>MAAC01011230.1_pt1 | contig 43353 bp, 40 predicted proteins | sample 1115981 | NCBI WGS metagenome assembly MAAC01 (sample SAMN04961126, study PRJNA320927) | seawater metagenome | isolation source: sample BD02T64 sea water enriched with oil for 64 days | place: USA:Gulf of Mexico | collected 2013-07-27 | reverse complement strand
ACTCAGCAAGAGTAAGACCAGAAAGTGCAACACGAGCACGAGAACCTGGAGATTCGTTCATCTGACCGAATACCAAAGTAGCTTGTGAAGTAGCTAATTCTTCTTTGTTAACTAGGCTAAGATCCCATCCACCTGCTTCCATGGATTTTTCAAATTCTTCACCATATTTTATTACACCAGATTCGATCATCTCACGTAAAAGGTCATTACCTTCACGAGTACGCTCACCTACACCGGCAAATACAGAAAGACCATTGTGTCCTTTTGCTATATTGTTAATCAACTCCATGATCAATACAGTTTTACCTACACCGGCACCACCGAATAAACCAATTTTACCCCCTTTAGAATAAGGCTCAACTAAGTCGATTACTTTAATTCCTGTAAATAGTACTTCCGCAGAAGTAGTCAATTCTTCAAATTTTGGAGCCTCTCTGTGGATTGGAAGTCCGTTCTCTTTTTCAAGATTACCGATTCCATCAATAGCATCTCCAACTACGTTGAAAAGTCTTCCCTTGATTGATTCCCCAACAGGCATTTTGATTGGTGCTGCAGTATTAACTACTTTGTCACCACGTTTTAGACCGTCACTTGAATCCATTGAAATTGCGCGGATAGTATCGTTCCCAACATGTTGTTGACATTCCAAAATGACTTTTCTACCGTCATTTCTTGTGATTTCAAGAGCGTCGTAAATATCAGGCAGTGCTTGCCCTTCTTCAAAACGTACATCAATTACCGGTCCGATAACCTGTGCTATTTTTCCAACACTTTTTAACATCTTCTTCTGTATTATGTTATGTGAAATAAGCTCAAAATTTTGCTGCAAATCTACCGCTTTTTATTGAAAAGAAGATGGATATAAGTTATTTTATTTTTCTATTTTTGACATGTCTAGGAAACATTATACTTCCTAGACGTAGTTTTTTGATTTTAAATTAAATCCAAAAAGAAATTTGAAGGTTTATTATCACTTAGACGAGTTTGAGAAACCGGAAAAAACGGTTGTAACTACAGGGACTTTTGATGGTGTTCATGTAGGGCATCAAAAGATCATTAGTAGATTGGTAGATGTTGCCAATAAGACGGGGGCAGAATCGGTTATTTTAACCTTCTTCCCGCATCCGAGGATGGTATTACACCAAGATCTAGATATCAAGCTTATTCAGACCCTAAAAGAGCGTATACGAGAATTGGGTAAAACCGGATTAGATCATCTAATCATACATCCATTCAGTAAAGAGTTCTCGAGGCTCAGTTCCCTAGAATTCGTTCGGAATATTTTGGTGAATCAATTGGGAGTGGAGTCACTTGTAATTGGGTATGATCACCATTTCGGGAGAAATAGGGAAGGAACGTTCGAGCATTTGAAAGAGTTTGGACCGGTGTATGGATTTAAAGTAGAAGAAATCCAAGTACAGGACGTTGACCAAATTTCAGTAAGTTCTACCAAAATAAGAAAAGCTTTGAATGCGGGCGATGTTATTTCAGCAGCAACGTTTCTAACCAGACCATTTGAATTGGAAGGTGTAGTAGTGAAAGGAAAACAATTGGGTAGGAAATTGGGCTTTCCAACTGCTAATATTCAAATTTCGGAAAGCTATAAAATATGCCCAAAAAATGGCGTATATGCTGTAGATGTCCTTCACGATGAGACCTATTATAAGGGAATGCTAAATATTGGATATCGTCCTACGGTGGATGGTGAAGATTTAAGTATCGAAGTACATATTTTCAATTTTGATAAGCAAATATATAGTGAGACTATCCGTGTGTTCCTAAATAAGATGATCAGAGAGGAAATTAAATTTGATAGCATATCAGAATTAAAGAAGCAATTAGAAAAGGATAAAATACAAGTAGAAAATGGTTAAATATCTTTTTTCTCTTTTAATCTGTATCCCTTTATGGATATTTGGTCAAACGAAGTCGATTGAAGAAGGGATGAAAGCCCCTTTGGAGGTGCGTCATTTGAAATTGAAGCGAGACCGATTGTCTGTTTTCCCAGAGGAGATCTTGCAGTTTGAGAATTTGGAAATATTGGATCTAAGCAATAATAGATTGATAACCTTACCATCTTCTATTGCTCAATTGAAAAAACTCAAAAAAATTATACTAGCTAAGAATAATTTTGTGGAGTTCCCAATGGTTCTTTTAAGCCTAGACCAATTAGAATATATCGATTTATGGGATAACTTTATTGAGAACCTTCCAGCTGAGGTTAAAACCAAAAGGAACTTATCCTTTTTAGATATAAGGGGCGTTTTGCTTATGCCAGAAGTATATAATGATCTACGTACTTGGTTTTCTGAAGATACCTTAAAGATTTCACCACCCTGCGATTGCATGTATAAATAAACTATTATGAAAGAGTCACCATCGGGGATTACCCAAATTATAAAGCTTGTCCTACTTTTTATATATGGGTTTGTGTTATTAGGGCTTTTACGAATTTCTTTTATTTTTAGGTTTGGAGAGATTAGCGATATTTTTTCGGATTATAAATCAGACTTCTTTGAAGCCTTAATCGTAGGTGCTCGTTTTGACTCTGTGGTCTTAGCCTATTTGTTTTTTCCTTTGGTTTTAGTGTATCTACTAGGTCGTTTTATAGTGGTGTTGAGAAAGTATTTATGGAAATTCACCTTTCCATATCTGAAGTTTATGTACCCGTTATTGGTTTTTATAGGGATCGCTGATCAACAATATTATTCTTTTTTTCAGAGTCATTTCAATGTGCTAATGTTTGGATTGAAGGATGATGACACTCAAGCAGTAATGACCTCCATGTGGACAGACCATCCATTGATTAAAATTCTCTTCCTGCTGCTATTATTCATCTGGATTAATAAAACAGTGATCAATAGAGTTGCTAGGCTCAAGTACGATATTTCTGGAAAGGTGAAGCGGTTTTCACTTGGAGTCCTCTGTATGCCAATTTTTGCATTAGCTGCTAGAGGGTCAATTGGCGTGTTCCCCGTTCAAGAAGATGATGCTTCGTTTTCTGAACTACGCTTTCTAAACGTATCTTCCATAAATGCTATATTTAGCTTTAAACTAGCTATTCGTGAGTATAAAAATGCATTGAAAGTTCTTAGTCAACATAAGTTGAATAAGAAATTTGGTTTTGAAAATCCTGCAGAAGCGTACCAGGTACTTTTTGGAGAAGAACCCAAAGAGTTGTCTATTGAAAAGATGCTTTATAGAAGGACTCCAGTAGATACCTTTTTAAAGGAGAATCCTCCAAATGTGGTATTTCTACTGATGGAAAGTATGGGGACTCATTTTGGTAGCTTACACTCAGAGCAATTAAATACTTTAGGTAGGCTAAAGAAACATTATGAGGAAGATTATTATTTCGAAAATTTTCTATCTGGGGAAAATGGAACGATGAAAAGTATTGAGGATTTAACAACCTATAGTCCGTTACATATATTATCGCAATCCCCCTTCAGGTATCATACCTTTGAATCAGCTGTTACAAAGCCATTTTTAGAAAATGAATACGTTGCAAACTTCATGTTCGGAGGGAAAAGAAAATGGAGGAATTTGGACAGTTTTGTAACCAATCAGAAATTTGATAAGGTTCACGATAAAACATCTATATTGAAAAAGTATCCAGATGCTCATACCTGCGAATGGGGAGTTCATGATGAGCACCTGATAGATTATATTTGGGATCATCTAAATGAAAACAAAAAGGATCCTCAGTTCATCTTTAGCATGAGTGTAACAAATCATACTCCATTCCAAATACCTGATGACTATGCCGCTTTGCCTTTGGTAATGTCTGATAGTGTTAAAGGAAGAGTGAAGTCAGAGGAGGAGATTGCCATTAAGAATATGAAAACATATCAGTATTCTGCTGATAAGGTTGGAGAGTTTATGGATAAACTAAAAGCTTCTGAACTTGCAGATAATACAATTGTGATCCTTACTGGCGATCACAATAACTGGATGGCGTTTGACTACCCTGCTCAAGAGCTTGATGTGAAATTTGGGGTTCCATTATATATGTATGTACCCGAAAAATATAAAAAGAACCTAAATTATGATCCGTCTAGAATAGGTTCTTTTAAAGATATTTTCCCAACAGTGAATAGCTTAGCTTTTTCTGATCAATCCTATTTTGGATTGGGGAATAACTTATTTAGTCCTGATTCTTCAGATGTTTTTTATTTCGGAGTCAATGAAGGAAGGTATTTTATGGCGGACAAAAGCATGTCAATTTATTCAGGTACATGGACCGACAAATTTAAATTGGTGGATCAAATCAAATTTGAACAAGCTGAGATTGATGGTTCTAATGATAGAAAGTTCAAAGCTTATCAATACCTTATTAGGAGCTATTTTGATGCCGAATTAAGAAGTGAAACTAAAAAATAACCCTTAAATATTGGGGTCTATTTGTGGATTTAGGTTAAATAATTAAGTTTATCTTTGCCGATTATGGAAAGTACAAGACAAAAGAAAATCAGTAGATTAATTCAGAAGGATTTAGCCGGTATACTTCAAAAAGAAGGAGGAAGGTTATTCCCAGGACAAATGATCACTGTAACAGATGTAAAGGTAAGTGCAGATTTAGGGGTTGCGAAAGTTGCTGTTAGTGCATTTCCTGCTGGCGAAAAAATGGAATTTTTGGGGAAATTGAAAGATTCTTCAAAAGAGATTAGATATGCTTTAGGTAAATTGGCTAGACACCAACTTCGTATTATCCCTGAATTAATATTCTATGTGGATGATTCTTTGAACCGAATGGAAGAGATTGATGAATTGTTAAAGTCTTAATATTGAATTTTCCATTTTTCATAGCTAGACGATATCTATTCTCAAGATCAAATAGAAATGCTGTAAATATTATTACAGGTATTTCTGTTGTTGCTATTTCTGTTGTGGCAATGGCAATGGTTATAGTGCTGTCAGCCTTCAATGGAATGGAATCCTTGATTTATTCCTTTACAGATAATTTCGATCCAGAGGTGAAAATTGTCTCCTCGGAGTCTAAGTTTTTCACTTGGAATGATCAGCTGAGTGAGCAATTAAATTCACAAGCTGGTATAGAAATGTTTTCTAAAGTTTTAGAAGAAAAAGCATTGATAAAGTCTGGAGAAAGGAATTTGATCATTACCCTGAAAGGCGTAGACTCTAATTTTGTGAAGGTATCAGATTTAGGCAAGCATATTGCATCTGGTAACTTTTCTCCAACAGAAGATGGAACAGCTAAGTTGTTTCTAGGGTTGGGAATTGCAAATAGGTTGCAGATTGCTGCAGGTGATTTTATGCAATACCCTGAGATTTGGATACCTAAAGTATCTAAGAAAACCTTCTTGGATGCTAGAAAGGCTTTTCATCGTCAGAAATTTTTTCTGGAAGGAACTTTTTTGACAGGTCATGAATATGATAGTCAATACGGTATATGTGAGATATCATATGTAGAAAAGCTAATGGAGCGGGAGGCCGCTATCAGTGCAATTGAGATTAAATTAAAACCCGACGCCGACGAAAATGAGGTAATAGAAGCTTTAGCTCTGGGATTAGGTACTGGCTATACCGTTTTGAATAGGATTGGTCAGCATCCAGAAATTGATAGCTTTATAAAGTTGGAAAGATTGATGATCAATTTGATCTTTATTCTGATATTATTGATATCTATTTTCAATATGATTGGCTCATTAACATTGTTGATAATTGAAAAACAAGCCAATCTAAATACGCTTTACGCTATGGGGGTTAACCTAGATAAAGTGAAAGCAATATTTGGCTATGAAGCATTGCTAATAAATGGTTATGGTGCTGTAATAGGACTTTGTATGGGCTTGTTGGTTTGTTATTTTCAGATGAATTTCAACTTTATCAGCATGCCAACCAATGTAGGGGCTATTCCTTATCCGGTAGAAATTAGATGGTTTGATATAGTACTTATCTTTTCATTGGTATTAAGTCTAGGAACTATCACTTCCTATTTTGCCATTCGAAAAATTAAATTATCTTAAAACAATTAAAGCCTATCCATTGGCTTTATTGAATTTGTTAATGATTAAATAGCTACCCTCTAGTGGTAAGGCTTAGTATATATGGCTACTCAAGATAATATAGAAAAAATGGCTGTTCGAATTGCTGATCTTAAATCCTATCTAAGGATTAAAGAGAAGCTTCGTCAAATTGGTCAGGAAGAAGAAAAAACTCAAGATCCAGATTTTTGGTCCAATAATAAAAAGGCCGAAGTAATCCTGAAAAAGATTAAAGGGTTAAAAAACTGGGTGAAGTCATACGAGGAAATCGTTGAAGGCCTAGAGGAGGTTCAGATCCTGTTTGAGTTTTATAAAGAGGGGGAAGTTGAAGAAGAAGAGTTGGATAAGAAATATGCTAAATGTCAACAACAGATTGATGATTTAGAGTTTAAAAATATGCTATCTAATGAAGAGGATGCCCTTTCTGCTGTTGTCCAAATAACTGCCGGTGCTGGAGGTACGGAGAGCTGTGATTGGGCTATAATGCTCATGCGGATGTATATGATGTGGGGAGATCGGAATGGTGTGAAAATTAAAGAGCTCAACATGCAGGAAGGAGATGTTACTGGTATAAAAACAGTGACACTTGAGTTTGATGGGGAATATGCATTTGGCTATTTGAAAGGAGAAAATGGAGTGCATAGATTGGTTCGGATTTCACCCTTTGATTCCAATGCTAAAAGGCATACTTCTTTTGCATCTGTTTATGTTTACCCTTTGGTAGATAATACTATCGAGATTAAAGTTGGTTCAGCTGATATTGAATGGGATACCTTCCGTTCAGGTGGAGCTGGTGGTCAAAACGTAAATAAAGTTGAAACAGGGGTTCGTTTAAAACATAAGCCTAGTGGAATTATAATAGAAAATACCGAGACTAGATCTCAGTTGGGAAATAAGGAGAAAGCTATGCAATTATTGAAGTCTCAGTTATATGAGATGGAGATGGCAGCAAAATTGGAGAAACGTGCTGAAATTGAAGCTGGAAAGAAAAAAATTGAATGGGGATCTCAGATTAGAAATTATGTAATGCATCCCTACAAGCTTGTTAAAGACGTTCGAACAGGGACGGAAAGCACCAATGTCGAAGCTGTAATGAACGGCGATATAGACACCTTCTTAAAAGCGTATTTGATGGCGCAGGGAGAAAGTGCTCATGATGAAGACGATAACCTGTAAAAATAAAACGGCTAAGATGAAAATATATCATAACCCAAGATGCAGTAAAAGTAGACAGACCTTACAATTGATTGAGGAAAGAGGAGTGTCTGTTGAAGTGATTAAATATTTGGAAGAAGTTCCAACAAAGGAAGAATTAGCAGCTATCATTTCTAAATTGGGAATTAAACCATCCCAGTTGATTCGAAAAGGAGAAGCAATCTTTAAGGAAAGTTTTAAAGGAAAGGAATTATCAGATGATGAGTGGATTGAAGCTATGGTGGCCAACCCTAAATTGATCGAAAGACCAATTGTGGTAAAAGATAATAAGGCTGTTTTAGGAAGACCTCCTGAAAATGTAATAGAGCTGCTGTAAGTAGTAATTGATTATTCAAAAGCTGTTTAAGTTTAACTTAAACAGCTTTTTTTATGATTTATATTCTGACTTTCGTTAACTTATAGTTATGATAATTAATGAGTTGGTATTGTATTCGAATGATCTTTTAAAAGTGAAGGACTTTTACGCAAAGGTGCTAGGGATTCCAATAATTCATCAAGATTTAATATCAATTCAATTTGAATTGGGAAGCACAAAATTGACTTTTGAGTATAGGAAGAAGGAAGTTTGTCCCTATCATTTTGCAATGAATATTCCTTCAAATATGGAAAATGAAGTCTTAAATTGGTTGTCTGAAAGATCTATGGTATTGCCCTATTTAGGGAAGTCAATAGTTGATTTTAGCGATTGGAATGCAAAGGCAATTTATTCTTTAGATTACAATGGGAATATAATTGAATTTATTGCTAGGAAAAACTTAAACATTCAGGGGAGTGGAGGCTTTGACGGGTCTAGTATTCAATGCGTGAGTGAAATAGGCTTATCTTGTGATAATATAGAAGAGATATTCTTTAAGTTGAAGAAGGTTTGTGGAATACCCTTTTATTATGGTTCCATGGTGAGTTTTTGTGCGGCAGGGGATGAGTTGGGTTTGTTTATATTAGTCGATAGTAAAAAACGTTTCTGGTTCCCAACGAAAACATTGGCGCTTGCTGAAAATTTTAAAACAATAATTCAAGAAGGAACTAAGAGATTTCGAATAGAATATGAGAATAAACTACTGAATTTAATAGAATTATAAGCTGTTGGCTTAGAATGAAATGAGAAAATAAGGTGATCATGCTTATGATTTAGTCTGATTATATTGCAATTATAAATGTATTTTTGCCAATAGGACTAGAAAAACAGATACGTGGAGAATCAAGATTCTTATCAATTTGTTGTTGTGGGTATTAGCCACTGGAATGCACCGCTAGATGTAAGAGAGAAATATTCTATTTCTCAAGAGCATCAGCAGGAGATATATTCAACCGCCAAAGAAAATGGTGTTGAGTATCTATTTGTGCTTTCAACCTGCAACAGAACTCAGTTTTTTGCCAGAGTAGAAGATATAGATACCCTAATAGAGTTCTTTATCAAAATGACTGGTACGGATGAAGAAATGTTTCATAGATATGCTTTCGTAAGAAGGGGTCATGAAGCAGTGGATCACCTCTTTGAATTATGCATGGGATTAGATTCCATGATTCTTGGGGATTTACAAATTGTTCACCAAGTAAAGGCTTCGGTTAAAGCTGCTGGAAAGCTTGATTTAATTGATTTCTATATGCATCGACTGATGCAGTTTGTATTGCAGTGTTATAAAAACGTTGTAACAGATACAGAAATCAATAGCGGACCTGCATCTATCGCACATGCTGCGGTATTGTATGTGAAGGAACGAATTCCCGATCTGTCGAATAAAAATATGCTCCTTTTTGGTATGGGTGATATAGGGGAAACTACCCTTAAGAATCTATACGAAAATTACAAGACTGGACCAATTACGATTATTAATAGAACAAGGGCAAAAGCAGATAAGCTAGCACTTCGAATGAATAATCTAAGGGTTTCAGATATTTCCGATCTAGGTGAAGAAGTTAAAAAGGCTGACATTGTAATTGTTGCTACTGGTGCTCAGCATGCAACACTTAAAGCTGATCACTTAAATGGAAATAATCGTCCAAAAGTTTTATTAGATCTTTCTATTCCACGAAATATTGATGTTACTATCGGGGATATGGCTGATGTAGACCTTGTTGAAATGGATGCGTTAAGTGCCATTCAGGATTCTACACTATCTATGCGTAAAAAGAATATCCCTAAAGTGCGTACTATCATTAACCTTCATAGATATGAATTTTATGATTGGTTGAAAATGAGGGAACTGTCTCCCGTGATTATGAATCTTAGAAATAAGTTACATGGAATTAGAGAGACAGAGGTTCAACAGCAACAATTTAGGTTGAGTGCAGAGGAGCTTCAAAAAGCGGATGTCTTGTCAAAGAGTGTAGTCAATAAAATTGTAAACCAAACTATTGAATACTTGAAGAGTCGTTATAGAACCGATGAGGAAATAGTAGATATCGTAAAAGGTATGTTCCAACTTCAAGATCCAAAAAAAATACATTAAATAAATGCTTCGAATAGGGACTCGTAAGAGTATGCTGGCTCTTTGGCAAACAAAATTGGTTCAGAGATTATTGCTTGATGAAGGGCAAGAAACTTCTTTGTTGGAAATAATATCAGAAGGAGATAAGGTGTTGGACACTCCTCTTCCGCTTATGGGAGGTAAAGGTGTTTTTACCAAAGCTTTGGATGATGCATTATTTGCTGGAGAAGCAGATTTAGCCGTACATTCATTAAAAGATATTCCAACAGTGATGCCGGAAGGTTTGATCGTTGTAGCTATCTTGGAAAGAGCTAACTGGCGAGATGCATTGGTCGTAAGAAAAGATACTGAGTTTTTATCGAAGGAAGATTATCCGGGTATAATTGCAACAAGTAGTAATCGTAGAAGAGCTCAGTGGTTAAATCATTTTGGAAGTCATGATACTACGGATATCCGTGGAAATGTTCAAACCAGAATAAAAAAATTGCGCGCTAGTGATTGGGATGCTGCAATTTTTGCCGCCGCAGGATTAGAGCGTATGGATTTACATCATGAGATTGCAGTATATTTGGATTGGATGATACCTGCTCCAGGTCAAGGTGCTATTGCAATAGTTTGTAGAGAAGAAGATCATACAGTAAGAGCTATCTTATCAAAACTGAATCACGAGGAAACTGCTAGATGTGTAAATATTGAGCGTGGATTTTTACATGCGCTTAATGGTGGTTGTTCTGCGCCTATCGGTGCATTAGCTGAAATTAAGGATGGTAAAGTGCATTTTGAAGCTGTTTTATCGAGAATTGATGGTGCTGATGAAATTAGGTTAAAGTTAACGTCTAATTATGATGAAAGTTTGAACTTGGTAGAAATAGCAGCCAAAGAAGCCTTAAGAAAAGGAGCTGCAGCTATTCTGGATGATTTACCTACTCAAAAAAGACTACATTAGGTTTTTAACATAGTTATCAACAATGAGAATATTGTTCACAAAATCATTATTAAATTCGCAAAAGGCTCTTATAGAGTCTTTTGGTGTTTTTGATGTGGTGAATGAGGTTGCTTTAATTAACACGTCGTTGATAAGTTATCAACAGTTTGTTGATAAGTATGAACAAGGTGTTGATAACGATTTACCGGCAGTGGTATCCAGTTTACGATCCAGTGATTGGATTGCAGAAAAATTCCCATATCCTATAAAAGAATTATGGGCAATTAGCAAAAGGACAGCCCTTCCTTTATGGGAAAAGGTAGATAATATTCACATTGCTTCCCAAGCCTCCTCTGCGATTTTAGCAAAGGAAATCTTGTTGAGAAAATATGTGGAAATAAATTTCTTTTGTGGTAATTTGCATCGCCCTGAGATTCCTCAACTATTAGCTGAACAGGGTATTAAGGTGAATGTTTTTGAAGTGTATGCTACAAGCCTTATAGCTATTGAACTGAAGGAGGATTATGATGTTATTTGTTTCTTCAGTCCCAGTGCAGTAACTAGCTATTTTGAGGCAAACACTTGGAAGCAAGATTACCTAGCTTTGAGTATTGGAGCTACAACAGCCTTAGCACTTGAAGAAAAAGGTGTTGAAAAGATTATTTATCCAGTATTACCTGGATTTGAAAATATGTTAGATCGTCTGAAAAGACATTTAGAACTTGAGAATGGAATTTCCAGAATTAAAAAATGATTTGCTCTTAAGAGCATTACGTGGAGAAGAGGTTGAACGTCCTCCGGTATGGATGATGCGTCAAGCAGGAAGATTTTTACCAGACTATAGAGTGCTTCGTGAGAAGTACACATTTTTTGAAAGATGTAAGAATCCAAAATTGGTTTCGGAAATAACCACTATGCCAGTATGGCAAGTAGGTGTTGATGCAGCAATTTTATTTTCGGATATATTAGTTGTACCAGAAGCTCTAGGTTTTGAAGTGCAGATGATTCCAGGTGTTGGACCACTTTTACCTAGAACGGTAAAGACATTGGAAGATGTTCAGGCAATAGAAATTCCAGATGTTGAAGTAGCCTTGGATTATGTTATGAAAGGTATTCAGCAAACAAGAATGGACCTTAAAGGGGAAGTCCCTTTAATTGGTTTTGCTGGCGCTCCATTTACCTTATTGTGCTATATGGTACAAGGTAAAGGATCTAAAGATTTTTCAGAGGCAAAAAGTTTCTGTTTTAGTCAACCAGAAGCTGCTCACCTTTTACTTCAAAAAATCACGGATATTACAATTTCGTATATGAAGGCTCAAATAAAAGCAGGTGCTCAAGCATTTCAACTTTTTGATTCTTGGGCTGGATTATTAGGTCCTGATGCTTTCATGGAATTTTCATATCCATATTTAAAGCAGATCATGGCGGAATGCACAGAGGTTCCTTCAGTTGTATTTGCAAAAGGAGCATGGTTTGCATTGAAAGAATTGGCGGCTACTGGAGCAAATGCCGTAGGTGTGGATTGGAATTGTAAGCCTGGTTTTGCAAGAGAACAAATAGGATCAGAGAAGACCGTTCAAGGTAATTTTGACCCTAGTATGCTACACGCTCCTATTGAAGTAATAGAAAGAGAAACAAAGAAAATGATCGATGCTTTCGGAAAGGATAAATATGTTGTGAATTTAGGACATGGAATCTTACCGTCTGTTCCTGTAGAACATGCTAAAGCATTTGTTAATACAGTGAAAACCTATAGAGCAGAATAGTGCTATGCAGGATGTGAAAGAGAAATTCCAAGCCCATATTCTTCAGTTGCAGGATAAAATTTGTGCAGCCTTAGAGAAAGTAGATGGAAAAGGAAAGTTTGAAGAAGATCTTTGGAAACGTGATGGCGGTGGCGGTGGTAAAACACGTGTCATTCGAGATGGGGCTGTATTTGAAAAAGGCGGGGTTAATACATCCGTTGTTTTCGGTGATTTGCCAGAGGCTATGCAAAAACACTTTGGGGTAACTGCTCCGAAATTTTTTGCTTGTGGATTGTCTCTCGTTATTCACCCAAAGAGTCCTAAGGTGCCAACGGTTCATGCCAACTGGAGATACTTTGAGATGTATGATGCCAATGGTGATATCGCTGGTTCTTGGTTCGGTGGTGGTACAGATCTTACTCCTTATTATTTGGATGAAGAGGATGCTGTTAATTTTCACACTACCCTAAAGAATATGTGTGATGAACACGATAGTTCTTTTTATTCAAAATATAAAATGGCATGCGACAAGTATTTCTATAATTCACATCGTGATGAAGCGCGTGGTTTGGGAGGTATATTTTATGATTACCTGAAACCTGATGTAGTATTACCCGCTGAAGAATTATTCAATTTTGCATGTGCTGCTGGGGAATCCTTTATTCCTTCTTATGTGCCGATTGTTGAAAAACATAAATTGGAAGAATTTACAGAGGATCAAAAGGAATGGCAAGAAATCCGTCGTGGACGATATGTTGAATTTAACTTAATTCATGATAAAGGAACCTTGTTTGGTTTGAAGACCAACGGTAGGATAGAATCTATATTGATGAGCTTACCGGCGCAGGTGAGATGGGAATATAATCATCATCCAAAGTCTGGGAGTCCAGAAGATGATTTACTTCAAGTGCTTAAGAATCCAAAAGATTGGATAAAATTATCATAAAAAAAACCGCTAAATAAATTAGCGGTTTTTTTTATGTTTATAATAAAGGATCTAGTAAGCTTTAGCAAATAGAACTCTTTTGTTTGAAGGATTACCAGAGTAAATACAAACACCTTCTTCCTCTACGGCATCAATAGGGATACAACGTATAGTAGCTTTTGTTTCCTCTTTGATTTTCTCCTCTGTTTCTGCAGTTCCATCCCAATGCGCTAAAACAAATCCACCTTCTTCACTATTGATGACCTTTTTAAATTCATCATAGGTGTCAGCTTTGTGCGTATTTTCGGCTCTAAAGTCTTTTGCTTTATTAAGTAAAGTAGACTGAATGTTTTCTAGCATTGCTGGAATAACATTTTGAACATCATTCTGATCAACAGATTGTTTTTCAAATGTATCTCTTCTAGCTAATTCAACAGTTCCTTTCTCTAGGTCTTTTGGTCCAATAGCAATACGTACGGGAATACCTTTTAGTTCGTATTCTGCAAATTTCCAACCTGGCTTATGCGTATCTCGCTTGTCAAAATGAGTACGTATATTTTGACTTCTTAGTTGAGCAGATAATTCATTTACCTTTTCGGTAATTTGTTCTAATTGCTCATCCGTTTTATAAATAGGAACGAATACAACTTGGTATGGAGCCAATTTAGGAGGAAGTACCAATCCATGGTCGTCAGAATGCGTCATGATCAATGCGCCCATCAATCTAGTGGAAACACCCCATGAGGTAGCCCAAACATGCTCTACTTTTCCTTCCTTAGATTGGAATTTCACGTCGAATGCCTTTGCGAAATTTTGACCTAAGAAGTGAGAAGTGCCGGCCTGTAATGCTTTCCCATCTTGCATCATTGCTTCAATACAATAGGTTTCCAATGCTCCTGCGAAGCGCTCTGATTCAGTTTTGAAACCTTTTATAACTGGAATAGCCATGAAGTCTTCAGCAAAGTCAGCATAAACTTCTAGCATTTGTTCAGCCTCTACAATTGCCTCTTGCCTTGTAGCGTGAGCTGTATGCCCCTCTTGCCATAGGAATTCTGTAGTTCTCAAGAATAGACGTGTACGCATTTCCCATCGAACAACATTTGCCCACTGATTCACTAAAATAGGAAGATCTCTATAAGATTGTACCCATTTTCTGTAAGTATCCCAAATGATAGTTTCAGAGGTAGGTCTTACAATAAGTTCCTCTTCTAGTTTTGCATCTGGATCTACAATAACCCCTTTTCCATTAGGATCATTTTTCAAGCGGTAATGTGTAACAACAGCACATTCTTTTGCAAAACCTTCAACGTGGCTAGCTTCCTTTGAAAAATATGATTTTGGTATAAATAGCGGGAAATAGGCATTTACATGTCCTGTTTCCTTAAATTTCTTATCTAACTCTTGTTGCATCATCTCCCAAATGGCAAATCCATAGGGCTTGATTACCATACATCCTCTAACCCCTGAGTTTTCTGCTAGGTCAGCACGAGCAACCAGCTCGTTATACCATTTGGAATAATCTTCTTTCCTTGAAGTTAGTTTCTTCGCCATGCTTTACGTATTTGGTACGGATTTTGTAATTTTACATATAACAGATTCCTGTTAATTTGTATAGTAAATGCAAATCTAAAGGTTTTAATTGGATTCTTTCAAAAAAAATCGGTTAAGCATTTACATCTAAAGTTACCGCTATGAAAAAAATATTATCCTTATTCTTAATTTTCGCCGCAACTAATCTCTCCGCTCAATATTATGATGATATTTATTATGATGAAGAGTCTGATGATTCTACCACTTCATACTATGAAGAGGATCAAAATGAATACCTAAATGAAGAAGCTGAATCTGATTACGATTTTTACGAAGAGGATGATGATTATTACAGCGATAGAATTAATAGATTCGATCGAGGAGCTTATGGTTTTGGATACTATTCTCGTTACTGGGATTATGATCCATACTGGGATTTCGGTATAGCATTCTATACACCATACTGGACTTGGCATACTTGGAGATATCCTGGAGTGTATATTTTCTGGTCACCATATAATAGTTGGAATTATGGTTCTTATGGATCCTATTGGAATAGTCATGCATGGTCTTATAATAATCACCATTGTCATGATTATTGGTCCTATCATAATTATTATGATACACCAAGAGGACATACTTGGAGAGGACGAAATACAACAGGAAATGGAATTGGCAATAGTTATGGGAATTCAGGTAGACCTACTATTGCTAGGGTAGAAACTAACAACAGTAAAGGAGAAAGATCTATGGTTGTTCATAAACCTAGGTCAACCAATTCAAGATCACGTGGTATTGTTAGAGAGGATAGAGTGCTTAATGGATCCAATAAAAATGATTCGTATAGAAATGTAAACAATCGATCGAATACGAATTCTAATGGGACGAGGTCCAATCAGGTTAGATCTACAAATAACCGTTCCAATACATCTGGCACTAGAGTAAATAGTAATTCTCAGTCTAGAGATAGGAATACATCTACGCGGCCTTCAAGCACTAGAACTAGATCTACGAATAATTCATATTCAGGACAAAACAAAAACAGATCAAATTCATCAAGTACAAATTCTGGACAATATAAGAGTAGAACCAAATCTTCAAAATCTTCAAATTCTAGTAATAGAGGCTCAAGTTCTAGCTATAAAGGGAATAAGAAGTCTGGTTCATCTAATAGCTCATATAAAGGTTCTTCTAATAATAGAAGTAACTCTTCTTCTTCCTATAATCGTTCTAGGAGTTCTAGCGGAAATAGAAGTGGATCATCTAGATCTTCATCAGGTAATAGTCGTAGTAGAGTTGGACGTAGGTAATTAATAGAAGGATATGAAGAAATTTGCAATAAGTGTAATAATACTCTGTACGACTCAATTGATAGCACAAAATGATGTGGATGCATTGAGATATAGCCAGCAAGATAATCTTGGTACGGCAAGGTATGTAGGTATGGGGGGCGCTTTTTCAGCCCTTGGAGGAGATTTATCTAGTATAAAGGAAAATCCTGCAGCTACTGCAGTTTATAGAGTGAATGAATTTGGTTTCTCTATGGGGTTTCATAACAAGGATTCGGAAAGCAATTATTATAATTCAAATTCAAAACAAGATAGAACCAATTTCAATATTCCTAGTTTCTCTTTAGTAAAAGTAGATGATGACCTGAGAGATCCTGACTGGAAAAGATTGAATCTAAGTTTTGGTCTAACTAGATTAAAAAGTTTATCAGGTCAAACCTTAATTTCTGCTCAGCATAATAATCGTTCTCTTATAAATAGCTTGAAAGATAGAGCTCAGGATCATTCCATCGATGACTTATATTACGATGACCTATTAGCATATATGGCATTCAATACGCTAGGTATAGATACTACCAGTAGTGGTAATTATGTTAGTTGGATTGATGAGGACGGTCAACGTCAAAAATATCAAAGAGAGGAAAGAGGAGGGATAACTGAATTGAATCTGAGTGTTGGAGCTAGCTATAAGGATAAGATGTATTTTGGGGCAAGTCTTAATTTCCCGATTGTGAATTACGAATCAGAAAGTATGTTTTCAGAATATGACTATCAAAACCAAGGAGATATTACCTTAAATGGTGTGAATACAACTTATAATAGGTTAGGATTTCAAGAGTCTATTAAGGCTACCGGTTCTGGAGTAAATGCTAAATTTGGATTGATTGCCAAGCCTGTATTTTGGTGGCGTTTTGGACTGGCATATCATACGCCTACGTATTATACCATGGATGAAGAGTATTCCTATGATATGACAAGTTATTTTGGAGGATTTAATCCTATTGGAGATTATTTTGATGGAAACTATAGTTATAACCTGAGGACGCCTGGAAAGGTTGTGCTTGGAACTAGTATTATTGTACAGAAACAAGGAATTATTTCGGTGGAATATAATTATAGTGATTATAGTTCTATGGAGTATTCTAGCGTGGATGATTTTGCTTCTTTCGAAGAAGATGAAGCCTTGGATGCCCAAAACAAAAGGATTAATCAATTGTATACATCTGCAGGTACGCTTAAAATAGGTGCTGAGTGGAGATACGATAATGTAAGCTTAAGAGGTGGGTATAATCATGTTGATTCACCATTGAAGAACTCTGATGTCCTGGAAAGAGACGTTGTTTCATTTGGATTAGGGTATAGGTGGGAACAGTATTTTGTAGATATGGCTGTTCAGCATACTTCCTACAACGAAGAAATAGTAGTATATGAAGGAATAAATGGAGAAAGTTCAAATGCTGAATTGGCAAATGATATCAACAATTATGTATTTACCTTCGGCTATAAGTTTTAATTGAAAATTATCCTTAGATAAAAAGGATCGGAATTCTGGATAACAGCCTCAAAATTATTAAATTTGGGGCTGTTTCTATTTCCAGTCAATATATTTAAGATTGGATACTTAATACGAGAAAAATTATAGCTTATGTACGGAAAGATAAAAACGCATCTTCAAGAGGAATTACAGCAAATTAAAGATTCTGGATTGTATAAATCTGAAAGGATTATTACTTCAGCGCAAGATGCCGCAATCAAGATAAATACAGATGAGGAAGTAATTAACTTCTGTGCTAATAATTATTTAGGTTTATCTTCTCATCCTGATGTTATTCAAGCAGCAAAAGATGCAATGGATACGCATGGTTTTGGAATGTCTTCTGTACGTTTTATCTGTGGAACACAAGATATCCATAAAACTTTGGAAGCGAAGATTGCTGAATTCTATGAGGTAGAAGACACTATTTTATATGCGGCAGCTTTCGATGCGAATGGAGGTGTATTTGAGCCTTTGTTAACAAAAGAGGATGCCATTATTTCCGATTCTTTAAATCATGCCTCAATTATAGATGGTGTTAGGTTGTGTAAAGCAGCTAGATACAGATATCAGAATAATGATATGGCAGATCTTGAAGAGCAATTGAAAAAAGCGAATGAGGCTGGACATAGATTTAAAATTATCGTAACAGATGGTGTTTTCTCTATGGATGGTATTGTAGCAAGGTTGGATAAGATTTGCGATTTGGCAGATAAATATGACGCCTTAGTTATGGTAGATGAATGTCACGCAGCTGGTTTCTTAGGTGCTACTGGAAGAGGTACACCTGAGGTATGTGATGTGATGGGTAGAATTGATATTATCACGGGGACATTAGGTAAAGCACTTGGTGGAGCTATGGGAGGATATACTACCGGGAAGAAAGAGATAATAGAGATTTTAAGACAAAGGTCAAGACCGTATTTATTCTCAAATTCACTTGCGCCTGCAATCGTTGGAGCCTCTATAAAAGTGTTCGAGATGTTATCTGAAACTACTAGTTTTAGAGATAAGCTAGAATGGAATACTAATTACTTCAAAGAAGGAATGGAGAAATTAGGATTTGACATTGTGGAGGGTAATTCTGCAATTGTTCCAGTAATGCTTTATGATGCAAAGCTTTCTCAGGAAATGGCTAATAAATTATTAGATGAAGGGATTTATGTAATTGGATTCTTCTTTCCAGTAGTGCCTAAAGAGAAGGCGAGGATTAGAGTTCAGTTGTCTGCAGCGCACGAAAAAGCTCATCTGGATAAGGCAATTAAAGCCTTCGAAAAAGTAGGAAAAGAATTGGGGGTGATTAAATAATTCTCCTTTATAGAGTAAAAAAAGGGAACTGTATACAGTTCCCTTTTTTTGTGAAATGGTTTTAGCTATTTTTTTTTAAATGACCGAAGCAATAAGTAATGCTGAATTAATAGTAAATCCTAGTATGAGGCTGATTAATAGGTGTTTTCCTGAGACTTGAGCAATGTTAAGAGCATTGCTAGCCATAGTAAATACGGTACAAATTATCAAGTAAGACAGGGGTGCTTTATTAAGCAAAATATAATATAAAGCTACGGAGCCCCAAGCGGATCCAAAGACAATACTAGAAGCCATAAATGCAAAACGATTCTTTTCTACCTGTTCAATTAGGTTGGACAGAAAATAGTTTTGAGTTCTTTGTTTGCTTAATTCTTTTGTGGTGGTGATCATAACATTGCTTTTATTGTTTATTCAAAGGTAGTATAGCTCAGTAATTGAATAATATGATCTAGATCATAGTTTTAATTTTACCCCTATACTGATTTTCTCATTCCAAATTTGGTCGGACTGTTGAACATAAATCTTGAAGTTAACATGATGTAGATTGATTTTTTTCAGGAATTGGAAGTATAAAAACTGACCTGAATTAAAATGTCCATGAAAGGAAGAGATTCCGCTAATATCAGATTCGTAGAGGTAAAAGGCATCGCTGTTTTGATTGAAAAACCCCCAGCCTGATTTAAGCTTCCATCCCTTAATATTGAAATTTATTCTACTTCCATAAATCCAACCATTTCTATCACCTAATTTTACTTGAAGATCTTGGTTCCATTTTAACCTTGCTCGAATTTGAAACATGCTTTTTACCGAAAGATGATAATAGGAAGATGTCTGGTAGCTTTGTTGAATACCTGGAAGGTTTTCCCTTTGTTGTTCTCGTTTTATTAAAAATGTTAAAAGGCCTTTATGTTGAAGTTTGGTTTGAATTTGAAATCCTAACTCAATCTTTTGGTCTTGGTATCCCCAATCATTTTCTAAACTTGATCTGGATTGCTCTAGGTAAATTTTTGCCTTTTGTTTCGATTTCATCAAATCAATGGATAGGTATATGGATTGACCTGGCTTGAATCCTAAATCAGAAAAGTAATCCGCTTTTAAGGGGAGATAGTTGGGATGAATATATTTGTATAAAAGTGACAGGTAACTTTTGGAATGTATTTGTTGTTGAATCCCAATTATGGTTGTTGGATTCAAGCTCTTTGGGAGTGAGATTTCTTGAAAGATAGAACTACCTTCTTTTGCAAAACTCCAATATAGTCCAGTTTTTATAATTCCCTTTTCATAGTGGTTACCATCCAATTGAATAGGGTGGGGGTATTCCCATTTTGTAGTATAGGTAGAGAAGTTCCAGTTTCGGAATTGATAATGCAATCCTACAGAATAGGCTTTTTCAGATATAGCTTTACGTGCAGAGCGTTCTGATTGGCTTATATGCAATCCCGATTTTGGAAGGCTAAGTATTATCGGTCTCCCCTCAAATTGGCCCAATTTTGCATCTACTTTTTTGTTAGAATAAAAGGCAAAATAGCTCATCCTTTTATTTTGACCTTGCATGGATAATCCTCGATAAAATTTATTTTCATCAAAGCTTCTATAAGGCCGAAACCGATCACTTAATTTCTTGATCTGACTCAGTCCAATATTTTTATAACTGGACCAGCCTGTCCAACTCAATAAGCCTTGGCCGTAGTTTACATGAAAATCACCTACTATAAGTTGAAAGGGATTTCTAGTATATGAAAGGTAGTAACTATTGAAATCAAAGTGATTTCCATTTGAAAAGCGCATTTCTTGAGGATCATTTTCTGACTGTACTCCCACGTGTAGATTCGGTGATATATGGATGGATAATTTTTGACGTACTAGAAATTGATTTATGGATTTTGATATTTCCCAGTTGTTATTTTTGATTGCTAGGATCCATATAAATTTAGGGCTATCATTTCCAATCCTGTATTTCTTGTAATCAAGTAACTTACTTATCAATAGTGCCTTTTTTGAGTTTATTTTTTGGATAGCATTTAGCTCAAACGGGCTGACAATTGTACCGTATTCTTTAATATGAACTTGAATGGCGGTTTTGTCGTCTTGTGAAAGGAAGATAAACTTGGAAAGATTTACCTCCAGTTGTATTGCTGGAATTGGTGATTCTATAAGATGACTCAGTTCATTGTGTAATTGTTCGTTTGTGCTCGTATTTTCAATTTGAAATTGATCTAGAAGTTCCTCGTATATCGCTTCAAGTTCTGGTTGATCTTGAGCCATTCCCAATAATGGAATTAACCATGCTAAAAGAAGTATTCTTACTGAAATCATGGCCAGAATTTATTTATTTCAATACTAGAACTATAGTCTAGGCTAGGATGATGACTAAGGAGGAGGGACCAATTGAAACTAGCTTGAGATATGGATATCCCTAATGTGAAATAATTACCTAGTAGGCTATAGTTCATATAGAGGCTTTTTTTAGTGTCAACAAGTAGGAGTGCGCTTAATTTGGTATTTATAGTTGATGGGTTGTTTTGAATGATTGCTTCTAGTCCAAAATGGAGATTCTGCTCAAAGGAATATTGGAGGGAAGGTGCGATCTCAAATTTTGAGATATCCTGATTATTGATGGCGAAATTGGAGCTTTGTAAACCAAATTTCAAATTGGGATTTTGGATATATGCTATTCCAAAGGAAATGCTTGCATTAAAACTAGATGATGATTCTGGATAGGTTAAGGATTTAAAAAATAGGTTAAGGGATGGAGCGAAATACCATCTTTCGGAATAGTTCATTTGAATGGCTGTTTTCAAATGATGCTTCAGCCAATTTCCTTCTTCATCGAATTGATATCCAATTCCCAAGATTTTGTTTTCCCTCGGTTTTGAATAAGCTATGGCAATTTGATTTAAATTTTTCAGACCAAACTTATTGGTCATCGAAAGGAATAGTTGAGTGTTATTGTGGACCTTGGAAAAGGCAAAATTATTATAAATGGAAGCACTTCCAGTATTTAGTATTTCGCCTTTGTGCACTCCCAAGAATTTCATAGATTCTTGGGCATGAAGAGAAGGCATTGATAGCAGTAAAGCTAATGCAAGTTGTTTCATTATTATATTCATTTTAATATTCAATTAATAGAATTTACAAAAAAATTAATTAAATAACGGCTTAGAAATTAGTGTATTAGTTGATGTGATTATTCTTTGAATTAACTTTTAATTGAGGAAGGAATGAGGGCTCTATTCCTTTAGAAGGATTATTAAATTTCACTAAATTTGTTAAAAATATTTTGAAATGGATAAAGGAGCTATATTTCAAAGAATGAATCTATCCAGGGAAGAGTTATTGGCAAAATGTAATTTGTCGAATAAGAATACCCTAATGGAGACACTTGGAATTCATTATACCGATGTAGGTGATGGGTTTTTGGAAGCTACTTTAAAGGTTACACCTGCTGTTCATCAACCTATGGGGATTTTGCATGGAGGTGCAACAGCTGCTTTGGCAGAAACGGTAGGTAGTTTGGCTTCTATATTAAACTTGGATTCCAAGGGAAAAACAGTGAAGGGGGTTGAACTTAGTATCAATCACCTTAAGAGTGTGAAAGATGGAGCTATAAGGGCGGTTGCAAAAATTCAACATAAAGGTAGAACACTGCATCTTTGGGAGATTCGTGTTTATGATGAGTCTGACAATTTGATTGCAATTAGTAAATTGAGCAATATTGTTCTAGATAAAAAATAATTGGTATTGGATAAAAGTAGTTCGTCTTTATTGGTGAAAAAAGTTCAAGAAGCATATGCTTTCTGTATTTTCAGTGAGCCCGGAAAGTTGAGTTCTGAATTATATATTCAGGATAACCTTCAACAAGAGATACCAAAAGAAGGTTTTTGTTTTAGTCCTTTTGTAGAAGATCTCGATAGTCCAGCTATATATATATCGTCAGAAAGAAAACGGAAATTGGAGGATGTCGATTTTAATTGGTTGGCAAAAGTTAATTTACCACTTTTAGATAAAGCTATCAATGATACTTCCTTTGCAGCCTATGAATCTGCCTTCGATAAATTTTCAAATGAGTTGAATTCAGATTCCGAATTAGAGAAATTGGTTTTATCTAGAGTGAAAGATTTACCCTGGAATGGAAATCCATTTTTGTTGTTCAGAAAACTTAAAAATAGGTATCCTGAAAATTTCGTGTATTTATTATTTCATCCTGTAGCCGGAGTATGGCTTGCTGCAAGCCCTGAGACCTTAGTAAATGTAAGATCAAATATAGTGAAGACAATGGCTTTGGCTGGAACACAATTGCCAAATAGTAAAGGGGTAGTTACTTGGGGAGAAAAGGAAATAGATGAGCATAATTTTGTTGTAGATTATATTGCTGAAACCTTAAATAATGCAGGCTGTGATGAGGTTCAGGTGAGTAAAGCAGAAACAGTAAGAGCAGGAAAGGTTTACCATTTGATGACTCCTATTATAGGGGCTTTGGGAAAGGAATTAAATTGGTTAAATTTAAGTCAAGAATTACACCCAACTCCAGCGGTTTGCGGTACCCCTAAGGGGATTGCCAGAGAGTTTATTTTGAACAATGAAGGGCATAAAAGAAGCTATTATTGTGGCTATGTAGGGCCTTATTCAGAGAATGAAGTAAACCTTTTTGTAAATTTGCGTTGTATGAGTCTATTTGAAAATAAGGTTTCCTTATTTTTAGGCGGTGGGATTACCCGTGCATCGGTATTGATGGATGAATGGAACGAAACGGAGAATAAAGCATTGACATTATTAGACTGTCTAAAAGAAAATTAAGGAGTATAATTTATGTATTCAGATAAAATTGCAGTTGCCCAAATAATTGAAATTATAAAGGCTAAAGGAATACGAGATGTTATTATTTCTCCTGGTTCTAGAAATGCGCCTTTTACGATAGGGTTCACTAAAGATACTTATTTCAATTGTCGTTCAATTGTGGATGAGAGATCTGCTGCATTTTTTGCAATGGGTAGAGCTTTAAAAACAGGTATGCCAGTAATTGTGCTATGTACTTCTGGTTCGGCAATTTTGAATTATTTCCCAGCTGTTGCAGAAGCGTTTTATCAAGAAATACCTCTTTTAGTAATTTCGGCAGATAGACCTAAATCTTGGATGGACCAAGGGAATGGACAAACGATCCGGCAAGACAATACTTTGTCTTCTCATTGCGTGAAAAGCTTATCAGTAGATGGTGATGCTCAATCCAAGGAGGATCTATGGTATATGCAAAGAGAGTTGAATTTTGCATTAAATAGATTATTGGAAATGCCATATGGCCCAGTGCATCTAAATGTTCATTTAAATGAACCGCTATATGGGCAGGTAACCAAAAAACATACTCCTCCAAAAGTTATAACAAAGGTTCTTCCCGAACTAAGTGTTCCTGGTTCTATCAAGGATCAGTTTGTAAATAAATGGAACAACAGTCCTAAGAAATTAATACTGTTAGGACAGGGTATTCCAGATGATCAATTAAATGAGTTGATAGGTCAGTTGGCTGAAGATGATAGTGTAGTTGTATTTTCGGAAAGCTTGTCAAATATTCATCATAAGCGTTTTTTCTCCTGTATTGATAAGCTAATTCTGCTAAAAGAAAAGGATCTAGCACTTTTGAAACCTACCATCTTAGTGACTATAGGAGGTGCTATTGTATCAAAAAAAATAAAAGAATTACTTCGTACTTGGGAAATTGAGGAACATTGGAATATTGGGCATAAGCAAGTTCAGCAGGATACTTATCAAAAGTTAACACATGAAATTCCATTTAGTCCTGTTGTATTTTTCAAGCAATTGGTATCAGAAATAATAATTCAGAAATCTGATTATTATAGCCATTTTGAAACTATAAGAGTTCGTAAGGAGGTACTTCATTTAGAGTATATAAATAAGTGTGATTATTCTGATTTAACTGTATTTTCATCCTTATTTAAAAATATTAACAAAGGCACAATCATTCACCTTAGCAATAGCAGTATTGTAAGGTATGCACAATTATTTGATCATGGCGATAAATACATTTTTCATGCAAATAGGGGAACAAGTGGGATAGATGGTTCTGGTTCTACTGCTATAGGTTATAGCTCAGCCTCTATACATCAAAATATTTTGATTACGGGAGATATTAGTTTCTTCTATGATAGCAATGCCTTGTGGAATAATGAGGTACTTGATCATTTTAAAATCATCGTGGTGAATAATGCTGGAGGAGGGATTTTTAGAATTATTCCTGGACCAGAAACAAGTGGGGCATTAGAATCTTATTTTGAGACCGCACATGACTTGAATGCGAAATCTTTGGCCGAAATGCATAATTATGAATATTCAAGCGCTGCCAAATTGGAGGACCTGAACAATAATTTGCAAGATTTTTTAAATAAACCAGGGAAGGCTATATTTGAAATTTTCACGCCTAAAGAAAATAACGATAAGGCATTAAAGGGCCTATTTAGTTCCTTGAAAGCATATTAAATGCTTTGGGAAATTATACATTTGTAAAGAGAATAAAACCAAGATAAAATGTCTGTAAAAAGAGAGTGGAAAACGATCAAAGAATATACTGATATCAAGTTTGATTTCTTTGAAGGAACAGCAAAAATTACGATCAACAGACCGGAAGTATACAATGCTTTTCGTCCAGAAACGAATATGGAAATTCTAGAGGCTTTAGAAATCTGTAGAGAAGATACGGCAATTGGAGTTGTGATTTTAACTGGAGCAGGAGATAAGGCTTTCTGTAGCGGAGGTGATCAGAATGTTAAAGGTGTAGGTGGATATGTTGGAAACGATGGAGTACCTAGATTGAATGTTTTGGATATTCATAAAAGATTGCGTGAATTGCCAAAGCCAGTAATCGCTATGGTTAATGGTTATGCAATTGGTGGTGGACATGTATTACACGTTGTTTGTGATCTGACAGTAGCCTCTGAAAATGCAATTTTTGGTCAAACGGGTCCTAAGGTTGGTAGTTTTGATGGTGGATTTGGTTCTAACTTTTTGGCACGACACGTTGGACAAAAGAAGGCACGTGAGATTTGGTTCATAGGAAAGCAGTATACTGCTAAAGAAGCCGAGGAAATGGGAATGGTAAATAGAGTTGTACCATTTGATGAATTAGAGGATGCAACCATGGAATGGTGCGATAGAATATTGGAGCGGTCACCAATGGCGCTCCGTATGCTGAAACGTTGTTTAAATGCAGAGCTGGATGGTCAGCATGGATTGATGCAATTAGCTGGTGATGCTACCATGATGTTTTATTTAATGGATGAAGCTCAAGAGGGTAAGAATGCCTTTTTGGAGAAAAGAGCACCAAACTTCCAACAGTATCCAAAGTTCCCATAATTAATGGAGGTACTTGATATGGAACCAGTAAATATTTTAGGTCTAAAATTACCTACAGATCCTCGCTGGGTAAATATTGCAGAGAAATCTATAGAAGATATTCTTATAGACCATGCTTATTGTGAGCAGAAGGCAGCTTCTACTTGTATGTCACTAATTATTCGCTTTTTTGATAAGGAAGAATTGGTAGAGCAGGTAAGTCCTATTGTTGCAGAAGAGTGGGCTCATTTTAGAAGAGTACTTCGAGAAATGAAAAAGCGCGGGTTTAAATTAAAGACTCCTCGTAAAGATGAATACGTTCAAAGTCTTTTGGATTTCAGGAAAACGGGTGTTTCAAGAGATGATAGATTGTTAGATGCACTTTTGATTTGTGCACTGATAGAGGCAAGGAGCTGTGAACGATTTAGATTATTGTCCCTCTATATTACGGATGATGAGTTAAAGAAGTTTTACCATGAATTCATGGTCTCAGAAGCTGGTCATTATACCTTATTTATCAAATTGTCTGAGACCTATTTTGAAAAACAAAAGGTAAGGGATAGATGGCAAGAATTCTTGGAACATGAAGCCGAATTTTTGAGAACTTTCAAATTCAGATCAGATAGGTTTCATTAAAATAAATAGAAAAGGGCTACCAATATTTATTGGTAGCCCTTTTTAAGTTTTTAGTCGTTCCTTATTAACTTTGAAATTTTAAAATTTTCTCATTCTCGCTTAATAGTGCATGGTGTTTGTTCCATTCTCTAAGCATCATTAATAAATAATTTTTCCGTTCATTGGAAAGTTCACTACCTAAGAATTTAGTGATTTGTAGCATTTTCGGTCGAACCTGATTGAATACATCAACACCAAGGTCTGTAATTTGTACACGTTTTGATCTTCTATCAGCAGGATCAACGCGTTCTTCAATTAATCCTTTTCTGAGAAGTCTTCTAATAACTTCAATACCAGAAGGAATAAACATGAAGTGTTTGTTGATTAATTCCATTTTTCTTAAGCTTCCGCTCTCGTGCAATGAATTAAGGAAGGTGAAATCTTCGATACTTGAAAGTTCAGTGCTATCAATAGCTTGTTTTCCATAATGTTTAAGGTGCTTATTCATAAACATTAGGTAATTAGCAATTTTGAAATCAATTTCTTCTTGCGGCTGATTCTTAGAATCATTCTTTCGGTTAAATTGATCTGTAGAATCGCTAAAAGCAACTTCACTCTTCATCCAGTCAGCAAAATCACCTAGATTAACATTTTCTTTTTCTTTAGAATAATTATCAAACAGTTGAATGAGTTTTATTAGTGCGTCATATTTGTTTTCCACGTCGATGAATTTTATAAAGTTTAAGCGGTGATATTTAGTATTGTAGACAAATATAGGAAAAAGTAAAAGTACTCAGTTGTTTTTTTTTAAACAATCGATAAAGGAATTGTTAACGACGTTAAACCACATTTTTTTATAGAGAAAAAAATCAACGGATTAATTTAAATTAATTAAGGTAAATTGTCCCCGAAATTTTTAGTTAGCCAGATGAAAAATTTAGTATTAGGATTATTGCTACTATGTAGTCTCCAGGTTTCGGCGCAATGGCGAACAAAGTATTCTACTGGTGGAAGCAATGGAGGAAAACAGAAATTGTCTATCGGAGGGTTTTTAAAGTCTTCTAATTATTTCAGATATACTGACTGGTCGGAAGATCGTGTTGCGGAGAATATATTACATGCTAATTTAAAATTTAATTGGCAATTGAATAAACCATCAAGTGTATATTTAAGTGTTCATAATAGATATTTTTTTGGTGAAACTATTGAAAATGAGGAGTCGGAATATGCGAATTCGTTAGCACAAAGTAATAATTTTGTTGACATGAATTGGGTATTTGTAGAGGATGACAAATCTTTACTGCATACTGCTGTTGATCGGTTTTATTACCAGTATAAAGGAAAAAAAATGTTAGTCAGAGCTGGTAAGCAAAGAATAGATTGGAGCCAAACGATTGTTTGGAATCCCAATGATTTCTTTAATACCTTTTCCTTTTTGAACTTTGACTACGAAACACGATCCGGTATTGATGCCTTATATGGGGTGTTTAACCTGGATAGAAGAGGCAATTCAAGTCTGCATATAGGTTATGCGCCACAAACGTTAATTACGGAAAGCATCATTGCTGCCAGGTATAGGCAAATCGTAAAGAACTCTGAATGGCAATTAATGGTGGGGCAGTTACATGAAGATTATGCAGTAGGATTTGGTTGGACAACATATATAAATAAAACTGGTTTTTCTGGAGAGTTAAGTTATTTTAAGGATATGAATAATGTTTCAGAAAACGATGTGTTTATGGGAACCATAGCTTCCTTCTATGAATTTAGGTCCAAGTTGATCGTACATTACGAGTTTAATTATAATTCAAATCCTCAGAATACGATCGAAAACTTTTACAGTATTTTCTTTGAACCTTTGACTACAAAGTACATTACGTTTAATAAATATTCATTGGCGACCTTGGCGCAATATCCTCTGAATAAATTCTGGAGTATTGGAGCTACTGGAATTGCCTATCTGGATGACGAAAGGTATTATCTCGGAGCCTATACAAAGGTGAATTTACCATCCAAATGGAGTTTCCTTTTATCAACACAATTAATGAATAATGAAGATAGTGGATTGTTTAGTTCTGGTAAAAAATATCTTTTTACGAGAATAATGTGGTCATTTTAAAAAGGGATAAGAATAGAATTCCTAATTTCGCAAAAAAAAAAGCTAGCAATGCTTATTGATACGCATACCCATCTTTATTCTTCACAGTTCGACGAAGATCGTTTAGAAATGATCCAGAGAGCAAAGGCTGCTGGAGTTCATTCTGTATACTTACCTTCAATAGATAGCACTTATTATGAGGCTATGTTGGAGATGGAAAGACAAGACCCCGATTGGTGTAAACTAATGATAGGTTTACATCCTTGCCATGTGAAAGAAAATGTAAAGGAGGAGTTGAATTTCGTTCGTGCCCAACTGGAAAGTAGGAAGTTTGCTGCAATCGGTGAAATAGGGATCGATTTATATTGGGATAAAAGTTTTAAGCAGGCTCAAATGGATGCTTTGGCACTCCAGATTGATTGGGCAGATGAGTACAAATTACCTATCGTACTGCATGTGAGAGACGCCTTTGATGAATTGTTTGAGGTGTTGGAAGCTAAAAAGGATAAAAATCCGAATGGAATTTTTCATTGTTTTACAGGGAATATTGAACAGGCAGAAAATGCAATTTCGAGAGGATTTAAACTTGGCTTAGGCGGAGTACTTACATTTAAGAATGCTGGATTGGATAAGGTAGTTGAAAATATTGATCTCGAACATTTAGTGTTGGAGACTGATTCACCTTATTTAGCACCACATCCTCATCGTGGGAAAAGAAATGAAACTTCATATGTGAATTTGGTGGCAGAGAAATTGGCTGCTATTAAAGGAATTTCATTAGATACTGTGATTGAGAAAACGGGCGTAAATGCCTTAGATATATTTGTACCCTATAATTAGTATATGGTGATGGATACGAAAAAGAAATTATTACTTATTTATACCGGTGGAACTATTGGAATGGTTCAAGATTCAGAAACTGGAGGATTAATCCCCTTTGATTTTGAAAGTCTATTGGAGCATATTCCTGAAGTTAAACGCCTTTCTTGTTCATTTGATGTACATTCCTTTGAGCATACAGTCGATTCCTCTGATATTACACCTGAAGATTGGATTCATATTACTCAAATAATAAAAGACAGTTATAACGACTATACTGGTTTTGTTATTTTACATGGTTCCGATACAATGGCCTATACTGCTTCTGCACTGAGTTTTTTACTGAAGAATTTAGATAAGCCAGTTATATTAACAGGTTCTCAGTTGCCAGCTGGAGTCCCGAGAACGGATGCCTCAGAAAATTTAATTACTGCAATGGAAATTGCTATGGCAACGAATAGGGATGGGACAGTAAAGGTTCCAGAAGTTGGGATTTATTTTGAAAATAAATTGTATAGAGGCAACCGCGCAGTTAAAACGGATGCTGAAAATTTTAAAGCGTACGATTCTGGAAATTATCCATGTTTGGCTAAAGCAGGTGTTCGTATTCAATATAATAAAGACGCAATTCGTCCTATTGAAGGCCAACCATTGGAGATTTACACACAATTGAATTCAAATATTTCCGTTTTAAAGATGTTTCCAGGAATTTCGGAACGGAATTTGTTAGCGTTGCTATCCGATTCAAAGGTGGAAGGATTGGTGATTGAAAGTTTCGGAGCTGGGAATATTGGTAATAAACCTTGGTTTTTTAATTTATTAGAAGAAAAAATTAAAAAGGGACTTTTAGTAGTCAATGTGAGTCAATGCCTAGGAGGGTCTGTCAATCATAAGTTGTACAAATCTGCAGAAGGATTGTTAAAGATCGGTGTGCTAAGCGGATACGATATGACTACTGAAGCAGCTATTACAAAATTGATGTTTGTTTTAGCAAATGAATCTGATCCATTGAAGAGAAAAGAATATATGATTCAGGATCTACGCGGAGAATTGACGACTTGTTAACAAAAAAAATACATCGTTTAAACATTTTTTTTTGTAATTTGGCGACTGTTCTTGGAAACCCCTCGATATTTTGGAGTTTGAATAGATAGAAATGAATATAGAGAGGTGGCCGAGTGGCTTAAGGCGCACGCCTGGAAAGCGTGTTTCCCCGTGAGGGGATCGAGGGTTCGAATCCCTTCCTCTCTGCTGAAAATAGTTAGGAATTTTTACTAAAATATAAAAAGTAAAAGCAAACCATCAAACCAGACAAAAATGAAAAAACTGTTTTTTCTAAGTGCTGCACTTTTAACTGTAGCACCGACATTTGCTCAAATAGCTGAACCAAGTTTTCACCAAATCATTAAGCAAAAGTTTATTGAAGGTGGACCTGAATTTATGGGAGTTGTACTTCTATGTTTGATCTTAGGGTTAGCACTTGTAATTGAGAGAATAATTTATCTAAATATGGCTACAACCAATACAGATAAATTACTTAAGAAAGTAAAAGAAGCTTTAGATTCTAATGGATTGGAAGGCGCTAAAGAAGTTTGTCGTAATACAAGCGGACCAGTTGCTTCTATCTTTTACCAAGGTTTAGAGAGATTTAATGAAGGATTGGATATGGTTGAAAAATCTATCGTTTCTTATGGATCTGTTCAAATGGGTAGATTAGAGCGTAATACTTCATGGATTTCATTATTCATCGCTTTGGCTCCAATGCTAGGGTTTATGGGTACTGTAATAGGTATGATTGGTGCCTTCGATGCTATCGAGGCTGCTGGTGATATTCAACCATCTTTGGTTGCTGGGGGGATTAAAGTTGCCCTATTGACAACCGTATTTGGTTTGATCGTAGCAATGATCCTTCAAGTATTTTATAACTATATCATCGCTAAGATTGATGGTTTGGTAAACAACATGGAAGATGCTTCAGTATCTTTAGTTGACTTGTTGGCTCAGTATGAAGCTAAAGCTAAAAAATAAGACACTATGAACGAGAAGATTTTAAAACTTATCGTTGCAATCCTTAGTGCCATTGGTATTTACTATATAGTAAGAATCATGGGTGCGGATTCCGACGAAGCGGCTGGCGTTTTCGCAGGCCCTGTACTAGAGTATACTAAGTATCTCGTTATACTTACTGCCGTTGTAACCTTAGTATTTTCTATGATTACATTAATAGGAAATCCTAAGAAATTGGTTCCTGTTGCTATCGGAGTAGGTGTATTGTTTGTAGTATACTTAATTTCAAATGGTATGTCGTCTGACGCTGTTATTAAATCGTATAGTAAATATGAGATTTCTTCCACTCAATCAGGTTGGGTTGGTACAGGTCTTATTGCTTTCTATTGGTTAGCAGGTTTAGCGATTGCAACAGCAGTATTTTCAGAAATTGCTAAAGCGTTTAAATAAACATAGGTATGGCAGGTAGAAGAAAAACACCAGAAATAAATGCAGGATCCATGGCAGATATTGCCTTCTTGCTTTTGATTTTCTTTCTAGTAACCACTACTATGAACAATGACCGTGGTATAGCAAGAATGCTTCCTCCTATGGCGGAAGAAGATGCACCAAAGCCACCTCAAATTCCTGCAAGAAATATTTTCATCGTAATGGTGAATGCTAATAATGATTTATTAGTAGAGGAGGAACCAATGAATATAAGTTTGCTAAAGGATGCAGCAAAGGGATTTATTATGAATCAAGGCAAAATGAAAGATTTGTCTGATAGTCCTCAAGTTGCTGTTGTATCTTTGCAAAACAATAGATTGACTAGTTATGATATGTATATATCGGTACAAGATCAATTGACACAGGCTTATATGGAATTGAGAAATGATGCTTCTCAAAAAGAATTCGCTAAGAATTATGAGGATTTATCAAAAGAGGATGCTAAGGTGATTAAAAAGGCTATTCCGATGAATATTTCGGAAGCAGAACCAGTTAAAGGATAATAATTATGAGCAGGTTTAAAAAGAAAGGTGGCGGAGGAACACCGGAGATGTCTACGGCTTCATTGCCCGATATCGTTTTCATGCTTCTATTCTTCTTCATGGTATCCACTGTAATGCGTGATAGTAGTATGAAGGTAAAGAATATCTTACCTCAAGCTATGGAAACTAAAAAAATCAAACACAAGTCTAGGGTGAACTACATTTTTGTTGGGGAACCTATGGATGCTGAGACGTATGGTAATCAACCAAGAATACAGCTGAATGATGCGCTCGCGGATCTTTCAGACATTCAATCTTGGGTGGTTGGATTCCGTGATGCTGCAGATGAGAAGGAAATCAAATTGTTGATTGCTTCCATCAAGGCGGATAAGAATGTTACCATGGGAATCATTACTGATATTAAAGAAGAGTTGAGAGAAGTACAGCAGTATAAAATCAATTATTCTGCAAGTCAGAAAGCAAAATAAAAAAAAAGCGATTCAATTTGAATCGCTTTTTTTTATGGCCTATTTAAGGCTTCTATTTTAGATTGAATTAATTCTAGTTCTGAAGTCAAAGAAATGTTTTGACTTTGAAGAGCTAGAATTTCCTTTTTTAGGTGGTTTAGGTGTTTAAGATGACTTTCTGCTTCAGGATATAAAACGGTATGATTTAGTCCAATCAATAATTTCTGAATGGCTTTGGCTGTCTTTAGAGTCTTTTTGTCAAGAAGACTTGAGCTAAAGCGTTCCCAGATATGTTCAAAAGCCATTTTAGAAGGATGTAAAAGGTCTTCTGAGTAAAACCTATAATCTCTCAACTCGTCCATTAATATTTCATAAGAAGGAAAGTAAAAGACATTTTTATACCTGTTGCACAATTCATGCTTGAGTAAGTGCAATATACTTTTGCTTACTTGATTGTCCGTGGCGCCTTCCTTCCAATGTCTTATTGGGCTTACGGTAAATAGAATGTTACAGGATGGGTTAATATCTTTAAGGCTGGTGTAAAAGCGATCAAACTGTTCTTGCATTTCATGAAGTTCCAATAATTTTTTTGTGAATTGATTAGCGGGGAGCTTTTGGCAATTGGCGATAACTATTCCATCTTTTTCATACGCCCAGGCAGTGCCCATAGTTATTACACATAGATCAATATCTAATAACTGCTTACCAATCTTTTGATTCGTGGAGATTAGTTTTTCTATTAAGGCTTCTTTTGTTGTAGCATAAATTTGTGAATGATAATCCAAATGAAAATACAAGCCATCCCTATGGATTATATGACTTTCATTAATTGAATCTCCATTCAAAGCTAGGTGAAGTAATCGGAAAATGGAGGAAGGGTTAAATAATATACCCGCTGGATTATTAGAACAACTAAACTTTAAATTCTCAAGTCTTTGACCTACATTATCAGAAAAGCAGGAGCCGATACAAAGTAATTTACTTTGAAAATCAAGGTGAAAAGGATAAGCCGGACTTGGAACTAGAGTGCTCAAATTCATCTTTAATTAATTTTCTATAAATTTAAGGTAATCATCAGGACTACTTCTAAAAAAATTGTTAAATTTGGGGCATCAAAAAGACTAAATTATGTTTATCGGAGTACTTGCATTTGTTGTTATTTTCTTGATGGCCTTCTGGATGATGTTATTTATGATTGGAATTATTCCAGCATGGATAGGCGCTTATTTTGTTGATAAATCAAAAGCGAATTCAGACGATCAAGAAGTATAAAAAATATTAGTAGGATCTATCTTACTAGGAAGTTGTTCATTATGAGCAACTTTTTTTTTGTGCTAAACTTTTTTACTTTAACCCTCGTTAACGAAGAATTGTATTGATTTAAGTTCTGAGGTTCGCAATTATTTATATATTCCCGCTATCAAGTTAATTTAATAGCGGTTCCACATGAAAAATATATTTATTTTCCTCTTTAGCCTTGTTGGAATATACTCAGCAATTGGTGCTAAGGTTCTACATGGTCATGTTGCAGATAGCGGGGGTGAAGCACTTCCTTTTGTTAACGTTTATATCGAGAATTCAAGTATAGGTACCACGACAAATAAGGATGGAAACTTTCAATTAAAATGCCCTTCTACTATTGAAGGAAATACCTTAGTTTTTCAATTTGTAGGTTTCAGGTCTGAAAGAATTTTATTGAATGAGGGGCATTTTGAAGAAGGGTTAAATATTATACTTCAGGAAGAAAGTTATCAATTTAGTGACATCGTACTTATTGAAGGAGAGAATCCTGCAGATAAGATAATTAGAAATGTTATTGAAAATAAGGATAACATTAACGATCACCTATTAAGCTATTCAAATAGAGCGTACTTAAAAAGTGTAATGAAGCTTGATTCTATCCCGGAAAAGCTTCCTTTTTTCTTGCCTCAGGATGAACCAATCGATTCTTCTGAATTGGGTATTTTATATCTATCGGAGGCCTTGTCAGATTATCATTGGCAAAAGCCTGATGAGTATAAAGAAAAGATGATAGCATCGAAGGTTTCAGGTCAAAGTACTGGAATTAGTTTTAACCGGGTGTCAGATATGGATATCAATTTCTACGATAACTATATTGAGATTGGCGGAATTAGCCAGAGACCATTTATTTCCCCTATTTCAAATAAGGCTTTTGGTTACTATAGATATAAATTGGAAGGGGTATTCTATGAGTCGGGTAAATTAATTAATAAGATCAAAGTTGAACCTAAGCGGAAGATTGACCCTTGTTTTACTGGGTATATTTTTGTTGTTGAGGATGATTGGGTTTTACATAGTATTGATTTGAACCTAATGAAACCCGTACCAATGGAGTTTGCAGATTATATTCATTTTGATCAGCAGTATATTTCTCAGGATGGGTTTTGGTTATTATTCTCCAATAACCTCCAAATTGAATTCAGTCTTTTTGGCTTTACGATCAATTATGATGTGGTCAATTTTTATTCGAATTATACACTAAATACTGATTATAACAATTCGTTTTTTGGCAATGAGGTTTTTAGTGCCGGGGAGGATGTTACAGAAAAAGACTCCGCTTTTTGGAATCAAATAAGACCATTGGCATTGACGCCTATAGAGGTTTCAGATTATCTTGAGAAAGATAGTATAGAGCGTTATCATAAAAGTGATGTTTACCTAGACTCTATGGATAGAAGGTATGCGAAAATTGATGTCATGGATGTGCTGTATGATGGGGTAAGTTTCCGTAAACGTAAAAAGTATAGGACTATTGAAATTGATGGATTGTTCAAGAATCTGTATTTCAATCCTATTGAGGGGCTAAGGTGGGAGTCGAAAGTAAGCTATATTAAAAAATACGATTTCGATCTATCTAGGAAGTTGTATCAAGCTGATGGAGTTATAGCTTATGGACTTTCAGATAAAAAAATAAAGGGGAAGCTGGATTTTACTTATGTTCCCGATAGGATAAAACCTGTACGATTTGGGTTGTCTATATTCTCAGATCTTACAACATTCAATGATCAAGAACCGATTTCACCAATGCTGTCATCGTATTTTTCATTGATGGAAAAAAAGCATTACCGAAAGGTGTATCAACGGGATGGTATTTCCTTATCGTACCGTGATAATCCTTTACATGGATTGTATTTCAAAGGGAAGCTGTCGTTTCTCCAACGATCAAATGTTTTAAATTCTACCAATTATTCTTGGAAGTTTAAAGGGCAAGATTATGCTGTCAATAATGTTGCGCCTTGGGAAGATAATACCCAAATAGCTGTCGATGTTAAGTTGGTATATCGACACAATCAGAAATATGAATCTAACCCCCGATACGGTAAAATAATTTTATCGAATCCTAATCCAGACTTGTATTTGAGGTTTAAATCTGGGATCGGAATGGGGACTGATGGCAGTGATTATTCTTTGCTACAATTGGGAGTCAGCGAAGAAATGAATTTAAGATTATTGGGTAAAACAGCTTGGGATATAAAAGGTTCAACTTTTCTATCTAAGAATAATTTACAGTTGATGGATAAAGTATTCTTCTTGGGGAATGAAACAATGCTTTTAAGATCTGATGACAGAGGAACTTATTCAGGTTCCATTTTGCAAAGCTTCCATTTACTTCCTTTCCATTCTAGTGCAACTGATAAAGCTTTTATTGAGGGACATGTTTCTCATCATTTCAATGGCTTTGTACTTAATAAGGTGCCTTTTTTAAGAACCTTGAAATGGCAATTAGTAGCAGGGGCTGATGGATTGTTGGAGGAAGGAGAAAAACCTTATACAGAAGGTTATATAGGAATAGAAAATATTTTCAAATTCCTTAGAGTTGATTGGGCGGTTGAATTGGGAGAGAACTTTAAAACCAATCACAGCCTTTTATTTGGATTAAAGTTAAATCTACTTTAAGGTATAATTGATAAAATTTTAGGAAGAAAAACTATCAGGCCAATGATCCCTGCAATTACTGCAGCTATTAAGACGGCGCCTGCGCTTATGTCTTTTATAAGGCCTATGTCTGTGTCAAAATCTGGATGGATCTTATTACATATAGCCTCAATTGCTGTATTGAGTAGTTCTGTGATAAATACCATTGCCATGGCAAGAAGTAGAAGAGTCCATTCGATCATTGATGTGTCAAATAAAAGTGCAGCCCCAATAACCGATACAGCACAGACAGTATGAATCTTTAGGTGTGTTTCAGTTCTAAAGCCCTGTTTAATTCCGTTTACGGCATCTGTAATTGCTTTCAGTCTATTTTTCATATCAAAAAAAAACCGCCTAGTTGGCGGTTTTATATATTAGTACAGAAGCATAGGCTGATACGCCTTCTTCTCTTCCTTCAAATCCCATTTGTTCTGTAGTGGTAGCTTTTACAGAAACTTGATCTAAATCTACAGCTAGTTCCTTTGCAAGGCATTCACACATAGTTGGAATATGAGGTTTAATTTTTGGAGCTTGGAGGGCCACTACTGAATCTATATTCGAGATTTCGTAGCCTTTTTCTCGCACTCTTTTGATTACCTCTCGAAGTAATATTTTACTATCGATCCCTTTATACTTTGCATCAGTATCAGGGAATAATTTCCCGATATCTCCTAAGGCTGCTGCTCCCAAAAGAGCGTCACAAATTGCATGAATTAAAACATCAGCATCCGAATGTCCAACAGCACCTTTATGGTGGTCTAGTTGTATTCCTCCTAGCCAGAATTCTGCTCCTTCAGCTAATTTGTGGACGTCAAAGCCTATTCCTGTTCGAATTGATTTCATCGTCTTTTGCTATTTACCCTTCCGCATTAGATTTTGATTTGAAAGCATCCAAATCAAAGTTTAGCGAAAATCTAAGCGTGTTTTTTAGTGGATTATGAACATCTGTTGTAGTTGGAACTAGGTACGAAAGGTCAAGTGATAATACTTGCATTTTAAGTCCTGCACCAAAGGTTAGATATTGTCTGTTCCCTTTAGATTCATCTTCGTAGAAAAATCCTGCTCTAAAAGCAAACTGCTTGTTGTACCAATATTCAGCACCAATAGATACATTGATTTCTTTAAGTTCAGAGTCTCCGGCTGGAGCATCTCCAAATGAATCAAAAATTCCTTCTATAACACCTGTTTCTCCAAAAGGATCCTCTACATCACTACTGATAGGTGGAGTAGGAACAAGTAATTTATTGAAGTCTAAAGCAAAGTTAACTGAATTAAATTCATCAATGTCAATTTCTAAACCTGAACCAATTCTTAAGTTGGCAGGAATAAAATCTTCATCTCCACTTGTAGAATAAGCTATCTTATTACCGATATTAGAAATATTCATCCCTAAGGTATATCTAGCATCTTTTCCTTGGAAATCAAAAGTCTTACTAGTATAGTATGCAGAAATATCAGCTGCAAGTGAAGTACCTGCAGTAGAAGCTTCTGTTCCGCTAGCTGATTCATTACCTAAAAGGTCTGAGTAGATGAAACGGAAAGAAAGCCCCCCCGATAATCGCTCTGAAAGTTTTAAGGCATAACCTACATCAAATGCGTATTCATTTGGATTAAAGTGATATCCAATATCATCGGCATCTTGTCTAAAGGTAATACTACCTAAAGAAAAGTATTTAAGACTGGCTCCAATTGTAGATTTATCATTCAGTTTATAAAAACCAGAGATATATGTAAGATTTACATCATCTACTAAGTTCTGCAACCATGGAGCATAAGAAATACTCAATCCTGAGTTTTTTTCTACAAATGCCAGTTTTGATGGATTCCAAAACATACTATTTGCATCTGGAGTAGTCGCTACACCAGCTTCTCCCATTGCGGCAGCCTTGGAATTAGGGGTAATCATTAGAAAAGGTACTGCTGTTGTAATAACACGTGTATCATTTCCAGTTTGAGCTTTAACTTTATTTCCCAATAGGCAAAAAGCTAGCGCCGCAAGAAGTGCTGTTTTTTTCATTTGGTATATTTTTTTCTAAATGTCAATTGGTTAAACTTTTGAAAATAATGGAATTGTAGATTCCTTGCCTTCAAAAGTGTGACAATTCAGATTTGATGAATCAAATAATTTCAGTTGGCAAATGTACTAATTTACACTTGAAATATACTAATTTCTACTCATCTCCTGCTGATGGTCCTAGACTGAAACGCTAAATTTATTTTAATATTACAAGCTTTTCAATTTTTGAATCAGATTTTTTGCCATTTTCTGTTCTAACCTCTAATTTATATAGATAAACACCTTTTCCAATTCTGTCTCCATAATCATCCAATCCATCCCAAACCAATTCACCATTTACTCTAGATTCGGATGTAGAAATTTGTTGAACAATTGTTTTCACCAATTTACCTGAAACTGTAAATATTTGAACTTGAACTTCAATATTTTCACCTTGGTGGTTATGTTCAAATTGAAAGTCGGTATTCGTTGTAAATGGGTTGGGCCAATTAAGGACTCTCTTTAAGGCCATTTTAGCATCATTTTCTACAATGAAGTCAGTAGTTGCATTTGTCGAATTATTATAAGTGTCCCAGATCTTAAATTGTAAATGGTGTGGTCCACTTTCCAGATCGTTTAATGGAAAACGAACAGATCCCGAGGTGAAGTCATTCAACGCTCCCTCATAAAAGTCGTTTAAGATATACGTATTGTTACTTTCGTTATCTAATATTGCTGCTATATCATGCCCAATTCCAGTACCAGATGTATTAATTCCATTTTCATCTGTGACTAAAGCATAAATATCAGGAGTATTGTTTGTGAAACCACCACTTACAAAGCTTTCATCATTCATAAATAATTGTACAGTTGGCCCTTCAGTATCATCATCTGGGTTTGGATTTACAGAACCTATTTCTACGGTATTGGTTACTCCATTAGCATCCATGTCCGCGGAATAGGCATAATAACTGATTTTCCCAGGTCCGACATCTAGTTTGACATCTTTGGGGACAATAAACTCAAAGCTAAATTCACCATTCGTAGCTTGGATTTTCCCATTGAATAGTACACTGTTTTGCATTTTAAAACTAACTGTGGCTAGTTCTCCGGGTAGATCATTGTTCAATGTCTGATATTGCTGAAATTTGTCATAGACTGTAGGAATTACAATACCATTAAAATCGGTATCTTTTATCCCTTGACTGTTCTGAATTTCTCCGGTGATTTTAACCTTAGATAGGGCTTTTAGAGTGTCCTGAAAATTAGTTACAGCTATATCATTAATGGAAGTGGTAACTACATTTCCTTCGGGATAAGCTAATGTCAATGCTGGATCTCCTAATAACAGATATTTTCGTTTATTAGGGATTCCAATTAAATCATTTTTAGTCGCCCTTAATAATTCGCCCAAATTCCTGTACTTTCCATTTACTTTGTCATAAATGTATTTGTAAGTAGCTTTTGATAGCCCATTTGCATCACCAATACTTATAGATCTAGTAGTTGTGAAAAGCGCTATTCCGGCTCCATTTTCATTCAATAATACATATTCACCTGCAGAGATTCTATCTTTATCATCGTAACGAGAGAATTCACAGGTAGTTGTTATGAATAAAGGCATATTATTGATATTGTTGTAACCAAGAATGTCTTCATTTTCTAGAATACGTTCACTGGCCCAACCAACTTCTCCACCGTGCCCGTAATAATGCACGATTAAGGAGCCATTCTCCACACCTGAATTAATGTCATTTTCTGCTTCAGGATACCTTTGGCCTCCAGTAGATGTCTGTTGTACATAAGAATCTACGAATATTTTTTGAACATTTATTGAAGGGTAGCTGTCAATTATAGTATTGCTTAGTTTGTTGGCATGGAAAGCAAGATCCCTTTCCCATTTAGCATCAACATCATCCGCTACAATCATATATCGATTACGCCAATTACCAAATGAACTACTTGCATAGTACTGTTCAACTTTGTCTACCATAATTTTAGCTTCCTCTAGAGTTTGAACAATAAAACGACCGATTCCGATATCAATCATCTCCTCCTCAATCTGATTTGCTTTACCTTCACTAGGGTCTAATAAACCAAAAAAGTCATCCGTTGCAAAAGATTGGTCTATACTGTATGAGTCATATGATTCCCAAGTAGGAACGAAATTACTATTACCTGTAGTGATATCCTTATAATCAAATGATCCGTCACCAAACAGTAAAATATTTTCTGGCTCTGTTCCAGACGCAAGATTTCGTTCGTATAACATTCTTGTGAAATCTTTGATCGCAGTAATGTCTTGTTTCCCTGAATTAAATTCATTGTATACTTGGTTTGTTGTAACCACAATACAAGTCATATCATCATGAACCCGGTGGAATTCTGCAAGTCGCTCTGCTTCCGAAAGGAATAGAGGATTCGTAACTATTATAAAGTCAGCTTGTTCTATCCCATGTAGGTTTTGGTTCGCTATAGGCTTTATAGAAGCGATTGATAAATAGTTGGAGCCATCAAACATTACAAACTCCTTTAGACTTTCTGTAGGGATTGTCATTGAAGAATTTGAAACAGGAATTTTTTGAATATTTTCTATATCCGTAATGTCCCACACAACTGTATTCGAATTAAATCCAGAAAAATTAAAATTACTGATAGCATTATTCCCTATAGATCGACTATCTCTAAAAAAAGTTTGCCCATTGTCTAGCCTTAAGGATCTTCTTGCATTAACTTCTATATAATCTAGGTAGGCAACAGCGCTTGCCGTATTTTCAACATAGTTTACATTTAGAAGTAAATCGTCACCAGTTAAAAGGGTTTTTACAGATCCAGAGCCTGGTCTCATAAAGTTATTCCCTGTAGGAGGTGAAATATTAAATTGAAACAAGGTGGAACCGCTATGTTTGACATTCATAGCGGTAGTCGCTGAAGCTCTGGCAGCAGCTCTTAGTCTAATGCTTACAGAGTCTGATATCATTCTATAAGGGAATTCAAAATTATAATTGAACGATTTAGTAACTTCAAATCGTTGTCCAAACCATTGCTTTCCTGTATTTACAAGATTGTATTTCTCTTCTTCTACTATCTTGTAGTCGTCGAAACTGGATGTTGTATAGGTAGCTGGTTCAGATGTAGTAGATGCCGGTATTACCCGAGCTCCTTCTGCCGTTTCTACATTAAGGAAATAAAAGGTTGTATCGGAATAGTAATTTATTTGACGTTCAAACCTTGTTTGGTTGGAGTTGTAATTCCAGCTATGCGCATCGTCTGCATAGAATATGATGCGGTCATTGTTGTCAAAGCTTTCATCCGATTCTCCTTCTACGATGATTGGATTTTCAATAAGGTCATCATATCTAAATTCCGAATTGATCTCTGGAAGTAAACCACCACCATTACCGAAAATCCGAATCAATTTTGGGTTAATTGAGGATACATTTATTCCCAGGTCTTCAAGGTCGTTGGAACTGATACTATATATACCTTTCTCTACAATACCTATTTTGTACCAGTCTCCATTCGATAATTTGGAAACAGAACTGAATTCAACTTGTTGTTCTTGTCGAAGATTTGAGTTCTTTAATGTATAATCGAATTCCAATTCTGTTACAATTCCATTAGCTGTAATTGGATAATATTGAATATCCAGATACCGAATTCCTTTAATCGTTACTGTTTTGCTATTGAATTTAACCGAATTGTTCAGTTCATTTCGATATTTGAGTGCAATTTTCGATTGATGAACGTTAAACTTTGATAGCTTAACGTTTTTAATTTGTATATTTGAGACTTCTTGATTGTTTTCAATTTTTATTCGTTTCTTTTGATATGGGAAGAATGAACTTCCATCTGAATACGATTCAGAAAATGAAAAAGCTTGATTTTCGTCAACCTTAATAGTAGTAGTTTTCCACTTGATATTTACTTTAATAGATTGGCAATAACCAACTTGAAAGGTGAGTAAAAAGAATAAACTTAAAAAATGAATGCTTCGGCGCATGTTTAAAAGGGTTTTCAATTATCGGACTTTATAAAAATTAACGAATTCTGTGCAAATTGCAAAAAAAGCTTGGTTTGATATAAATCTAACTCTTTTTTCCTGACAAAATTGTGAGACAGTCTTTTTTAATTAAAAATTATTTGTATAATTGTGATGTGAAAATAGAATTTAGAAATGGGTAAAAGAAAACTT
>MAAC01012095.1_pt1 | contig 43396 bp, 36 predicted proteins | sample 1115981 | NCBI WGS metagenome assembly MAAC01 (sample SAMN04961126, study PRJNA320927) | seawater metagenome | isolation source: sample BD02T64 sea water enriched with oil for 64 days | place: USA:Gulf of Mexico | collected 2013-07-27 | reverse complement strand
AAAAAAATTGCGCGGTTAAGCAACTTGTCGGTATATCAGGCGCGCCGGGTATTGCACTAAGCCAGATTATGGTTTGTCAGCCGAAAGCGGATATATCAGCATTAGCTTTACGGAAAAGTGCTCAACATGATCAGCAAAAGCAAATTCAACGATTTGAACAGGCATTAGCTAAAACATCTGCTGATTTTGAGCAATTAAGCCAAAAGCTTAGCCAGATTATTGATGATGATAGCTTAGCTATTTTTGATGTTTATAAGCAGCTACTTACTCAAGCTGAGCTTAGCCAAGAAGTGTTTACCAAAATTAGCCAAGGTTGGCAGGCTGAAAGTGCCCTTAAGTTGGTGATAGAACATTATGTGATCCAGTTTAAGGCTATTGATGACAGTTATTTACAAGAGCGTGCTAGCGATATTCGCGACTTAGGCAATCGCTTGTTGTTTAATTTACAACAACAGCATGATCAGCCTGTAACTTTGCCAAAAGCTTTTATATTACTAGCACAAGATGTTACCGCTGCTATGTTGGCTGAGTATCAACATAAAGGGCTAAAGGGCATTATTTCTTTATCGGGCTCGGCTAATTCTCATGCGGCTATTTTAGCTCATGCACTTGAAGTACCTGCCATTATGGGGGTAAGTGGTATCCCTATGGCGCAAGTAGATCAGCAACAAGCAATTGTTGATGGTTACAGCGGTGAATTATTTATTAATCCTGATGACGCATTGAAGCGAGAATATCAGCACTTAATTACCCAAGAGCACGCCTTAACTGAAAAAATTCTAGCAGAAATTCATTTAGCCACTATTACGCCAGATGGTCATGCTATTGAATTACAGTTAAACGCAGGTTTATCGGCTGACTTTGATCGCCCTGAGCGATTATCGGTATATGGTATAGGTTTATACCGCACTGAAATCCCTTTTATGAATCGCCATTGTTTTCCTTCAGAGTTAGAGCAAACTCAATTGTATGAAAAAATATTGGCAGATTTTCCTAAAAAGTCAGTCACTATGCGCACCTTAGATGTGGGGGGCGATAAGTCTTTACCTTACTTTCCTATCAATGAAGACAATCCCTTTTTAGGCTGGCGAGGTATTCGAATTACGCTTGATCATCCTGAAATTTTTTTAGTGCAAGTAAGGGCCATGCTGCGGGCTAATCAACACCATAAAAATTTAGAGATTATGCTACCGATGATTTCTAACGTTAGTGAAGTTGATGAAGCTATTCGGTTAATTAATCAGGCCTATTACGAGGTAAATAGCGAGGTAAAAGGCACTATAAGACATGAGAGTAAAGGTGAAGAAAACAACTTAATTCGCCCTAAAATAGGTATTATGCTTGAAGTACCTGCGGTTATTTTTCAATTAGAAGAATTAGCACAGCGAGTAGACTTTTTCTCGGTGGGTAGTAACGATTTAACGCAATATTTATTGGCAGTTGATCGCAATAACGCCCAAGTAGCAAGCTTACATGATGCTTATCATCCCTCGGTGTTACGTGCCTTGAACACCATTGCCGAGCAATCAGCTAAGTATTTAGTACCCTTAAGTTTGTGTGGCGAATTAGCAGGAGAGCCTGCAGGCGCACTATTATTATTAGCGATGGGCTTTGATAAACTTAGCATGAATGGGCATAATATAGCGCGGATAAAATGGGTTATTCGCCATGTTGACTTTCTCCGAGCAAAAATAATTTTATCTCATACCTTAAAATTAACCACAGCTAAGCAAGTGCATAGTTATTTAACTGAGCAACTTGAGAACTTAGGCTTAAGCGGTTTTATTCGTGCGGGAATGTAGCCAGTGTTATTGATCTTTATCAGCTGTATTTTTCTAGGGGCTATGGTTGGCTTTCTGGCGGGTTTACTCGGTATTGGTGGCGGTTTAGTGGTGGTGCCAGTGTTAGTTTATTTGTTGCCTACTTTAGCTGTTGGCACTGAAGCACTTAGTAGTGAAGTGTTAAGTACTGATGTCATCATGCCTATGGCGTTGGCCACTTCTTTGGCCGCGATTGTGATGACCTCTTCGAGTGCAGCCTATGCCCATCATAAAAATAATAATATTCCTTGGCACTTAGCCAAACCCTTGATGTTTGTTATGGCATTTGGCGCTTTATCAGGGGCTTTTATTGCCGATTTATTATCAACCAAGGCGTTGACTAACTTCTTTGCGATTGCGGTAATGTTGTTGGCTATTTATATGCTTATTTCTATTCGTTTTCAGCACTCACGTACTATGCCTTCTCAACCTAAGTTACAGCTTATTAGTTTTATTACCGGTATTGTTGCTAGTTTAATGGGCATGGCTGGCGGCATAATTTTAGTGCCTGCTTTAACTTATTTTGGTATGCCATTACGACACTGCATTGGTATTGCTACAATATGTGGTGTCATAGTCGCTTTGTTTGGCTCTTTGGGGTATATCATTTCAGGGTTAGATAATCATTTATTGCCTGCGTGGAGTTTAGGCTACGTTTATTTACCTGCTTTGCTAGGGATAGTGTTAACATCTTCTTTGTTTGCGCCTGTGGGGGTGAAAGTTTCGGCTAAACTGCCAGTGCAAACCTTAAAAAAATTCTTCGCTGTATTTCTTATTTTAGTGGCACTAAAAATGATGTTAGCTTAGTTGTATTTATAAAATATTGGATAAAAAATGACTGAACAATTTTTACAATTTCCCATTATCGACCCGATAATTTTTAGCATAGGCCCTGTTGCATTACGTTGGTATGGCATGATGTATTTAATCGGCTTTGTCGCAGCCATGTTTATCGCCAATAAAGCCGCGGATAAAAGTCAGGGGCTTTGGACGCGTGAGCAAGTCAGCGATTTACTCTTTTATGGCTTTCTTGGGGTTATTTTAGGCGGTCGAGTTGGCTATGTATTGTTTTACCAATTTGATTATTTTCTTGCCGACCCCTTGTATCTATTTCAAATATGGCAAGGCGGTATGTCCTTCCATGGCGGTTTAATTGGCGTGATCACTGCCGTTTATATTTTTTCAAGAAAAAGCAATAAGCCCTTTTTAGCGGTGGGAGACTTTGTTGCGCCATTAGTGCCTATTGGTTTAGGGATGGGGCGGTTAGGGAATTTCATCAATGCCGAGTTATGGGGGCGACAAACAGATGTGCCTTGGGCTATGGTGTTTCCAACTGATTCACTGCAAGTACCACGTCATCCGTCGCAGCTTTATGAGTTTTTCCTAGAAGGGGTGGTTTTATTTATTATTTTGTATGTTATTACCCGCAAACCAAGAAGTCTAGGGTTAGCCTCAGGCAGCTTTTTAATTGGCTATGGTATTTTTAGAACTATCGTTGAATTTTTCAGAGAGCCAGATGCGCACCTAGGTTTGTATTTCTCTTTTATTTCTAAAGGGCAGATATTAAGTTTACCGATGATTTTAGTGGGTATGTTGGTGATTTATTTAGGCTATCTTAGCCAAGAGAAAGCAGCGATAAAATCAACTAGCTCAACTAAAGACACTAACACTGCTAAAGCAAGAGGAAAGTCATAATGCGTGCTTATTTAGATTTATGTCAACGTATTGTTGAACAAGGTACTTGGATTGAAAACGAGCGAACGGGCAAACGTTGCTTAACCGTGATTAATGCCGATCTTGAATATAATGTTGCGAATAATGAATTTCCGATGATCACCACACGTAAAAGCTTTTTTAAATCGGCTATTGCAGAGTTTCTTGGTTATATACGTGGTTATGATAATGCTGCTGACTTTCGCAAACTAGGCACTAAAACTTGGGATGCCAATGCCAATTTGAATGAAGCCTGGCTAAATAACGCCTATCGTAAAGGTGATGACGATATGGGCAGAGTTTACGGTATTCAAGGACGCGCATGGGCAAAGCCTGATGGTGGCACTATTGATCAATTACAAAAAATTGTTGATAATTTAAGCCGAGGAATTGATGATCGCGCTGAAATTATGAGCTTTTATAACCCGGGCGAGTTTCATCTGGGTTGTTTACGTCCCTGTATGCACACTCATAATTTTTCAATTTTAGGCGATACACTACATTTAACGAGTTTTCAGCGTTCGTGTGATGTGCCGCTAGGGCTAAATTTCAATCAAGTGCAGGTGTTTTTCTTCTTGGCTATTATGGCGCAAATTACCGGCCTTAAGCCGGGAACGGCTTATCATAAGATTGTAAATGCCCACATTTATGAAGATCAATTGCCATTAATGACTGATGTGCAACTTAAGCGTGAACCGTTACCTTTGCCAAAGCTGATTATTAACCCAGAGATTAAATCATTAAAAGATTTAGAGACTTGGGTCACCATGGATGATTTTTCGGTTGAAGGCTATCAATGCCATGACGCCATTAAATACCCGTTTGCGGTTTAAAACACAGCAGCGAGTGTCGAGTTGTGAGCAATAGATCGAAAAAACCGACCAATAGTCGGTTTTTTGTTTTTATACTAACAAGTCAGTAAAATTAATGGCTCTGTTGTAGTTAAGTGTTACTGAGTAAACAAACGAGACGCGTAAACCCGTCCATGGGGCTCTACACAAGCATCCGTGCTTGTGAAGCTCGCTTTTATCAACTTCAGCAACGCTTACATAAAATCAATCATTTACAACAGTATTTTGGAACAGAACCAAATTAATAATTATGGTATAAGCCAAATTCTTGATTAATTTTAATATTTTGATCGTGAGCCCATTGATAATATTCTTGATCTTCTAATTGACTTGCTGCCGCTTTATCAAGTAATACAATAGCGTTTTCATGCATTTGCAAAGCAGATGCTGGGCACATAGCTGAAAGTGGGCCAGCGACCATATCTTTAACTGCTTTGGCTTTACTTTCGCCTGTTGCTATTAATAATACATATCTGGCATCTAAAATGGTGGCTATACCCATAGTCATTGCGAGTGTTGGCTGAAACTCATTATTATCAAACAAGCGCGAGTTATCGGTAAGTGTTTGTTGAGTTAATGTTTTAATGCGTGTGCGTGAAGCTAAACTTGAGGTTGGCTCATTAAAGCCAATATGGCCATTAGCGCCAATGCCTAAAATTTGCAAATCAACACCGCCAGCCTGCTTGATTTGCTCTTCATATTTTAAGCCCTGCGTACGTGGATTTTCACCTTGTGCACAGGTAGGTAAAAAAGTCTTACTGATATCTATATCAATATGATCAAATAAATTTTCATTCATAAAATGACGATAACTTTGAGCGTTACTGGCGTCAATACCTAGGTACTCATCAAGATTAAAACTGGTGGTATTTTTAAAGCTCAATTGACCCGCTTGATGTTTATTCACCAATTGCTGATAAAGACTAATTGGCGTACTGCCTGTAGCTAAGCCCAGTACAGGTTTTGGGTTTTTATTGATTAACTCTGCAACCCATTCGGCAGCATTTGTGGCAACGTGTTGCGCATCATCAAAAATAATAACTTGCATGTTTTTTCCTTAGAAAAACGAAACTATTATCCCAAAAGGATCACTTCCTCAAGGGAACAGAAATCATTGCGTATTGATTTACTAGGTATGCTTATTAGCCTTTGGCTTATTATTTTGCAATGACATTAATCTAGGTGCGTTCTGTAAGTTTACCACAAAACAAGTCAATGTATGGATAAAAAAGCCGCTTATTCGTTTTTATTTGATCTTAAAATTACTTTAATGGTAAATTTACTCTGCCATCTGGTTCTACCAGTTTAACTATGCGACACTGCTAAACACTTTTAACCTTACAATGATAAAAATTATGGCAACCGACAGAGTCTTATTTCACCTTGAAGATCATATCGCTTATGTATCACTAAACCGCCCTAACAAGCATAATGGTTTAGATGAAGCGATGATCGTGCAATTAGTGCAAACGGCTAAACGTATTAAAAAAGATCGTTCCATACGCTGTGTTGTTTTGCAAGGGCAGGGAGCTTCATTTTGTGCGGGCTTAGATTTTACTTATGTTGCCAAGCACCCGTCGATGATCCCTAAGCTTTTTGTTAAATTACCTTGGCGAAAAGACAATATGTTTCAGCGCGTTGCCCATATTTGGCGTGATTTGCCAATACCTGTTATTGCTGCGGTACATGGCAATTGTTTTGGCGCAGGTATGCAAATAATTTTGGCTTGCGACTATAGAGTGGCAACACCTGAGGCCAATTTATCTATTTTAGAAATGAAGTGGGGGTTAATTCCAGACATGAGTGGCATGGTGACGTTATCGCGCTTAACAAGAGTTGATATTGCGCAAGAGCTTACGATGACAGGGCGTTTTTTCTCAGGTACAGAAGCTGCTGATTATGGCTTAGTGTCTAAACTAAGTGATAACCCTGCAGAAGCGGCGCAAGCTTTAGCAAAAACTATTGCCATGCAAAGCCCTGATGCTATTGCAGCAACTAAATATTTGTATAAGAAAACATGGCAGCAAGATACACGTATGTCATTGTTTTGGGAGCGAATTACCCAATTGCGCTTACTGGGCAGAAAAAATCAGCGCATTGCGATGAAAAATGGTTTATCTAAGGGAGAAGCAAAAAAAGCATTTATCGACCGAAGTAGCTTTTAGCTGCGAGGGAACTAAATAACTTTCGACAAAACAGATGATTGGGTGCATAGTTAATATGATATACGCCTTTTTGTCTTAAGTGAAAATTGTTAATGATGAAGCAAACGCCAAAAACCACTGAGCAATGGATAGAGTTGATTGCCAATACTGAGCTGCCTGCTATTACCTCTACGGCGAAAATGCTCGACAAATTTTCTAATGATGACAAATCTTCCTTACCAAAGTTAAGTGAAGCGATTTTACATGATCAGGCGCTTTCTTCTTGCTTACTTAAAGTGGCTAATAATGCTCAGCATATCGGCGTTAATAAAGTGACTACTGTTTCTCGCGCTACGGTTATTTTAGGCATTCAAACGGTTAAAAATGTTTGTTTAACGGCGAAATTAGTCGACAGTTTATTAGCCAGTAAAAGTTTAGATTTTCGTGTTTATGAAAGGCTGATGCAATTAATGGCTAATTCATTTTTTGCGGCAATGTTGGCGAAAATGATGGTGCCAAACTACAGTGATGAAACGCAAGAAGAGGTGTATCTGGCGGGATTGTTATATGGCATTGGTGAAACTGCCTTTTGGAGTAGTGGTGGCGAATTTGCGGATCAGTTGGCTCATTCTGCTAATATGGAAAATCCTGATTTCAGTCACTATTGTGAACAAAAGATAGGCACCAGTTTTAAAGCCTTAAGTAAAGGCTTAGCAACGACGTGGAATTTAAGTGATTTATTATTAAAAGCCTTAGATCAGCCACAAAGTCGCACCGATGAAATTAAAATTATATATTTTTCAGATAAATTAAGTACCTGCATTTCTCAACCCGGTGAAAATGAAGAAGACTTTACTCAACTGCTAGAAAATATTGCTGATGTTATGAAAATCAGTGTTAAGCAGTTAAAAGTTAGAATTACTCATACTCGTGAGCAAGCTGTCGAGTTGCTAAGCTCTTATGGCGCCGAAGTCTTGTCTGACTTAATCAAAGTGCTGCCTAAGGCCAGTGATTTTGGTCAAAATAAACCTTTTGCTCCTATTCATCAAATGAGCAAAGAGAAAGCGGTGTTAACTTCATTTATGACATTAACTAGGCTGATGAAGTCTAGTCGTGATTTAAATGAATACATTCAAACTGTGTTGGTTGATGCTGCTAAAGCTTTTGAGTTTGAACGTTGTAGTTTTTTAATGCTTGCTGATGATAAAAGTGTCGTTAAGTCCCGTTTTGTTTTTAATGAACATGGTGAAAGCGATTTAACTAAATTTATTATACATTTACAGACAAGCGAAAATGCTATTGGCCGGGTGCTAGCCTCTAAAATGCCGGCGCTAATTAATGATTATACTCATAGACAATGGCGTGATTTAGTCACTAAAGAGCTGGCCGAGTTTATCAATGGTGGCGCTTTAGCGATTGTGCCAGTAAAAATTGGCACTAAAGCGATAGGTGTAGTGTGCGGACAATTTTTGACTAGCAAAAAAGAGTTTGAGACTGAAGACTTCCAGCAACTGTGCTCGTTAGTTGATCACCTTAATATGTGCTTGACCATGATTATGCGACGTTAATGACTTTAATGCTTAACTTCTGTTAGACTCTCTTTTCTCTTTTTAGCAACGGTTATTGTACTATCCAAATGTCTGCTTCCAGCCCTTTTACCAGTAAATTCACTTTAGACAAAGCTCATTTTAATGAGTGTTATCGCCAAACCAATACGGTTGTTCGTTCTAGCAAAACTTTTTTTAAATCAGCCGTTTTAACACTATTTGGTTTATATCTTTTACTTTTCACTCAAGTAAATGTTTACGCTGCTTGGTTTGTTGTGGCCTTAGGAATATTAGAGGCGGTGAGTATTTATTATCATCAACCTTGGTGGGTGCTCAGGCAAATGTTCTCAAAAGCTGCGGGTAGTGAGGTAACCGTGACTATTGATGAAAAAGGCATTCTCAGTGAGTCTTTTTATCATACCGAGAGAATATTATGGCAAAATATTACCGAGCTTAAGGAGTCTGAGTTAGGCTTTACTATTTTTTTTAGTATTGATAAAAGTAGCGGCAAAAGGTACTTATCAAAAAGCTGTTTATCTATCGAAGCACAAGCCTACCTGATACAAAAGAGCGGTGATTAAAACGGATAGCTTGAGAAGCTAATACTTCTTATTAACAGAGTTATCTGGCTGACTTTATCAACAGGCAATGAAAAATTCAGGAATAACAGTAACTGAACCACGTCAATCAAGCATAATTATAACGCTAATTACAAATCGACACCGAAGATTAACAAGGTATTACACTTTGGTTTGTAACGGTGTTTTACAATTTCCTTATCAAGAAAGTTTACCCACTTGCTCTAAGGATAATTGTGATGACAAATAATTTAATGACTAAAAATAGTGAGCAATCGCTGAATAGTTTAGCTGCAAATAATGCTTCAGCTAATAATCAAGCTAAGTTGATTTTATTAATTGAAAATGATCAACTGCTCTCCAATACTTTGCGGCAACATCTGCAAGCAAGTGGTTATCAAGTGATGCAAAAGTGCCGTGATAAGAGTCTTGAACAAAATCTGATAGACATACAAGCAGACATGATTATTTTAGATATTGGCTTTAGTCATTTATCAAGCTTGTCGGTTATTGAGAAAATTCGACATCATTTTAATGGTCGCTTAGTGATATTAACTTCGCGCGATAGTGAGCAAGAGCAAATAACGGCATTTAATTTAGGTGTCGATGAATATATGGTAAAGCCTCTTTCGGCTAATATATTTTCTGTCAGAATTGCGGCTTTATTTAAACATTATGTTAAAGCGCAAGCCGTTGATGAAAATAGTCAAATTTGTGTTGGTGATTTAACTTTGTATCCTTTTGCCCATAGATGCCAAGTGGGGCAGCATGTAATCGCACTAACCCAATTTGAATTTAAATTGTTATGCTTGTTAGCTGACAATGTAGGAAAAATAATGACTCGAGATTATATCTATCAATCATTATTAGGCCGAGAATATAACGGTAGTGAGAGAACGGTTGATGTTAGGGTTTCTCAATTGCGAGAAAAGCTAACCATTAAGGGTCAGCAAAAAACTCACATTGAAACCGTTTGGGGACAAGGTTATATGCTTAATATTGTCGAGTAATAATTGAGTAATCTTGTCGAGTAATAGTTGAGTAATATTATCGAGTCATGTTTTATTCGGTAATGGCATCACTAAAAGGAATAGCTGGTGCCTACTAACGCCATTTGTTCGTTGCGATACCAAATAACGTTATTGGTATCATTTATTGTGGGGGAATGAATGAAGCCACCAGAAAAGTGCCAAGTTGAATTAATTGAATAACTGCCGATTAAGCCGTAACTATAATTTAATTCACTATCAATATCATTATGGGCATTGTCTAGCATAGGCGCTTGATAATAGCTTGAGTCCATATTTTTAAATTGTTCAATACTCGCCGTTAATGACAAATTAAAAACGTTATTTTGATGTAGATTTATTGCCCCAGTAACGTAATATTGACGCCCATTTGCTGCTGACTGCGCTTGTATCAAGCCTGTTTCAATTGACATTATTCCTGTTGTATATTTACCTTGTATTTGCGTTTTTTTTGCAAAGACACTGTCATTGATGCTTTGTGTTGCATCATGAAATGAAAACTGCTGGTTAAGGTGATAATTAGTCACTATAAAAGTACTTGTTACTGGCGTATTAACATGAGTAATATCATTGTTATCGTCAGCGTAGCTAGTGCTTGCTAATAAGCAAAGCACAATAAACCCTGTGAAAAAAGCTAAATATTTCATATTTTCCCTGTAGTTAATCAGTAATTGTTAGCAAACAATATAAACCAAGCGAGTAATAATTTTTTATTTTATTTTATTTTATTTTTTGTTTTAATAACGTGAACAGCAATATGAGCAAAGCTTATTTAGCACCCAACCCTCAACTTGGTATTAATTAACTATAGTCAAAAATAATGAAAAGTAGTTAAATTTGAGCTAAAAAATTCTGCTGTTTTTTTATCTAAAACTAAGTGATTGATTTTGTTGTACAGAAGAAAATATAGGGCAGTAAAACTGTCAATAGTATATACTCGCCCCTTAAAATTTTATAGGAACACGCATTGTTAGCTATTTCTCGATTCATATTATTATCCCTCGCTTTGATTTTTATTTGCCTAGTATCATGTTTTTATTGCTTAATAAAACCTTTTCATCGCAATAATGTGCATCATACCGCCAGATACATAGGTAAAATTACCAAGCTATTAGGTTTTGACGTTGAAGTTAGAATACCTGAGTCGGTTAAAAATCTTGGCCCTGCTGTTTATGTGGCTAATCATCAAAATAGCTATGATCTTTTTACTATGGCAAGTGCTATACGACCAGGCACAGTAAGTGTGGGTAAAAAAAGTTTAAAGTGGATCCCTATTTTTGGCCAAATGTATTGGTTAACCGGTAATATTCTTCTTGATAGAAAAAATACTAGTAAAGCCATGGGAACCATTATATTAACGGCTAACAAAATTAAAGAAAATAAGTTATCTGTTTGGATGTTTCCAGAAGGAACGCGTAGTCGAGGGCGGGGCTTATTGCCTTTTAAAGCCGGTGCCTTTCACACTGCGGCACAAGCTGATGTGCCGATAGTACCCGTTTGCTGTAGTAATCAGCATCAAACCATTGATTTATCTCGCTGGGACAACGGTAAAATAATTATAGAATTTTTAGATCCTCTGTATATTGAAAATGCTAATCGTGAAGGCATTCGTTCGGTTGCAGATGAATCACACGCTTTAATGAAAGAAAAAATTAAGCAATTAGATAATGAACTGTCTAATGATTTGACCAGCAATAAAGGATAAATGGCATGATTGATGACGAACTACAACATTGGTTTGAACATACCGAAATATTGGTAACTGAATTACTTGAAGATGGTACCAATGATGAGGTTTATCATACCATTGAACACCATTTTGCCAGTGAAGACTTTGATTTGTTAGAAAAATCGGCCATAGCAGCATTTAAATTAGGTTTTGAAATAGAAGAGCCTGAAGAAGCTGAATTGGCAAATGGCGATAAAGTTTTTGCTTTTGATATTGTTACCGAGCAAATGTTAAATGTAAAAACCTTGCAAGCTGAAACTAAAAAGATGTATGAATTGGCAAAAAAATGTCAAGTAAGCTATGATGGTTGGGGAACTTACTTCGAAGAATAGCTTTATTCTTCACTTTTATTTTTTGTTGCACTCTATTAGTTTATTTAAAAGGATATAATCCATGGAATGGTTAAACGATTTTTTCACGCAAGAACCTTTTTCTCTAGTAATCCCTGTTGTTATCATTATTGGCATTTTTCTTTATGCCGCTCGTCGTGCTCACTTTAAGCACTTAGAGCGCATAAGACAAATAGATGAAACTTATAATCCGAAAGCCTCTTTTCAGCGCCGGTAATCTTTAGCGCTGTTATCGTTATTAATAGTAGTCATCTAGTTGTTGGTATAATTGTCGATATGGTTGTCGGTATGGTTGTCAATAATTTTTATCGACAACCATGACCAATGACTATGCTTGTTCAGTTAATTCAAAAGCGCGACGTTTACTAAACCATGAAAACGCTGCGGGTACAAAGAAGAAAGATAATAACGTCGTTAATACTGTACCGCCAGCAATAGCAATTGCAAATGGCGGCCAAAAACCACCTCCTGCTAAAATTAACGGTAAAAAGCCACCAACGGTTGTGATTGTGGTTGACGTAATGTGTCTAGTACAACTTTGCACCCCTTTAATTATTGCTGAACTGTCTCCTGTTATGGCAAGCGCATCGTTTTTTAATTCTGCAATAATAACAATAGCGGCGTTAATCGCTAAGCCCATCAAACCCAGTAAAGCAATAATAACAGTAAAACCAAATGGGTAATCAAATAAGTACACACTCAACAAACCTAAACCAACAGACTGCATTGCCGAGAAAAAGATAATACCGCCAAGTCTGAATGAATTAAATGACAAGACAACAACGGTGATTAATAAGGTAAATATTACCCCAACGCTAGCAAGCAATTGCCCTACTGCGGAGTCTCGTTTAGAAGATTCGCCGCCAATTTCAAGATGATAGCCCGCGGGGAGTTGATAGTTTTGTTTAGCTAAGTTTTCTTTTATTCGTGTTAAAACAACGCTAGGCAATATGCCAGAGCGAATATAGCCCTCAACAACATTTATTCTAGAGCCATTTCTGTGAGGGATAGCACCTCGGCTTGGTTTAAGCGAAAAGTCGGCTAGTGCGGTTAATGGAATGGTTTGCTCACTGCTCTCTAAAGAGGGACTAAGCAAATTAATGTTGGCTAAGTCACTGACTTTAGCTCTATGCTCATTAGCGATACGTACACGTACGGGGATTGACTCCGTTGCTTCAATGATAGAGCCACTTACTTGACCACTTAAGGCGCCTTGCAATTGCTCAGCGATATCAACGAGTGATAATCCCACTAAAGCCGCCGCTTCTTCATCCGCTTCTACCCATACTTTTGGTGTGCCAGGTTGTAGTGTCACGCGGGTATGAATAATATCTTTAGTTTGTGTCATTACCTTGCGAACATTGTCGCCAATGACTTTTAAAGTATCTAAATTTGGACCAAAAATTCGTAGCTCGACAGGGGCATTAAATGGAGGACCCTGTTCTAATTTTCGTACCAATATTTGTGCTTGCGGTATCAGTAAATCTAATGCTGATTGTAATGTAGGTATCAGGCTATTAGCTGCTTGAAAGTCGGTGGCAGTGACCATGGCTTGACCATAGTTTTGTAAGCCATCCTTACTCGGTACTAAATTATAATAAAAAGAGGGGGCATTCTTACCTAAAAACCAGCGCACTTTTTCAATGCCTTGTTGTTGATAAAGGTAATTACTGATTTGTTGACTGGCATCTTTAACGTTTAAAATGCTACTTTGCGAGGGCAGAAATAGTTCAATTTGAAACATGTCTCTATCTGAGGGGGGAAAAAATTGCTCACTTAATTGTTTTGATAAAACAAAGCCAAGTAAGGGTAAGCAAAATACCACTAATATCGCTGTTTTTTTATAATGTAGTACCCATTGTAAAAGCTTAACGAAAAGCGCATTAAGTTTAGGTGAATGGACACCGACTTGATACCAACTTTTTTCTTTAGTCGTGGATGTTTGAGAGGTTTCTACCCTACCTTTGGGAATGAAACGCCCTGCTAATCCAGCAACAATGGTATGGGAAACAATATAAGAGCCAATGAGTGAAAAAATAACACTATAAGCAATACCGCTAACAAATTCACCTGCGGAGCCAGGCATTAAAATGAGTGGCATAAAGGCTAAAATAGTGGTGATGGTTGAGCCAAGTAACGGTAACCATAAGTGTTTTACCGCATAACCAACAGAGTCAAGTCGGCGCATACCTTGTTGACGTTTAGTTTGTATGGTGTCTGTCATGACAATAGCGTTATCTACCATGATACCTAAGGCAACCACTAAACCTGTAACAGACATTTGATGAATAGGTATGCCATAAAAATTCATGACTGACAGGGTAAATAAAACCGTCAGGGGTAATGAAGCCGCGACTATCGCTGCTGAGCGCCACCCTAAAGTGATAAGTAACACCACTGAAATAAGCACAAAACCAAGAGCGATATTATTGATTAAATCCCCTAAGCGCTTTTCTGTGTAAGTATTTTGATCAAAAAGCACTTCAAGCTTAACATTTTGGGGTAACTGCTTGGCATATTGTGCTAACACTTTCTCAATGTTGTTGCTCCAAAGATCAATCCGTAAATTAGGTAACATACGGGCTGCAACAACCACTGCTGGCTTGTCATTGACAATGGCAATTTCTTGCGCGGGCCAAGCTAAACTTTTACTGACTTTAGCAATATCGCCCAAGCGCAAAATAGTGCCCGATTGGCTTTCTCGCATGGGGATATTTTCAATACGGGTTATGGTGTCAAATGCACCTACTAGCTCTACTTGCATTTGATTTTTTGTGTTAACTAATTGCCCAGCAGAAACTTTGGCATCTGAGCGTTGAATTTTTTGTGCAATGAGCGTGCTGGAAAGTTTTAATTGCGAGTTAAGCCCTTGGTCTATTTCAACTAAAACCTCTTCTTTCCCTTGACCAAAAATTGTAACAATATCGGTGCCTGTTACCGTACGAAGTTGGCTTTGTAAGTCATTGGCATAGCGCCCTAAACTGGCAATGTCGCTTGGGCCATTACCCTGCCAGTTTAAAGCAATAAGTTGGGTGTAAGCATAACTTCTGTCATCTTCAAGTGTTGGCGTTAAGGTGTTCTGAGGCAGTAGTGGCGTAACATCGTTGAGTAAATCTCTGACTCTTGACCAAACAGGAGCAGAATTAGTGACCTCATCAAGTAATTCTAATTTTACCGATGATATGCCTGGTCTTGACACTGAAGTTATATGTTTTATTTCAGGAATTTTACGTAATTTTTGCTCTATTTTTTCGGTGATCAGTACTTCAATTCTTTCTGCGCTAGCCCCCGGTAAGCGTGTTAAGACACTGGCATTACGGTTTTCCATGCGCGGATCTTCCATTCTTGGCATAGTAGAAAGTGCGCCAAGTCCTGAAACGATTAATAAAATGATTGCCAGTGACATCAACCGGCCATTTTTAACAAATGAGCGGATCATTATTGCGCACCTGAATTATTTGTTAATGCTTTAGTTGCGTCTTGCTGTGCTAACTGTGTGTTTTGCTTGGCAAGTTTAATCACTTGGCCACCAACATAGCGGTGAACACCTTGAGAAACTATTTGGTGTGGTTCTAAGGAGAGCCCAGTCACATACACGGAATGCTCATTCGCGTGGACAATATTTACCATAGCAGTATGCAAGGTGAAATTATCATTGTCACCTACCACTGGGGAAGCCACAAATACTTGCCATTGCCCTCTTACGCCATCAGTAATAGCCTCTAAAGGTAACCAAAATCCTGTTTTCTGTATTTTCTCTTCAATGGCAATTCGCACTAATTGGCCGTTAAATTGCTCATTTTTATTTGAATCTGCTGTCATTTTTAACCGTAGTTGCACGGTTCTATTGATGGTGTTTATTTGTTGACCAATAGCAATCAGGTGAGCTTGTTGCTCAGCATTTACTTGGTCGCTAATGTTTAAATTAAACAATTGCCCTAACGCTAATGTGCTGGCTAATTTAGCTGGCACACCAACGCTAATTTCGTTATTACCTTGCTCAATTATTTTAAAAACAGCCATACTTGGGGAGGTAACTTCTCCTGTTGACGTTAAACGTTTAGTGATCACGCCATTAAAAGGGGCGGTGAGGATGGCTTTTTCTTTTTGATAGTCTAACGTTTGAATTTGCGCTTTTAAGCCGTTAATTTGTGCTTTTAGAATTTGATTTTCAGCGTTAAGCTCATCTAAACGTTGTTTAGAGCTATAACCATCATTGATTAGGGTTTTTATTCTACTTAGATTGGCTTGATTTAATTTTATTTGTGCTTTTAATTGGTTAACTTGTGCTTGTAATTCAGCCGTTTTATAGCTTAATAATTGTGTATCTTGCTTTGCCAGCGTCTGATTTTTTTTAACCATATCGCCATCATCTACTAATAGCTCGCTTATTTTTCCTGAGTATTCAAAACTTAAATTTGTGTGTTGCTTGGCTTTTATTTGACCTAGGTAGCTTCTGGCAATGACATAACTTTGTTCGGGAGCAATAGTGATAAGCGTAGCGCTTTGATGAAATGTCTTTTCGGTACTTTTATCATCAAGCTTTTTTGAGCAGCCCGTTATGGTAAGCAATGAAATTAACACCAAGCCAAATAACGTACACTTAGTTACTGAGTTGGAAGAGAAAGATGATTTATCGTATATAGTCATTGTAGTGTGCCTAAGGTGCATGCCAAAAAGGCATTTAACAAAAATAAATAAACAAATTGGAACAAAATAAGACTAGACTGTGTAGTCTAGTCTTTTGTAGTTTAATAAGATCAAACTGGACTGTCTAGTTTATTTTGTTAAAATAGCTAAATCGCTGGTGATGTTAATTACGTAAACGTGAAGTACTGAGAGTTAAATGGTTAATAAACGAAGTAAAAATAGCGCTAAACGAAAACAAATTTTAGATTCTGCGATCGATTTGTTTACTGAGCAAGGCTATGCTGCTTCAAGTATGGACTTGATTGCGAAGAATGCGGATGTTTCTAAGCAAACCGTATATAGCCATTTTGGTAGTAAAGATGATTTGTTTTTTGCTGCCATTGAGCAAGTGTGTGCATCATTGCATATCCTTGATTTGTCTATGGATGATCTCAGTGATCCCCAGCACATATTATTACAACTCGCGCAAAGGTTTACTGAAGTTATTACGTCAAAACAAGCATGTGCCGTTCATAAAATTTGTGCTTTCGAGTCGGGCGCTTATCCACAAGTTTCAGGTATTTTTTATCAAGCTGCACCATTAAGAGTTACTAAGGAAGTAGCGAAATTAATGGAAAAAATGCATGAGCAAAAAATTCTTAATATTGATGATGCATGGCATGCTGCCTTACAGTTTTTAAATATGATGAAAGGGGAGTTGTGGATGCAAATAGAGTTTAATACTCAAGAGCGAATTTCCCCGAAAGAAGTCGATAAATATTTACGTGACAGCGTTGACTTTTTTATTCGCGGTTATGCGATTAAGTAACGAGCTTCTAGTTACGAGTTTCGAAGACCATAGATCGATCGTTTAGTGTTTTCGCAACTTGCTACTTTGCTGACTCGTCTTTTGAGTAGCGAAGATAAAATACTATATTAATACTACATTTCTAGCGCTTGGTTATTATCTCGGCACTTTTCTTGCTCGAAACTTAAGTTAATTGTCCAGTTGAATCACGTACTACCAGCTGTGGCACATATTGACTAATTTCATGATTGCTTTTTTGTTTGCGTATTTGGCTTATTAATAAACTAGCCGCATTTTTAGCAATTTCTTTATTGGGCTGATTTGCCGTTGTTAATTTTGGCCATGTTTGACGTGAAAATGGACTGTTTTCAAAGCCTGCAATAGAGAGTTGCTCAGGAATATTGAAATTCATCAACCGAGCCGCAAATAATGCTCCCGCGGCAATTTCATCGTTACATGAAAATATAGCACTAGGGCGATCATCGGCTGAATTATCTAAAGACATTAACTTTTTTGCACCGTTAACACCTGACTCAAAAGAATATTCACCTTCAATTAACAAATTTTTATTAAATTCAATATTGTTGGCTTTTAACGCTCGGCGGTAGCCTTTGTAGCGTTCAATGGTCGACATGTGCTCGGCTTCACCTGCAATAAAAGCTATTTTATGATGGCCTAAATCAATTAAGTGCTGCGTGATGGTTTGTGCCGCATCTCTATCGTTTACCATGACGCAAGGGCTTAGTTCATCAGGAGCGGCATCGCCTGACATAATACGTACCACATGAATATCTAAATCAGTGATGCGTTTTACAAAATCAGGGTTTTCTGAAAAAGGCGGTGTTAATACTAATCCTGCCACACGGGCTTGTTTGATGGTACCAATAATCTCTTCTGTTATATTTTCTTGCTGTGAATCACAAGGATTAATCAATAGCTCAAAGCCTTGTTGACGACAAGCAGCTAAAATACCTTCTTGCATATCAATAATATAATAAGCATTTGGGTTATCGTAAACATAAGCAATAGTGTATGACTTAGTGCCCGCTAAATTTCGAGCGGCAAGGTTGGGTTGATAGTTTAGCTCTTTTACTGCGGCTTGTACTTTTTCACGGGTAAGTTGGCGTACCGAAGGTTCATTATTCATCACCCGCGACACTGTTTTTATTGAAACACCTGAAAGTTTGGCGACATCATTGATTGTTGCTTTCATCTATCCATTTAGCCTTTGAATTCTTATTATCGGGCAATACGCCAAGATCATTAGAGTAGTGCTTCTTGTGCCTTGCAGCAATAACTAATACATATTTTATCTAATTCGTTGATATAACCAGACCACAGAGTCATTTAAAGTAGACAAATTAACAATTGACAGCGCTGTCATTATCTAATAGGGTAACATAACTTTTATTATTTTCATAATAATGTCATTGGTTTCAGCTATCATCAAAACTATAAATAGATTTATTGATATTTTAACTGGTATTACTTTGCCGAAATAACAGGAATATTTATGTCAGCGCGTCAAAACTTAGCAAGTTGGAAAAAATTACAGCAGCTTGCCCAAGATAAAAAATCTCAGCACATGAATACCTTGTTTGCACAAGATAGTGAGCGTTTTGAAAAGTTCTCTATAGAGCTCCCCAATATGCTACTTGATTACTCAAAAAACTTAATTGATAGCGAAACACTTGATTGCCTGTTAGCGTTAGCGCAAGAAACTGAAGTGTGTAACTGGCGTGAAAAAATGTTTTCAGGTGAGAAAATTAATAAAACTGAAGACAGAGCGGTATTGCACACGGCATTGCGTCGTCAAAGTAATGAACCGTTAATCATAGATGGTGAAAATGTAACGGAACACGTGCAAAACCAATGGGAAAAAATGGAAGTATTTGTCAATAAAGTACGTCAAGGCCATTGGTTAGGTTTTTCAGGTAAACGTATTACTGACATTGTTAATATTGGTGTTGGCGGTTCAAATTTAGGACCACAAATGGTTACTGAAGCGTTGAAACATTACAGTGATGGCAGTGTCAATGTTCACTATGTTTCTAATGTTGATGGCGCACAAATTGTGGAAGTACTACGACCGTTAGAGCCTGAAAAAGTATTGTTTATTGTTTCCAGCAAAACATTTACCACCACAGAAACCATGACCAATGCTCGCACCGCTATGAAATGGTTAACAAGCTCTTCGTTTGATGAAAAGTCAGTAGCAAAACATTTTGTCGCCGTAACGGCAAATAAAGAAAATGCCATGAGCCTTGGTATAAAAGCAGAAAATATTTTCGATATGTGGGATTGGGTCGGTGGCCGTTTTTCATTATGGTCTGCTATTGGCTTAGCCATTGCGCTTGATTTAGGTTTTGATAAATTCAAAGAATTACTTGCTGGTGCCCACGATATGGATCAGCATTTTATCAATGCGCCACTCAAAGAAAATATGCCGGCAATCATGGCGCTGATCAGTGTTTGGAACACTACTTTTTTAGGCTCGCAATCGCAGGCGATTTTACCTTATGATCAAACTTTACACATGCTTACCGCTTATTTGCAGCAAGCCGAAATGGAAAGTAATGGCAAGTCGGTAACTTGGGATGGCACAGAAGTAGATTATGCTACTGTCCCCTCTATTTGGGGGGAATTAGGTATTAACGGTCAACATGCTTTTTATCAATATTTACATCAAAGTAATAATGTTGTTCCTGCTGATTTTATTGGCTCTGTTGAAAGTGTTACCCCAGTGACAGGTCATCATGAAACGCTTATGGCTAACTTTTTTGCTCAAACCCAAGCCCTGATGGCAGGTGTTAATGAAAAGCAAGTTAGAGCCGATTTAAAAGCTAAAGGACGCAATGAAGACTATATAAATAAAGTGGCTCCTCATAAGGTCCACAAAGGCAATAGACCAACGAATACCATCTTATTAAAACGCATTGATCCAAAAACATTAGGCAGCTTAATTGCGGCTTATGAACACAAAATTTTTGTTCAAGGTATCATTTTACAAATTTGTTCTTTTGATCAATGGGGGGTTGAGTTAGGGAAAGGTTTAGCTGCTGAAATACAAAGCGAGCTTGAGAGTAATAATATATCTTCAAAGCATGACTGTTCAACAGCCAGCTTAATGGCGTTTTATCAAAAAGCAAAATAATACATATTTGCTCATATCTAATAAAAAGGCTCTTTTGTTCACTCAAAAGAGCCTTTTTATTTTCTGCCAGAAAAACTTTTCAATACTCGAATGTAACGTGAAAAGCCAACTTTTTGTCTAAAAAAGCGCTATTTTAGCCTAAGAAAAGTATAAAAAAGCCTATTTTAGTAAAAAATATCAAAAATTAAACTCAAATAAAATCAATGTTTTATTATGGTTTAAAGTTGAAGTGTACAATTTTTGATTAATTTATCTAGCCAAACGAAGTAATAAGGGGTATGGTTTTACTTGCCTTATGACAGCGTTGTCATATTTTTTTAAGTGACAATGACAGCGCTGTCGTAAAGCTAAAACTAAAAATAAAATATTATTATTAAATAAAAATACATTTTCAAAAAACAAACGTGTGTAAGGGAAAGTCGATGTCATCTAAAATATTTAAAAAAGGCGCATTAGCGAGTTCAATTGCTTTAATCCTAGCCGGTGGTACTGCACCTATGGTTATGGCCGCCGAAGAAGCGAAAGCAGAAAAAGAAATTGAAGTAATTCAAGTTACGGGTATTCGTGGCAGCATGAAGGCAAATATTAATGCAAAACGCTTCTCCGATAGTATTGTTGATGTTATTACCTCAGAAGATATTGGTAAATTTCCTGACAAAAATGTAGCAGACTCTTTATCACGTATTACTGGTGTTGGTGTTAGCCGTGAATTTGGTGAAGGTGAAAAGATTACTATTCGAGGTGCAGGACCTTCACAGAATAGAACATTGTTAAATGGTCAAAATGTTGCAACAGCAGATTGGTTCATTTTAGATAATCCATCTCGCGGTTTTAACTTTACTTTACTTCCCTCGTCTTTAGTTAAAGGTTTGGAAGTATATAAAACTCCAGAAGCAAAAAGTGATGAGGGTTCTATTGGTGGTACTGTCGTTCTGCGAACTCGTAAACCTTTAGAGCTTGAAGCCAATACTTTTAATTTAGGTTTGCAAGCTCAGTACTCAGAAACTTCTGAAGAAACTGATCCTCAAATTGATGCTTTATACTCTTGGAAAAATGAGGACGAAAACTTTGGTGTGCTCGTCTCTGTAACAAGTCAAGATCGCACAGTTCAGCGTGAAGGATTAGAAGTTTTAGGTTGGACGCCAGCAGATGATAATGGCATGAGAGCACCTAAAGATATTGGTATTCCGATCTTTAAACAAGATAGAGAGCGACAAACTGTTTTTGCAAGCCTTCAATATGCACCTACAGATGAATTAGATTTCACTCTGAATATATTAGATTCAAAAATGGATGCTAATAATGCCAATGTTAACTTGCTATTACGTCCGCAAAATAATTTAGCTGACCTTACGAATACTTCAGCAAATGGAAATGATATTTATGCTGGTACAGTGGCAGCAGATGGTTCTTACGAATGGGATTTCATTAACCGCGAATCAAGTACAGAAACTTCTTCTTATGATCTAGATGTAAACTATCAAGGTGATAGTTATGCATTGCATGCACAAATTGGTACAACTGAAGCGTCAGGTGGAACATATAATGAAACATCGTGGAGTTTTGTTCCCAATGTATCGGGTGCTGAGTCAGGGTATTCTTTTGATTTGTCAAACCGTGAAGCGATAAGTGGTGTTGACCCTGAAGATGGCAGTAAATGGGGACAAAACTGGACTTGGGGTGGTAATAAACCGACAACAGACGAAGAAACTTATGGGCAATTAGACTTAAGTCTTGATGTTGAATATGGACCATTTACCACAGTTGATGTTGGTATTAAATACCGAGATCACGACCGTTCACAAGCTAGACAGGCTTATAGTTGGCATGCTCCAGGCACAAAAGATGATTTTGAAGGTTGGGGTGGTTATATGGGCTGGGCTTTTGAGCAGTGTCCTACACTTGATACTTGTGGCCAAACCAATGGTACACACTCTGTTGCAGAAAGTGTAGCAAATGGCAATTTAACCTCGCAACTTGCTGGTGATCGTGAAGCATTTATGGCGCTAGGTTTTGAAGGTGAAGCTGATTATGCCATTAGTGATAACCTTGGTGAAATTTGGGATATCAATGAATCAATTTTAGCTTTATATGCTCAAGGTAATTTTTCGGGTGATTCTTTCCGTGGTAACGTTGGTGTTAGAGTTGTACAAACAGATCAAACAGCTTCGAGTTATAACTTTAGCAATGACTCTTGGGGTTTGAACACTGTAGGTAGTAGATCAGGCAATGTTGATGTTGATTGGTTGACCCCTTCTTACATGGAATGGGTTACTGAAAAACGAGATTACACAGAAATTTTACCAAGCTTTAATATTGCGTTTGATGCAACTGAAGATCAAATTGTTCGTTTCGGTGCTGCTCGTGTAATGTCTAGACCTAATTATAGTGATTTAGCGCCAATCGAAAGTGTTGGAGCACTAAATGTTGAGTTTCCAACTGGTGCTGCAGGTAACCCTAACTTAGATCCTCAAATTGCTGATCAGTTTGATATGGCTTGGGAATGGTATTTTGATGAATCAGCGGTTGTTTCAGTAACCTATTTCTATAAAGATATTCAAAGTTATCGTACAACGGGTACTTATGTTGCACCATATTATAATGAGCAAGACGAAGAGTGGGTTGATGTTACTATTACCCAACCTGAAAATGGTTTAGGTGGCTCTACTGACGGGCTAGAAGTTGGCTACCAACAAGCTTTTGGTAATTTTGGTCTAGCAGGTAACTACACTTATACAAATGCTGAAAGTAATCAAGAGCGAGAAGAAGGTGTTGCGGGCTCTGGTCTTGTTGAAGGTGCATCTGATCACATGTTTAATATGACAGCATACTATGAGAATGAAACTTTTGGTGCTCGTCTGATGTATAACTATCGTACCGAATGGTATAAAGGTGTTTCTTGGACAGGTGCTGAGTTATGGAATGAATCTTATGGTCAAGTAGACTTCAGTTCTTCGTATATTATCTCAGAAAACTTCAACATTGTATTTGAAGCCGTAAACCTTACCGATGAAGAAGTGGTTGAATATGATGGTGAACAGAGTCGATTAATGTCGGTTTATCAAAATGGTCGTCGTTTTGTTCTTGGACTTAATGTAAGCTTTTAATATTTAAAAATATGTAAAACCTCGCTTTAAGCGAGGTTTTTTTATTTTAGTCGCTAGCTCTTTATTTTAATTGTAATAGGTGATGAGATGTACAACGTTTTTATAAAGATTTCTTTATTAATTTTAATGCTTACAGGCTGCGATAAAGCACCACAAAATTTAACTAATATAGAATCAAAACAGTCCTTAGTGCTAAGTTTAGTAAAGCAAACTGATATCGATAACATTGCTGAAAACCTTGATGTTAAATATCACTTGCTCACTAATGTGCCAACCGATAAATGCGATGCAGCCATAGCTGACGGTGCTTGTTTTGAGATTGAGTTGAGTTTTACGGCTAAGCAGGCGATTAACACCAAGGATTGGTCAATCTATTTTAGCCAAATATCGCCGGTACAAAGTTCGGTAGGTGATGAGTTTCGGGTTGAACATTTAAATGGCGATTTACATCGTATTTCATTAAAAGATAGTTTTATCGGTTTTAAAGCGGGAGAAACTAAGCGCGTTGTTTTTCGGGCAAACTTTTGGATGCTTGCTGAAACTGATGCTTTACCCAATTATATAGTGGCAGCACCTGAGTTAGTTGCACGTGTTATTACCAGTACGCAAGTAAAAATAGCTCAAGACTCTGGCTTAGAGCTGTTGCCATTTGTTGTGCCTTTTGATGATGAATTAAAACAATTTAAACGCACTAGCGCCGACAACACAACTTGGTTAACCAGCAAAGCGCTTTATCAGCGTAATTTAAAGCAACATATTTCAAAGCAAGCTGACGAGCTAAAAGCTGATAAATTAGCCGTAGCTAAGGCGATTATTCCAACACCTAAATGGCTTCGCTACTCAGACAATAATGCGGTGGTTAATATCAGCCAAGGCATTCATATAAACTTTAATAATGTTGCGCCAACTGATGTTGATGCGGCTTTGGCTAGGTTGTCTCGTTTAGGTTTAAAGCAAAGTGATATGGGCTTACCGCTACAATTAACGGTAGTTGCTAACAGTAGTAAAGTTATTGGTAGCTACCAGCTAGAAGTTTCAGCACAAGCCATCAATATTGTTGGCGTTGATGCCACAGGGGTTTTTAATGGCTTACAGTCGCTAGCAAGTTTATACACAGTTGGCAGTACAACATTGCCTTTGCTTAGTGTTAAAGATGAACCACATTATGCTTTTCGTGGCATGCTGGTTGATGTTGCCCGTAACTTTCATTCAAAAGCATTTATTTTAACGCTGTTAGACCAAATGGCGGCTTATAAATTGAATAAATTACATTTGCACTTAGGTGATGATGAAGGTTGGCGCTTAGAAATTCCCACCTTGCCTGAATTAACTGATATTTCGAGTAAACGCTGTTTTCCTCTTGATAATGTAGGCCAAGAGCAAACGTGCCTTATTCCACAGCTTGGCGCTGGTGTAGACGCTAACTCACCCGTAAATGGTTATTATTCGGTGAGCGATTATATCGAAATTTTACAAGCGGCGACGGCGCGCCATATTCAAGTGATCCCCTCTTTAGATATGCCAGGGCATTCTCGTGCGGCAATGAAAGCCATGACGGCACGTTACAATAAATACCAAGCACTTGAAGACGAAGAAAAAGCCAAGCAATTTTTACTCGATGACTTTGAAGATAAAACGCAATATTCATCCGTGCAGTACTATAACGACAATACCATTAACGTTTGCCTTGAATCGTCTTATGCCTTTGTTGTTGAAGTGATGACACAGGTGAAAAAAATTCACGCTGATGCAGGGCAGCCGTTAACACGTTATCATATTGGCGCTGATGAAACTGCGGGAGCTTGGCTTCAATCACCAGCTTGTCAGGCTTTTGTTGAAAATAATAACCAAGGTGTTACAAAAATGAGTGAGCTTGGTGCTTACTTTATTGAGCGTGTTGCCGGTATTCTCTCGAGCCTTGATATTGAAACGGCAGGTTGGAGTGACGGTATGGAGCATACTCGTAAGGAAAACATGCCCGCCATCGTGCAAGCCAATGCTTGGGATGTTTTATCTTGGGGAGGGCATAATAAAGTGCATGAGTTAACGAATCGAGATTGGCAAGTGGTTATATCCAGTCCAGATGTCTTGTATTTTGATTTTCCCTATGAAGCAGACCCGAAAGAGCATGGCTATTACTGGGCTGCTCGGCATACTAATACGGAAAAAGTGTTTCAGTTTATGCCTGATAACTTACCAGTTCATGCTGAGTTTTGGTTAGACAGGCAAGATAATGCTTACGTTGCTGATGATACCAAAACGCCACTAGCAAAAGGGCAAAAATTTCTTGGTATTCAAGGACAACTTTGGAGTGAAAATACCCGCAGTGACGCCCTTGTTGAGCACAAAGTGTTTCCACGACTTTTAGCTCTGGCCGAGCGTGCTTGGTACTTACCTAATTGGGCGGTGCCCTATAACTACCAAGGGGCAAAATATAGCCAAGCCACTAACGCTTTTACTCATGACATGCAAAAGGCGAGGGATGCTAACTGGCGTATATTTGCTAATACCTTAGGGCAAAAAGAATTGCTTAAGTTAGAGCTTGATGGCATTGATTATCGCTTGCCAACAGTGGGGGCGGTAATTGAGCAAGGTCTACTAAAAGCCAATGTTGCTTTCCCTGGTTTGCTCATTGAATACCAAGACGGCCAGCAAAAGTGGCAAGTTTATAATAAACCCGTTGCGGTAAAAGATCAGGTGAAAGTACGTAGTCGCAGTAAAAATGGCTTACGATCTAGCCGTATTACCCAAGTTGTTAAGTCATAATTACTAAACTGCTAGGGATAATGCTTATGGTGCAAGTTTATCCCTAAATGTTCTTAGTACTTTTTAATGTTTTTTTAATTATAAAATCATAGAGTTAATTTCAATTAGCAGTAAAATAGCTTATTAAATGTTAATAATTGTAAAAAAGTAAATGACAACGCTGTCATTTGGCGATAAAATGAAATCAGTTACTTTTTGAATTGTATTAATTGCATTAGTTGCATTAATTATATTCCATTAGTTCAAAAGTAACTGAGCAGAATATTGAACAGTTAAGAGATTATTTGAGGTTAGTATGTTCACAAGCAGTGACAACAAAGAGCTATTTTTAGGCATAGACGGCGGTGGCAGCAAATGTAAAGCCATTGTGATGAATGAAAATAATGAAATTTTAGGTACTGGCATTTCAGGTCCAGGTAACCCTTTACTCGGTTTCGAGCAAGCCACTAACTCAATTACTGAGGCGGCTAAATTGGCATTAAAAAATGCGGGTTTAGAGGCGGTCGCCTTAAATACATTAAATGCGGGGGTTGGTTTAGCGGGGGTAAATTTACCTGCGCTATTTGACCAAATGCAAGCATGGCAACATCCCTTTAAAGAAATGTTTTTAGCACATGATTTACTTATTGCTTGTTTAGGCGCTCACCACAGCAGCAATGGCGCAGTGGTGATCACAGGCACAGGTTCGTGCGGTTTTTCATGTATTGATGAGCAAGAGCTATTGATCGGTGGTCACGGTTTCCCACAGGGAGATAAAGGCAGTGGTGCATGGTTTGGCTTACAAGCGACTAAGCAGGTATTACTTTCTCTTGATGGTCTTATTGCCCCGTCACTAATGAATAATGTGTTACTAGAAAAACTTTCTTGCGCAGATGCCATGGGAGTTGTTGCAGTCATCGCTGATAAAAAAGCCACTTTTTATGCACAACTGGCTAATTTAGTTTTTGATGCCGCAGAGCAGGGTGATGCCATCGCCTTAGCGATTGTTGATGAAGGGGCTGAGTATATAAATAACTTAGCACGCACTTTGTTGATAAAAAAACCATCACGCATTTCAATGCTTGGCGGATTAACACCAAGACTCAAATCATGGTTAGACCCAGTAATACAAGCACAATTAGCTGAGCCGTTAAGCTCGCCAGAAGTTGGCGCGGTTATTTTTGCCAAGCAAAAGCTTGCAGGGCAAAGCGAACAGCAGCAAACGGCTTAAACAACAGAGATTAGACGCTATGACAACAATACGTTTTTATGCACCAAGGTTATTTGATGGACAACATTTTGTTGATGATCAGGTATTAACAATAACAAATGGTGTTATTAGCGCGATAGATCAAGATACTAGTAATGTTGATGTTCGCGCTAAAGGGTTAGTTGTCCCCGGTTATATTGATTTACAAGTTAATGGCGGTGGTGGCGCTTTATTTAATGACTCTCCCTCATTAGATAAGCTTAAAACCATCATGGCCGCTCATGCAAAATTTGGCACCACTGCGATGATGCCAACCCTGATCACTGATCAAATTGAGGTTATGGCGCAAGCGGCTGATGTCATAGCGCAGGCCATAGCAGAAAAAACTCCTGGCATTATCGGTATTCATTTTGAAGGGCCGCATTTATCATTGGCGAAAAAAGGTACCCATTGTGCTGAGCTTATTCGTCCAATATCTGCTGTTGAATGGCAAGTTTTATCCCGTCAAGATATAGGTCAAGTGATGGTGACTTTAGCACCAGAAACCGTATCAGCAGCAGATATTGCTCGAATGGTTGAACTTGGCATTAAAGTGTGTTTAGGTCATACCAATGCTGATTTTGCTACCGCGCAACAAGCGGTTGATGCTGGCGCTACAGGTTTTACCCATTTATTTAATGCCATGTCACCACTGCAAGGGCGAGAGCCCGGTGTCGTGGGCTGTGCTTTATTAAATGACAATACCCAATGTGGTTTAATTGTTGACGGCCATCATGTTGACTATACAAGTTGCCAGTTAGCCATTAAAACAAAGCCTGCTGGTGGTGTGTTTTTAGTCACCGATGCTATGCCGCCTGTTGGCACTGATATAACTGAATTTCCACTCTATGATCGCACTGTATATGTTAATAATGGCAAACTCACTTCCACTACTGGTGAGCTAGCGGGGTCATCATTAGACATGGCAACCGCCGTGAAAAATACTCACTTTGAATTGAAAATACCTTTAGACGAAGCATTGCGCATGGCGAGCTTATATCCCGCGCAGTATTTATACGCAAATAATGATGTTATTCGTGGCGAACTAAAAGTAGGCATGCAAGCTGACATGATTATTTTAAATGACGATTTAAGTGTTAGTGAAACATGGATCGGTGGCGAGCATTTTGTCTGTTAAAAGCTTAGGCTGCTCGAAAAATAACAAATCATACGGCTATGTTGATTGTTCAGGAGCGCTAGTTAAAAAATAACGTGCCTATGTACATGGCTCAGGATCGTCATTCCCGTAGTGTCTTGAGCGGGAATTTTAGCTAAAAAGTAACGAGATCTCCGATTAATACACCTCGAAGATGACGGTTACAGCTGTTACCTGAGTTAACTGCATAGCCATGAATAATAATAAAAATAATAGTAATAACGTAAATCAATTAATAAATGAGGAAATTATGGAAATGTCAGCGACGCAAGTTAGTGAAGAAAAACAGCCCAGTAATGCGCTGCCTATGGTTATAGTTGCAGGTCTATTTTTTATTCTAGGTTTTGCTACTTGGTTAAATGGCTCTTTAATGCCTTATTTAAAGCAAATATTGCAACTAACGCCATTTGAAGCGTCACTCATTTTATTCTCCTTTTATATCGCGGTAACTTTTACCGCACTACCGTCAGCTTCTATAATTCGCAAAGTGGGTTATAAATCGGGCATGGCGCTTGGTATGGCGACTATGATGGTTGCGGGGTTATTATTTATTCCTGCCGCTAAAACTCAAATTTTTGCTTTGTTTTTATTTGCGCAACTGGTGATGGGCACAGGTATTACCTTATTGCAAACAGCGGTTAATCCTTATGTGGTGCGTATTGGGCCAGAAGAATCAGCGGCGGCCCGTATTTCTATCATGGGCATCTTAAATAAAGGTGCGGGTGTGGTTGCACCTATGGTTTTCACCGCCTTGATTTTAAGTGGTTTTCAAGAGGTTGGTGGCGAGCTAAGTCAAGTGCAAATTGATGATATGGCTAATTCATTAGTGTTACCGTATTTAGGTATGGCGATATTTTTAGGTCTTTTGGCTATCGCGGTAAAAAAATCCCCCTTACCAGAGCTAGCAAGTGAAGAAGACTTTTGTGAAGGTAGCAAAGGTGAAGGGCATCAAAGTCACCTTAAAGAAGCGTTATCACATCCAAACTTAGCATTAGGCGTGCTGGCATTATTTTTCTATGTGGCTGCAGAGGTGATTGCTGGTGATACTATCGGCACTTTCGCGCTTTCATTAGGCGTAGGGAATTATACTATGATGACCTCTTATACTATGCTTTGTATGGTGGCAGGCTATATTTTAGGTATTGCCCTTATCCCACGAATTATCTCGCAACAAAAGGCCTTAATGGTTTCAGCGATAGTCGGCTTGTTACTCACCGTAGGTATTGTTTTTGGTGACAATAACTCTTTCGCTATTGCCAATGCTATTTTAGGAGGCGTGCAACTACCTGACACTTTAGTGCTTATTGCCTTTTTAGGTTTTGCTAATGCCATTGTTTGGCCTGCTGTGTTCCCATTGGCATTGTCTGGTATGGGTAAATTAACCAGTATTGGCTCTGCTCTACTTATTATGGGCATTTCAGGCGGTGCTTTTGGACCATTATTCTGGAGCTTATCTTCTACCACAAGTATGGGGGAGCAAGGCGGTTACTTAGTGTTGCTGCCATGTTATTTATTTATTTTATTTTATGCTGTTAAAGGGCATAAAATGAAAAGTTGGTCATAGTTTATCGCTATTCCCAATAACCCCATTATCTAACTGAGTTAAGGGGGCATTTAGTTAACTTGGTGAAGTAAAAAAGCTCTGCAGTCAAAGTCCAGTGCCAAAGGTATTGCTTTGAACGTTGAGGGTGCGTTAAACGGTCACTTGATCGACCCTGAGTTCTTTTTTGACTCAGGGTTTTTTTTATACTTCAAGTAAAGCTTGCTTACTTTATAATAATTAATCACTTAACTTGATACGTAATATCATATTTACAAAAACAATTTCTTTATTGCTTTCTTTTCATTTACTCTTTACATCGTTGGTGTATATTGCAGAAAGCATGAAATTTATCAATCATAAAAGTAGTCAAGAATTATGAAACGCAAAGTAACAATAATATATTATTGTGATGATGGCTTAGAGCTGCATCATAAAGTCAGAACCTTTGATCAAAATGAAGATGGCCGAGTCGTTATTCCGCAAGAATTTAAAGACGGTAAGTCAATCATTGCAGTGTGTGATGGCGAAGTTGAAATATTAAATAAGGTCGGAGATCGTATTTTGTCGGTCAACTATGTTACTTAACTATATTGCTTAATATTGCCTCGTAAGGCTTACCAGCTCACACTTAATATAAGAAAACAGCATATTGATGATCATAGATGGAAAACAGGCTGCCGCAGATCTGCGCGTAGCACTAGCACACGAAGTTACAGCGCTTAAAGAATCGAAAGGAATCACCCCAAGTTTAACCGTAGTGTTAATAGGAGAAGATCCTGCTAGCCAAGTGTATGTGCGTAATAAAGCCAAGAAAACGAGAGAAGTAGGGATGATTTCAAATGAAATTAGGTTACCTGCTGAGACTAGCCAAGCGGCATTATTATCTCAATTATCACTATTAAATAATGATGTTTCAGTTCATGGTATTTTGGTGCAGCTACCTTTACCTAACCATATTGATGAAAGTGTTGTCATTGGCGCAATTAACCCTGAAAAAGATGTTGATGGTTTTCATGCCATGAACTCAGGGCGATTACTTAATGGCGAAACAGGGGCTTTAGTGCCTTGCACACCACAAGGCTGTATTATTTTAGCGAAACAGCACTTAGGTGAAGACTTATCAGGTAAGCACGCGGTCGTTATTGGTCGCTCGAATATTGTCGGTAAACCTGTAGCCCTGTTGTTATTACAAGAAAATTGCACCGTCACTATTGCTCATTCACGTACAAAAAACTTACCAGCGATTTGTCAGCAAGCAGATATTTTAGTCGCTGCTGTGGGTCGAGCTAACTTTGTGCAAGGTGATTGGGTGAAAAAAGGAGCGACCGTGATTGACGTGGGTATCAATCGTATTGAAGCTGACCCTATTGAAGGTAATTCCTTTGAAGGGAAAGCAGCAGGAAAAGCTAAACTAGTTGGCGATGTTGATTTTGATGCGGTTAGTCAGGTTTGTGGCGCAATCACACCCGTTCCTGGTGGTGTTGGCCCTATGACCATTGCTTGTTTGCTAAAAAATACCTTTGAGGCTGCCAAGTTACACGGTTAGCTAAAGCTTACTGTTGCAAACAGTCCTCGCGGTTGAAACCAGACCTCGCGGTTGAAACCGCTCCTACAATGAGATAAATGAATTGTAGGAGAGGATTTATCCTTGATATTTTATGTATTAATTCTTACTTTCTAACTGCTTATCACTATACTCTAATTTTTTATAATCTTTACCTGCCGCATCGGCAAGCTCGGCGGGCATATAGTTTTCATCATGCTTTGCTAACACTTCACTGGCTTCAATATGTAAGCTGCCAGAAGAGTCGCGCGTTAAAGTACCATTAGCAACAATGCCTTGGCCTTCACGGAATAAGTCAGGCAATATGCCTTCATAATAAACCGAAACCATCGGATCATTTTCATCAAAAACAATAGGCATTTTCATGTCAGACAATTTAAAGGTAACTTTTAAGTTATCGGGATCCCGTTTAACCGAATTGGGTACCACTAAACCGCCGATACGAATACGCTGACCAACGCTGGGCTTTATTCCTGAGTCTTTTTTGCCTTGAGTAATTTCAGAGGGGGTATAAAACAAATCAATGTTTTGGCTAAGTGCATAAAGCACAAGGCCAGCAACTACCCCAATACCAATCAATACTGAAGCAACTATGGTTAAGCGTTTTTTACGACGTGGGTTCATTGAACTATCTCTTTGGTTGATTCTTGGGGAGCGTCTTGGTTTAAGTCTACGCTAGAGTTTTTACGTTGCTTACGCACTTGGCGTAGTTTATTTTCTCTTTGTTGGCGTATGGCAATATTTTTGAACACCCGTTTATGTCCTATGATAGAGCTAACAATAAGCGCTAAAATTAGGGCAGCAGAAACGCCAAAAGACAACCAAACATAAAAGCCATAACCGCCCATCGCTAGAAAAGCACTAAAACTATCAAATTGCATTATTTACTCTCCTGTGCGATTATCTTTTCAGCCTTTTCAGCAACCAAGGCTCTAACCCAAGGGCGAATGCTATTGCGCGCTAATATTTCACTGCGAAAACGGATGCAAATGATGGTCGCAACCAGTAAAGCAAAACCAAGAAAGCAAAACAGGAAAGGCCAAAGCATATCAATCGACATTGATGGTTTGTCGAGTTTGCTAATAGTTGAGCCTTGATGCAAGGTGTTCCACCATTCTACCGAGTACTTAATAATAGGGATGTTAATCACCCCTACTAAGGTTAAAATGCCTGCGGCTTTGCCCGCTAAATTTTTATCTTCAAAGGCATTGTGCAAGGCAATCACGCCAAGGTATAAAAATAATAAAATTAATTCAGAGGTTAATCTTGCATCCCAAATCCACCAAGTGCCCCACATAGGTTTTCCCCATGCCGCGCCTGTTATTAAGGCAATAGTGGTAAAAACAGCGCCAACAGGAGCCATAGCGGCGGCAGAGGCGTCAGCTAATTTAAATTGCCAGACCATTGAGGTAAATGCGGCTATTGCCATGCCAACATATATGCCCATCGAAAGCGAGGCTGCAGGCACATGTAAATAAAATATACGAAAACTATCGCCTTGTTGATAGTCAGCGGGGGCAAAAGCGAGTGCCCAAGTAATGCCTATCGACAAAAGTATTATTGTTAAAGCGCTTAACCACGGAATAAGTTTTCCACTAAAGTGATAACTCACTTCTGGGTTGGCGTAAGGGTGTAACCATTTCCACATAAATTATGCTCTCTTGTTCTTTAATATATTTTCTAGTTTCTAATATTAATTGGTACTGACTTTCAATGCAGCGCCAACGGCAAAAGGTGCAAGCGTTAATGAGCCAAAAAATAATGCGGCTATTATAGCAAGCTGGCCGCTGTAAGGTAAACCAAGTGCCGCAGTATCAATAGCGCTGGTGGCAAAAATGAGTACAGGAATATACAAAGGCAAGACAAGTAAGCTTAATAGCACGCCGCCTTTTTTGATACCAACAGTTAACGCAACACCAATAGCGCCAAGCAGGCTCAATACTGGCGTGCCTAACAATAACGTCAGTAAAAGTGCACCATAACTTTGCTCATTTAGGTGTAATAGCACCGCTAGAAGCGGGGCGACTAAAATAAGCGGTAAGCCAGTAATTAACCAATGGGCAACAATTTTAGCGAGCACCAAGATAAATACCGGTTGAGGGCTTAATAACATTTGCTCTAATGAACCGTCATTATGATCTGATTTAAACAGTCTATCTAATGATAATAAGGTCGCTAAAAGTGCGGCCACCCAAATAATGCCCGGTGCTATGCGGCTTAATGTTTGTGCTTCAGGGCCTATACCAAGCGGAAATAACGTCACCACAATCACAAAAAACAACAGCGGATTAACAATGTCATCTTTATGGCGTAAGGCTATGGTTAAGTCGCGTTTAAGCACTAAAGCAAAGACAGCACGATAAGACAAATTAGCGGTAGTCATACTATGCTTGACTCTTTTTTGGGTTGTGTTGTCGAAACTCATTATTCATGGCTTATTACTCAGCTTTTATTCAAAAACATAGTCTAAAGTGATTTTTTTCACTTGCTGTGGAGCAAAAGTGAGTAAATCTTGATGGGTGGTTAAAATCACACAACCACCTTGAGCAATATGCGCTTTAAATAATTGCTCAAGCGCATGAACACCTTGTTTGTCGATAGCGGTGAAAGGCTCATCTAAAATCCAAATATCTGCCGTTGATTGATACAAGCGTGCTAGTGATATTCGTCTATGTTGACCAGCACTTAAATGAGACGCTAGGCTATCTTCAAAACCCGTCAGGTTTACCTCTGCCAGTGTTGCTTCTATATTAACTTGTGTATTATTAGCGCCATGTAGAGCAAGATTAAAGGTTAAATTTTCCTGCGCTGACATTTCACCTTTTACCCCAGGTAAATGGCCTAAATAGAGCAGGTTTTGATGAAACTCTTCTCGACAAGCACTGATAGAGTAGCCATTAAAAAATATTTCACCTTCAAAAGGTTGAGAAAGGCCAGACAAAATGCGCAATAAGCTTGTTTTTCCTGAGCCATTAGGCCCTTCAACTTGCACAATATCACCCGCATTTATCTCAATGTTTAATTGATCAAACAGCAGACGCTCTTCTCTAATACAAGTTAGATTTGTCGCACTGAGTAAAGGTGCTGCTTGGTTGCTGGTTTGATTTACAGGCAAAGTGGTTGTTTCTCTATTCATTTTGCGGGCTAAATGCCGATTAATACGCTATGTTGCAGAGTTTAACTGATGTTTGTCAGTTAATTTTTGATTTGGATCGTGTTAACTCTTCGTGCAATATCATACCATAGCGCTCAATAAAATTAGCACATTAGTTATTTCAAAAATTGTAACATTAAGATACTTATTGAGCTTAAAAAAATTTACCACAGAGTACACCGAGGCAGGTTATATGCTCCATGCATAACCTAAGTGACCTACATCCATGTAGGTCTTGCTCCGCAACACCGAGAATAGCAAATTCTCTGTGCAGGCTCGAAGAGCCCTCTGTGGAGCATAGCGGCTCGGTGGTGAATCGTTACACATTAAGAAACAATTAACATCGGCTATTGGATTAAGCGATTAGCCATTTTACTGAAAAAAGTGTGTTAGAATTGCGCGGCAATTTAATAAGGTAAGCACTACAAACTATAGTCTGCCGCTATTAATGATATTTCGGAGAAGTAAATGATACCTAATACGGTACCGCAAATAATTCCTCAACTTTTACCTGAGTTAGGTCACCTTGCTTTAGTGATCGCTTTAGCCTTTGCACTATGTTTAAGTGTTATACCTTTGTTAGGTGTACACAGCGCTCAACAAAAATTAATGTCTTATGCGAAGCCTTTAACTTTTGGCATGTTTATTTTTACCGCAATAAGTATTGTTATTTTAGCTTATAGTTTTGTACTCGACGATTTTTCAATAAAATACGTGGCCAGCCATTCTAATACCCATTTGCCTTATTATTTTAAAATAAGTGCCGTATGGGGTGGGCATGAAGGCTCATTATTGTTATGGGTATTCTCCTTAACAGCATGGACCATGGCGGTTTCTACGTTTTCAAAAAATGTTGAGCAAGAGTTTATTGCTCGAGTGTTGGCAGTTATGGGTATGATTGCGGTTGCTTTTATCGCTTTCACTTTATTAACGTCAAATCCTTTTGAGCGCCTTTGGCCGAATGTGCCTATGGAAGGACGTGACTTAAATCCATTATTACAAGATGTTGGCTTAATTGTTCATCCGCCATTATTATATTTAGGTTATGTTGGTTTTGCCGTTGCCTTTGCTTTTGCGGTTGCAGCATTAATGTCAGGCAAGATGGATGCTGCGTGGGCGCGTTGGTCTCGCCCTTGGACCGTTGGTGCTTGGATGTTTTTAACGCTAGGTATCGCACTGGGTAGTTGGTGGGCTTATTACGAACTTGGCTGGGGTGGTTGGTGGTTTTGGGATCCAGTTGAAAATGCCTCTTTTATGCCTTGGCTTGTTGGTACTGCGCTTATTCATTCGCTAGCGGTAACAGAAAAACGTGGCACCTTTAGAAACTGGACTGTGCTCTTGGCTATTTTCGCTTTTAGTTTAAGTTTGTTAGGCACGTTTTTAGTGCGCTCTGGGGTTATTACCTCTGTGCATTCATTTGCTGCTGATCCCTCGCGTGGTATTTTTATTTTAGTGATATTAGCCATTGCCGTTGGCGGCTCACTCACCTTATATGCCTTTCGAGCCAGTAATGTTGCTAGCTTTAGTCGCTTTGCCCTTTATTCGCGTGAAACCGCATTATTGTTGTGTAATATTATTTTAGTGGTTGCCGCGACAACGGTATTGTTAGGCACTTTATATCCACTATTAGTAGATGCCTTAGGTTATGGGAAAATCTCTGTTGGCCCGCCGTATTTTAATGCGGTGTTTGTACCGATCATGAGTTTCTTATTTATTATTATGGGCATTGGCCCACTTATTCGCTGGAAGAAAGCGAAAAAAGGTGAGTTACGTAAACATCTACCAAAACTATCAGTATTTAGTCTCGCTTTTGGTTTGTTATTTCCTATTGTGTACGGCGGAGAGTTTAATGCTTTAGTTGCCATGGGCATAACATTAGCTGCATGGGTTTTCTTAGTGGTTGCTAAAGAGCTAGTACACCAATATAAGTTACGCTCCACGTTAAGTTTAAGCCAATGGGGCATGACAGTTGCTCATGCAGGTATTGCGATAACTATTGTTGGCGTTACGTTAGTGTCAAGTTATGAAAGTGAAACCAATGTGCGCATGGCGCTACATGAACGTGTGGAAATATCAGGCTATCAGATTGAATTTAACGGTATTAAGCATGTTGAAGGACCCAATTACAGTGCTGAACAAGGACAGATTAACATCTATCATAATGATGAGTTTGTTACCTTGTTACAACCTGAGCGCCGTGCTTACCGCGTGCAAACTATGGGCATGACCGAAGCAGGTATTGATGGTGGTTTATTCCGTGATATTTATGTCGCCCTTGGCGACCCGCTTGATGATGCAACAGGTAAGGGCGCATGGGCAATTCGCGTACATTATAAACCTTTTGTGCGCTGGATTTGGCTTGGCGCGCTATTTATGGCACTAGGCGGCATCTTAGCCATGATGGATAAACGTTACCGAATAAAAAGCCGAGTAAAAAGTCAGGTAACAAGCGAAGTGAAAAAAACGGCTAATGTCAAAGCAACTACTCAAGCTGTATCGGAGCACTCTTAAATGAATAAAATTATCCGGTTTTTACCTCTTATTTTAGTGATTGCGCTTGGCGTTGTACTTTATCGCGGTTTGTCGTTAAATCCACAAGATATGCCTTCAGCATTAGTGGGTAAGATGATACCAGAATTTTCCTTATCAACCGTCAATGATGCCAATCGTAAGGTCACTAAGGCAGACTTAACGGGTGATATTGTTTTGCTAAATGTTTGGGCGACTTGGTGTCCAACTTGTAAGTATGAACACCCGTACTTACTTGATATTGCGAATAACTCTACACTAAGCCCTTATGTAAAACTTTATGGTTTAAATTATAAAGATGAGCGCATGGCAGCACTGCAATGGTTAACTAATTATAAAGATCCCTATCAGTTTTCTATTTTTGATGAAGCGGGCACTTTAGGATTGAATTTAGGCGTTTTTGGCGCACCAGAAACCTTTGTTATTGACCATAATGGCATCATTCGAAAACGCTTTGCTGGCGCTATTGACACCCGCGTGTGGCGAAAAGAGTTTGAACCGCTGATCAAACAATTGATCAATGAAAAGCAACAGGGTAAATAGCCAATGTTATCTAAAATTTTATTTATTACTGTCATCAGCATTACCTCGTTATTTGCGAGCCATTTATTTACGAGCAACAGTGTTTATGCAAGCCCGGTAGAAACCTTTGAATTTGAAGATGACGTCACTAAAGTACGCTTTCAAGCTTTGAGTAAAGAGTTACGTTGCCCTAAGTGTCAAAATCAAAATTTAGCGGATTCTAATTCACCTATTGCGGCTGATTTGCGCCGTGAGCTATATGAATTATTGCAACAAGGTAAAGCAGACAGTGAAGTGGTTGATTTTATGGTGGCTCGCTACGGTGAGTTTGTTTTATATCGTCCTCGAGTTTCAAGTGTTACCTATGTTCTTTGGTTTGGGCCGATACTATTAATATTTATCGGTGTTATTGTGGTGATCGTTATTTTACGTAAAAAGCCTGCCAGTAAAGAGAATTTAACCTTAAATACTAAGCAACAAGCAAAGCTAAAACAATTATTAGCCGATAGCGCTGATGCAGACTCAATGCCATCGTCAACCCCATCGTCAGCCCCAGAACAAAAAGTCAAAGAGTAAATTATTATTATGGAAATTGTATTAATTCTTGTTGTTTTTATTGCCCTATTATTATTGGCAGTTTGGCTACCGTTTTTTAAACAAAGTAAAACTCAGCAGAGTGCTGAGCTAGTTGCCAGTGCTCAAAAAAGTGTCCGTGATCAAACTAATATTGATTTATATCATGAGCATAAAGCTGAAATAGAAAAAGATTTTAGTGACGGTGGTATTGATGAAGAAAACTACCAATATTTATTAGCCGAGTTAGATAATAGCTTATTGCAAGATATTGAGACAGCTGCTGACACTACCGTAATATCAAAGTCAAATAAGTCTTTTGGCGCTATTTGGCCTATCACCTTATCCTTATTTATTATCGTTTTTTCTGCCGCCTTGTATCTAAAGCAAGGTACGCTAGAAAATCTAATGACTACGCCTGTTGCAAGTCATGCATCGCAACAATCAATGTCGGGTGAGCAACAAGAGCAGATGCGTCAGCAGCAAATGATGTCTTATATTAGTCAATTACAAAAACACATTGATGAAAACCCTGAGGACAGTGAAGCTTGGTACAATTTAGGGCAAACATTAGTCGGGGCAGGTGAGTTTACTCAAGCTATCGCCGCTTTTGAGCAAGTTATTCGCATTGAAGGTGAGCATGCCGATTTATTAGGGGCGATTGCTCAAGCGAGCTATTATCGTAATAATCAGCAAATAGATGAGCAAGTACAAAGCTTAATTGATAAAGCGTTAGCGTTAGATGCTAATGATCCTTCTACCAATATTTTATTAGGCATGCACAACTTTATTGGCCAAAAATACCAACAGGCTATTGACCATTGGCAGCGAGTTATTGCCGCAAACAAACAAGGCGTGAATATTGCCGCGCTGCAAGAAGCGATAAACGAGGCGAAAAGTCGACTGGGAATGGCTACTAATGCCGTTGAAGGTGAACAATCACAATCACAATCACAATCTACATCGCAAGTAGCTACTGGACCACAAATAAAAGTTAACGTGACTTTATCAAGCCATATTGTCGAAAAATTAGCACAAGGTGAAGACAAAGTTGTATTTGTTTATGCCTTGCCGACCAACGGAAAACGCATGCCATTAGCGGCGGTAAAAATAATGGCCAGTGACTTACCTAAAGTGGTCACCTTAAATAACAGCCAAGCAATGTCACCTGACAATAATTTAGCTAGCGTTGAACAAGTACATATATTTGCTATTATCTCTAAACAAGGTGGCGCGGGAATCAAGCCAGGTGATTTTAAAGGTGAAAGTCACAATGTTTCAGTGACTAGTACAGATACAATCCACTTAGTTATTAATGAATTGGTTGAGTAATATGAGTAAATGAAATCACGTTTTAGTGCTAAAAATAGTTCGGAAGAAATATCAGCCAAAACGGCGGTATTGTTAACTAATTTAGGCTCGCCTGAACAACCAACAACGGGCGCCTTACGACGTTACTTACGTCAGTTTTTATCTGATCCACGGGTAGTAGAAATTCCTCGCTTTATCTGGATGATTATCTTGCACGGTGTTATTTTACCGCTGCGCCCGAAAAAATCGGCAAAACTATATCAAAGTGTTTGGACTAAAGAGGGGGCGCCTTTATTGGTGATCAGCCAAGCTCAAAAAGAAAAAGTGGCGGCTAAGCTTACTCTGCAGTACGGAGATAATGTTATTGTTGATGTCGCCATGCGTTATGGTGAGCCTTCTATCGCCAGCGTGTTACAAAAATTTCAACAGCAAGGCATCGACAACCTTGTGGTGTTGCCACTTTATCCTCAATATGCAGGGCCAACTACCGCCTCAACCTTTGATGCCGTTAGTAGCGAGTTGCAAAAGTGGCGTTATGTACCTAGCCTGCATTTTATCAACAGCTATCACAACAATTCACACTATATAAAAGCACTTGCTAATACGGTTAGTGAACACTTAACTAAACAGGGTAAACCAGACAAATTAGTACTCTCCTATCACGGTATGCCCGAGTTATTTCACCAATGGGGCGATCCTTATTATGATTTTTGTCAGATAACGACGGATTTACTCAAAGCAGAATTATCGACTCGGTCATTAAGTTTGAGCGATGATAATTTCGTGATGACCTTTCAATCACGTTTTGGTAAAGCCAAATGGTTACAGCCATATACCGATGAAACACTTGAACATTTAGCGAAAGCAGGCGATAAACATATCGCCATTATCAGCCCAGCCTTTAGTGCTGATTGTTTAGAAACGTTAGAAGAGCTTGAGCATGAAAATCGTGATATTTTTATGCAAGCTGGCGGTAAAGAGTATCATTATATTACCGCGTTAAATGACCGGGATGATCATATTGACGCCTTAGTGAATATTCTAGCGCCAGCATTGCCTAAGTTGTAGCAGCGGTTTTTGCCTATACGGATGTAGGTACTTAGGTTTTGTCTGGAACTAAAAACCTGAACCGCAAACTCTTAAAGCAATACCAATAGCAATACCAGTATTAATAGCAATAATAATAAAGGTCGCATTATGAAATCATTTACCCTCAGTAAGTTAGCACTTGTTACCGTGTTTTCAACCCTTGCTTTAACCGCTTGTGAAGATAAAGCACCAATAACACCCAAATCTGAAAAAGCTCAAACAACTCAAACAACTCAAATGGCTCAAACAAGTAAAGCTGAAACTATTGCTGAGCAGGCTAACAGAATTGCCCAAGCAACCATTATTATCGATACCCACATTGATGTGCCTTACCGTTTAGACCATGAATATGAAGATGTTAGTATGGCTACGGCAAAGGGCGACTTTGACTACCCAAGAGCGGTAAAAGGCGGTTTGAATGCGCCTTTTATGTCTATTTATATCCCGTCAAAATTACAAAAAACAGGTGGCAGCAAAGCACTGGCGGATAAATTAATAGACGATGTTGAAGCTATTGTTAAGCAATCACCTGACAAGTTTGCTTTAGCGTATTCAACGGAGCAAGTGAAAAATAACTTTGCTAAAGGACTCATTTCTCTGCCGATGGGCATGGAAAATGGTAGCCCAATAGCGGGTGATTTAGCTAATTTACAGCATTTTTATGATCGCGGTATTCGCTATATCACTTTAGCTCACGCGAAAACTAATCATATTTCAGACTCTTCTTATGATGAAAATCGACCCGCACAAGGCTTAACTGATTTTGGTAAAAAACTAATTGTTGCAATGAATAATGTGGGTGTCATGGTTGATATTTCCCATGTTTCTGATCAAGCGTTTTATCAAGTCATGGAAATTAGCAAAGTGCCAGCCATTGCTTCTCATTCATCAGCGCGCTTTTTTACCCCAGATTTTGAGCGCAATATGTCTGATGACATGATCAAATTGCTAGCAAAAAATGGCGGCGTTATTCAAATGACTTTTAGTGGTATTTTTACTTCACAAAAATTTAGAGAGCAAAGTGCTGTTTATAAACCGCTTAAAGCTGAATTTATCAAAGCGAATAACTTAAATGAAGAAATAGCTGCGGACAAGAGTAAAATTGATGCTTTTGAAGAAGCTTACGAGTTAGAAAACCCATACCATGTTGGCACGTTAGACTTAGTACTTGATCATTTTGACCATGTTATTAAATTAGTGGGGATTGATCATGTTGGTATAGGCTCTGATTTTGACGGTGTTAGCGGTATTCTCCCAGCAACATTAAAAGATGTTGCCAGTTATCCAAATCTTATTACGGGTTTGCTAGAGCGTGGTTACAGCGAAGCAGAGATTAAAAAATTACTGTCTGGCAATATAATGCGCGTATGGCAGCAAGTTGAAGATTATGCCGCGGCGCATAAAGCACCATAGTAGCGACGTATGAAACACTAAAGTAATAATGCAAATTGACACTGTATAAAAACTCAGTACAATGTTGGTATGAAACAGGTGACGGCTAAGAAAATAATTCATATCGACATGGACTGCTTTTATGCAGCGGTCGAAATGCGCGATTTCCCTGAATATCAAAATATTCCCTTAGCTGTGGGTGGTGATGGCCCGCGCAGTGTGTTATCTACGTGTAATTATCAAGCGCGAACGTTCGGTGTGCGCTCGGCTATGCCAGCCATTAAAGCGAAACAGCTTTGCCCCGAATTGACAATAGTTCATGGGCGTATGGCCGTTTATAAAGAAGTGTCCGTACATATTCGTAAAATATTTGCTCGCTATACCGATATTATTGAACCCTTGTCTCTTGATGAAGCTTACCTTGATGTCACTGACTCAGCGTTGTGCCAAGGTAGTGCCACGTTAATTGCTGAGCAAATTCGCGCTGATATCTTTAATGAACTAAACCTAACCGCTTCTGCGGGCATAGCGCCCAATAAATTTATTGCTAAAATAGCGAGTGATGAAAACAAACCTAACGGCCAATGCGTCGTTTCCCCTGATAAGGTAACGGCTTTTGTTGAGCAATTATCATTGAAAAAAATCCCGGGCATTGGGCCAAAAACCTTTCAAAAATTACAATCGTTTGGTTTTTCTACTTGCGCAGATATTCGCTCCTCTTCCATTGCCAAGTTAACCACCATTGTTGGTAAATTTGCGACGAGTTTGTACCAAAAAGCTCACGGCATTGATAATCGGGAACTTGAAGTGAGTAGGCAGCGTAAATCACTCGCTATTGAGACAACTTTAGCGGCTGATATATACAGCGAAACGGAATGCCTAGCGATCATAGAAAAACTATTACCTAAGTTGATAGTACGATTAGAAAAAGTAAAGGATAGAAAAATAGTTAAGCAGGGAATTAAGCTTAAATTTAATGACTTTAACCAAACTACAGTTGAGCAACAAAGTTTAGCAGCACAGCACGATACGTTTAATGCCTTGCTAGCTAAGGCTTATGAACGAGCTAACGGACGGGGAATTCGTCTGATTGGGCTAACCCTTGGCTTTG
>MAAC01015835.1_pt1 | contig 43399 bp, 47 predicted proteins | sample 1115981 | NCBI WGS metagenome assembly MAAC01 (sample SAMN04961126, study PRJNA320927) | seawater metagenome | isolation source: sample BD02T64 sea water enriched with oil for 64 days | place: USA:Gulf of Mexico | collected 2013-07-27 | reverse complement strand
ACTTGAATTTAGCAAGAAAAGTGTTTAATACAGTAATTTAAATTAGTTCAACGTGGATACATTGAGTTATAAAACAGTTTCTGCAAACAAAGCTACCGTTCAGAAAGAGTGGCTTTTGGTAGATGCAGAAGGGCAAACTTTGGGTCGTATGGCTTCTAAGATTGCAATGCTCATCCGTGGTAAATATAAGGCTAACTATACGCCTCATGTTGATTGCGGAGACAACGTGGTTGTCATCAATGCTGAAAAGATCGTTATGTCAGGATTGAAATGGGATCAAAAGAAATTTATTCGTCACACAGGGTACCCAGGTGGTCAACGTTTTGCTACCGCTCGTGAAGTGATGGAGAAAAACCCAATTCGTTTGGTTGAGAATGCCGTTAAAGGTATGCTTCCAAAGAATATTTTGGGTAGTGCTTTGTACAGAAATTTGCATGTATATGCAGGTGCAGAACACAACAACGAGGCTCAAAAGCCTAAATTAATCAACTTATCAGAAATTAAGTAAGTATGTCTGTAATACACACAATCGGTAGAAGAAAGAAGGCAGTAGCCAGAATTTACCTAAAAGAAGGGTCAGGAGAGATCTTAGTAAACGGAAAAGATTTTAAAGTTTACTTCCCAACTCCAACCTTACAATACAAACTAGAGCAAGCTCAAGGTTTGGCCGGTGTAGATGGTCAGTTTGATATCAAAGTTAACGTTCTTGGTGGAGGATTGACAGGTCAAGCAGAGGCAACTCGTTTGGCAATCGCACGAGCATTATGTGAAGTGAATGAAGAACATCGTCTAGCTCTTAAGCCTGAAGGTCTTATGACTCGTGACCCTCGTATGGTTGAGCGTAAGAAATTCGGTCAGAAGAAAGCTCGTAAGAAATTCCAATTCTCTAAACGTTAATATTCGGTTTAGCATCCAAATTGTTGAGACCTATAGAAAATTTCTATGCTACTCAAACAATTGGCAATATGGATTGTTTAACAGGAAAGTAAACCTAAGACTATGTCAGTAGAAGTAAAAGATTTATTGGATGCAGGTGTTCATTTTGGACACATGACAAGAAAATGGCATCCAAATATGGCTCCTTATATCTTTATGGAGCGCAATGGTATCCACATCATTGATTTAAATAAAACAGTTGTAAAACTGGAAGAAGCTGGAAATGCTTTAAAAGTTATTGCTAGATCAGGAAGAAAGATACTTTTTGTTGCTACTAAAAAACAAGCGAAAGATATTGTTGCAACTAAAGTAGCTGAATTAAATATGCCTTTTATCACTGAGCGTTGGCCAGGTGGTATGTTGACAAATTTCGTAACTATTCGTAAGACGGTTAAGAAAATGTCTCAGATCGATAAAATGAAGACGGATGGTACATTCGAAATATTATCGAAAAAAGAAAGATTGCATATCGACAGACAAAGAACAAAGCTTGAGAAAAACTTTGGTTCTATCCAAGATATGTCAAGACTTCCAGGTGCATTGTTCGTAATTGACGTGAAACGTGAGGCTATTGCTGTAAGTGAAGCTCAAAAATTGGGTATCCCTGTATTTGCTATTTGTGATACGAATTCAAACCCTGAAGAGGTTGATTTCCCTATCCCAGCAAATGATGATGCTTCAAAATCAATCTCTATCGTTCTTGATGCAATTACGGTTGCTATGCACGAAGGATTGGCTGATCGTAAGCGTGAAAAAGAAGAGAAAGCGGCTGCAAAAGAAAAAGCGCAGGACGAAAAATCTTCAAAAGAAGTAGCTGCTAAAGAAAGCGCTGCTGAATAAGACTAAGTAAAATTGGTACACTATCCTCTGCTGTGAAAATGACAGAGGATGGGGTTACCCGTTAAAAAAAAATAAAATGGCTAAGATTACTGCTGCTGAAGTTAACAAACTAAGAAAGCAAACCGGTGCTGGAATGATGGACTGTAAAAAGGCATTAGTAGAAGCTGACGGTGATTTCGAAACTGCAATCGATGTTCTTCGTAAGAAAGGACAAAAGATTGCTGCTAAGAGAGCTGATCGTTCTGTTTCAGAAGGTATGGTTGTCGCTGGTACAAATGGTGATTCAACTTCTGGTTTTATCATGTCTTTGAACTGTGAAACTGACTTTGTTGCTAAAAACGATGGGTTCGCTGCATTGGTCAAAGAGATTTTTGATATCGCTGTAGCTGGAAATGCTTCAACTGTAGACGTTCTAATGTCTATGGATATCAATGGAATGACAATTTCTGAGAAATTGATTGAGCAAACAGGTGTTATCGGTGAAAAACTAGAAGTTTCTTACTTCGAGAAAGTAGACGCTGCATTTGTAGGTTCTTATATCCATGCAGGAAGTAGATTGGCTACTTTAGTAGGATTAACTGCTGCTCCAGCAAATGCTGAAGATTTAGCAAAAGATGTTGCTATGCAAGTTGCTGCTATGAATCCAGTAGCTCTAAATAAAGATAGTATCCCTCAAGATATTATTGATAGAGAATTGGAAGTTGGTAAAGAACTAGCACGTCAAGAAGGTAAGCCAGAAGCTATGCTTGATAAGATTGCTTTGGGTAGATTGAATAAGTTCTTTAAAGAATCTACACTAATGGCTCAATCTTTCATCAAAGATGGTAAGGTGTCAGTTGCTGACTATCTTAACAGTGCTGAAAAAGGATTGACAGTTACTGAATTTAAAAGATTCGGATTGTCTAACTAAGATAATCGAAAGAGAGAATATTTTTATTCTCTCTTTTTTTTTGCTTGATACAAAAGGATTTGTATTCGTAACTTGAAGTAAATTTAAGTTATTGATAAGGACACAACCATAAAGAGATGAAATACAAAAGAATTCTACTGAAGCTAAGTGGTGAATCATTGATGGGCGATAATCAATTTGGTATTGTACCGGAAAGATTAGAGGAGTATGCTTTAGAGGTGAAGTCAATAGTTGAGGCAGGTGTTGAAGTTGCTATAGTTATTGGCGGAGGAAACATCTTTAGAGGAATCCAGGCAGCGCATAGTGGTTTGGATAGAGTTCAAGGAGATCACATGGGAATGTTGGCAACTGTAATTAATGCTTTGGCATTGCAGTCTGCTTTAGAGGCAAAAGAAGTGAATACTCGTGTAATGTCGGCTATTCAAATGGATCAAGTGGCTGAGCCATTTATCCGAAGAAGAGCTGTAAGACACCTTGAAAAAGGACGTGTTATTATTTTTGCCGCAGGAACAGGTAATCCATACTTTACTACAGATACAGCAGCTTCGCTGCGAGCTATTGAAATTGAAGCGGATATCATTCTTAAGGGGACTAGGGTAGATGGAATCTATTCTGCAGATCCGGAAAAAGATGCTACGGCTACTCGTTATGAAAAAATTACTTTCAACGAGGTTTTCCAGAAAGGATTGAACATTATGGATATGACAGCCTTTACACTTTGTAATGAGAATAAATTACCAATTATTGTTTTTGATATCAATAAGAAAGGGAATTTAATGTCTGCATTACGTGGAGAGTCTGTAGGAACTCTGGTTGAGTTTTAAATTTAGTTCAGCATAAAAAAAGGCCATTACATTTATTTGTAATGGCCTTTTTTTATGGATAATTTGAATCTAAATTGATTCATACTTCTATCTAATTAAAAAATTCCTATTTTTGTATATCTTAAAAAATGATAAATTGCTATGACTGAAGATTTAGACATTTGTTTTGAAATGACCAAAGATCAAATGGAAGGTGCGTTAACGCATATGGTTAATGAATTTGCAAAAATTCGTGCAGGGAAAGCCAATGTTTTTATGTTAGATGCTGTCCGTGTAGATTATTATGGAACACCTACTCAGCTAAGTCAAGTCGCTAATGTGAATACACCTGACCCAAGAACATTAACAGTTCAGCCTTGGGAGAAAAATTTGTTGGATCCAATCTCTAAAGCAATAATGATTGCTAACCTAGGCTTGAATCCTCAAAACAATGGTGAAATGATCATTATCAATATCCCTCCGCTTACTGAGGAACGTAGAAAGGATTTAGCGAAGCAGGCGAAGTCAGAAATGGAACATGCTAAGGTGAGTATCCGTAATGCCAGAAAAGGAGCCAACGACGCAGTGAAAGAATTAATAAAAGCTGGGTTACCAGAAGATTTAGGGAAAGGTGCTGAGACAAAAATTCAAGACTTTACCAATAGTTTTTCTGAAAGAGCAGAAAAAGCGCTTGTAGAAAAAGAAAAAGAAATAATGAGTATCTAATTGAAGGATACAAACTGGGGGGATAATGTAAATTATCCCCCTTTTTTTGTAGTAATTCACCGACAGAAATTTAAGCGGATAAAACTATTTTGATAAAAAATGGACTTTACCAATTAAATAATCTTTAGCTCTATTTGTCATTCAATGATTTGTTGTTAATTTCGTGTTGTTAACTTCATAGAGCTAACTTTTAAAATTATATACCAGAAGTCGATGTGGGATTTTGTAGCGGGATTTATTCTTAGGTATCGAATATATCTATTAATCGGTATAGGGCTTATTACAGGATGTATGGCTTTTTTAAGTAAGGATTTGAAACCTACTTATAAGTCAGCGCCTCCTTTGCCTAATGACGATATAGGTGTTGTAGAGTACAATAAGTTTTTAGAAAAGTTTGGGACAGACTCAGATGTCCTAATGTTAGGATATAAGGATAGCTCCTTTTATGAGACTTCGAATCTTGTTCAATGGTCTGGCCTAGTAGATAGACTAGAGGGCATTGAAGGGGTAGTGAAAGTGATTTCACTTACAGAAGCGGTTGAATTAAAAAAGGATACTACTACCGAAAGTTTTATTACCGAAAGACTTTATCCATCAACTGAATTGAACGACCAAAATGTAAAAATGTGGTTGGATAAATTCTTTAGTAACCCTCTTTATAAAGGACTTCTTCACAATGGAAAAGAGGGGGCTGGATTGGCTGCGGTAAAATTGGATCAAAAGATACTAATTACTGAAAAGCGAGAAAAGCTAATTGCCGATATCGTTCATGAGGTAGAGTTATACAGTTCTAATTCGCAAGTTAAAATCCATTATTCAGGATTGCCCTATATCCGAACATTAAATGCGATAAAAGTAAAAAGTGAAATAGGATTGTTTATTGCTTTGGCAATGGCTGTCACCGCACTTATCATGTTTTTGTTCTTTAGGTCTGCTACCGCTACCATTTTCTCAATGTTAGTTGTGGGGATTGGTGTTGCATGGAGTATGGGGTCCATGGTTCTACTAGGCTATAATATTACCATTCTTACTGCTCTAATTCCTCCTTTGATTATTGTAATTGGAATACCAAATTGTGTTTTCCTATTGAATAAATACCACTATGAATATAAAAATCATGGAAATAAGGTACGGGCTTTAAATCGGGTAATTCAAAAAGTGGGTAGAGCATCTTTGATGACTAATATGACCACAGCAGCAGGGTTTGCTACTTTTGCCCTTACGAATAGTAAAATATTAGTTGAATTTGGGGTTGTTGCTGCTATCAATATTATCTTGGTATTTATTATTTCCTTAATTGTCATTCCTTCAGTATACTCAGGATTACAGCCTCCTAAAGCGAAACATTTACGACATCTTAAGAGAAAGTGGATGAACAATGTTATCGAATGGATGGTCTATATAGTTCAGTATGGTCGACGGGAGATTTATATTGTTACAGTTGCTTTAGTGGTAGTCGCTTTTTGGGGGATTTCTAAAATTGAAACAAGTGGGAGTCTAACTGATGATATTCCAAAAGACGATCCTTTGTATTTGGATTTGAAGTTCTTCGAAAATGAATTTAAAGGGGTTATGCCCTTTGAAATTGTGATTGATACTAAGAAGCCAAATGGAGTATCGAAGTTGAGTACCTTGAAAAAAATGGATAGGTTGCAAAAAGAGCTTTATGAAGAGAAGGGTTTCTCTAACCCAATATCGGTGGTGAATTTCCTTAAATTTTCTAAGCAAGCTTTCTATAATGGGAATCCAAAGTTTTATGATCTGCCAAATAGCATGGATAAAAATTGGATCATGGCCTATCTAAAAAACACAAATATGGAAGAGGGGGGAGGAAATCCTTTAAACAGCCATGTGGATAGTACAGGTCAAGTGGCTCGTATAAGTTTGACTATGCCAGATGTTGGTATCAGGGAAATGAAAGAAATTCAGTCTAGTATTCGATCTTCCGTAAATAATATTTTTAACCCTGAAAAATTTGACGTTTCCTTTACTGGATCATCCGTGATTTTTCTTAGGGGTACTACCTATTTGGTAAATAACCTATTTATAAGTCTTGGTCTAGCTATTATTGTAATTTCCTTAATGATGGCTTGGATGTTCTCTTCTGGCCGTATGGTATTGGTCTCCTTATTGCCAAACCTGATTCCATTAGTATTTACAGGGGCATTGATGGGCTTTTTCGGTATAGTGATAAAGCCAAGTACAATACTAGTATTTAGTATCGCATTTGGTATTTCTATAGATGATACCATCCACTTCTTAGCTAAATATAGGCAAGAGCTAAAAGGGAATAATTGGAATATAAAATCAGCTGTGTTGGCTGGTTTGAGAGAAACGGGAGTGTCTATGATTTATACCTCCATTGTTTTGTTCTTTGGCTTCTCTATTTTTGTTGCTTCTGATTTTGGAGGTACAGTAGCTTTAGGTTTATTAGTATCGGTAACATTATTGATTGCTATGATGGCAAATTTAATTTTGTTACCTGGACTTTTACTTTCCTTGGAGCGATGGATAACTACTAAAGCCTTTTCGGAACCATTTGTCGATATTTTGGACGAAGAGGAAGATATTGAATTGGACGCATTAAGGGTAAAACCGGCACCAAAAGATAAAACTGAATGAAAAGCCTAGCAGATATTAATGGGTACTTTTCTCAATTTATAGGAGAAAAGAATTACAATAAAGTGCCTGAAAATCTATACCTACCTATAGATTATATGATGCATCTGGGAGGAAAAAGAATCCGACCTGCATTATTGTTATTTGCTTGTGAAGCATATAAAGGGAAAATGGAAGACGCTTTGCCTCTGGCTCATGCAGTTGAGATATTCCATAATTTCACTCTGGTGCACGATGATATAATGGACGAAGCGCCATTAAGAAGAAATCAAACGACTGTTCATACAAAATGGGATCTAAATACTGGGATACTTTCTGGAGATGCCATGTTGATATTAGCTTATCAAGCATTAAATCAAGCAAAAGAAGAACATCAACCCAAATTGCTAAAGATGTTTAATGATGTTGCACTGTTGGTATGTGATGGGCAACAATTGGATATAGACTTTGAATCAATCAAAGAGGTCCCTTTACAGGACTACATTGAAATGATTCGATTAAAAACGGCCGTGTTGTTAGCTGCTTCATTGAGAATTGGAGCGTTCGTTGCGGGTGTTAGTAATGAAGAGCAAGTAAAGATTGAGCAATTTGGTGGAGATTTAGGTTTAGCTTTCCAATTAAGGGATGACTATCTAGATGTTTTTGGAACGAGTGAAGAGATAGGGAAGCAAGCGTCTGGTGATATTCTTACCAATAAAAAGACGGCGTTGTTTTTGTATGCTTCTGAAGTTTTAAAGGGAGAAGAAAAAGAGGCTTTGATGCATTATTATGCAACCAAGGATTTTGAACCATCGCAAAAGATTCAAGCAGTTATTGAATTATTTAAGGCGTGTGAGGCAGACAAATATATTGTGGGTCTGATGACTTCTTATTATGATAAAGCTATTGAAATGCTTGAAAGTCTTGAAATGGATGAGTTCTATAAAGCAGAATTTAGGAAATTAAGTGAAAAGGTAATTTCCAGAATATATTAAGATGACGAATTTTAAATTGAGTTTAGGTAACCGGGACCTACTTGCAAAAGAAGGATATTTGACGAAAACAATGCGTCAGGTAGAAAAGGAGTTATTGGAACATCAATTTGAATTCCAAATCGAGGCCATTGAAATTCAAGAAAAATTGACCGAAGCAGTGAGTCAATTAGAAGGTTTTTTGGGGTTATTGGAGCGTAGGAATGTCGAGCGGTTATTTCATCTGCTATATCGAATTGATATACCAGAAGCAATGATCGCGGACTATGGCGATAAACATCCAGGTTTATCTTGGTATCGAATTGTAAGTGAGGTTATTTTCTTGAGATGCTTACAGAAAATAATTCTTCGTGAACAGTTTGGGGCTAAGAAAAATTAGTGATCGATGATCCCATTTTTTATTACGTTCAGTTAGAGAAAAAACGTACTTTTGCAAAACAAATTTTAGCCATACAAACAAAAATGGATAAGTTTTCATTTTTAGGAGGAGTTCAAGGAGCATTTGTCGAAGATATTTATGAAGAATATTTAGAGAATCCAGATGCTGTTTTACCAACTTGGAGGTCATTTTTCCAAGGATATCAATTTGCTAAGGAAGCCTATACAGAGGAAGATTTAGTGATACCTGATTCTTTTCAGAAAGAATTCAAGGTGATAAACTTGATAAATGCCTACAGAAGGAGAGGACACCTTTTTACACAGACAAACCCTGTAAGAGATAGACGGACTTATAGCCCTACTTTGGCCTATACGAATTTCGGACTTTCTAAGGAGGACTTAAATGAAGTTTTCCAAGCAGGTACTGAAGTCAATATTGGAGCCGCTAGCTTGCAAGATATAATTGCTCATTTAGAGGAAGTATATTGCCAGCACATAGGTGTTCAGTATATGCACATTGAAGATGTTGAGGAGTTAAGATGGATACAGTCCAAACTTCACGAAAACAACAACAAAACGCTTTTTACAGCGGATCAAAAAAGACACATTCTAAAGAAATTAAATGAGGCAGTAGCTTTTGAGAGCTTCTTGCACACAAAATACGTTGGTCAAAAACGTTTTTCTTTGGAAGGTGGGGAATCTTTAATTCCTGCTTTGGATGTCGCTGTAGAACTTGGTTCAGACCTTGGGGTCTCTGAATATGTTGTAGGGATGGCCCACCGTGGTCGTCTAAATGTCTTGGCAAATACTTTCAGGAAATCATATAAGCAGGTCTTTACTGAATTTGAAGCTAAAGGATATGTGGATGAAGAATTCGATGGTGATGTAAAATATCACCTTGGGTATACACATGAATTTGAGACGGATAAAGGAAAGCAAGTAAAGATGAGTCTTGCGCCTAATCCTTCCCACCTTGAAACAGTTGCTCCAGTAGTACAAGGAATTGTACGAGCGAAAGTGGATCAAATGCACGAAGGGGAATATTCTTCATTGATGCCAATTATCATTCATGGGGATGCCGCGATCGCAGGTCAAGGTATTGTTTATGAAGTACTGCAGATGGCTGGTCTTGATGCATACAATGTAGGTGGAACGATCCATATTGTTGTTAACAATCAAATTGGATTTACCACAAACTACCTGGATGCGCGTACTAGTGTCTACTGTACGGATGTTGCAAAAACGACAATGGCACCTATTCTTCATGTTAATGGAGATGATGTTGAGGCCGTTGTTCATGCAATGAGATTGGCGGTAGAATACAGGCAGAAATTCAAAAAGGATGTATTTATCGATTTGTTATGCTATAGAAAATATGGTCATAATGAAGGAGATGAGCCAAGATTTACACAACCTAAATTATACTCTCTAATTTCAAAACATGCAAACCCTAAGGACATCTATAGTCAGAAGTTGATGGGGCAAGGGATTGTTGAAGCTAGTATAGTAAAAGAAGTTGAGAAGGAATTCAAGGCACTCTTGGATAAAGGTTTGTCGGAGGCCCGTCAAGTTGAAACAACAGATATTACACAATTTTTGTGGGAAGAATGGAAGGGAATGAGAACAGGTCACCTAGAGGACTTCGACTTTTCTCCAAACACAAAAATTAGTTTAGATAAACTGAAGGAAGTAGCTAAAGGAATTTATTCTATCCCTGAAGGAAAAGAATTTTATAAGAAAGCCACGCGTATATTGGAAGATAGACGTAAGATGGTGGAGGAAAAAAATTCTTTGGATTGGGGAATGGCTGAATTACTTGCCTACGGTACTTTATTGGTAGATGGTCATCCAGTACGTATTACTGGTCAAGATGTAGAAAGGGGAACTTTTTCGCATCGACATTCTATCATGCGTACAACGAATACAGAAGAGCGTGTTAATTTATTGAACAATATTGCTCCCGATCAAGCAAAAGCCTATATCCGTAACTCCTTATTGAGTGAGTATGGGGTATTAGGATTTGAATATGGTTATGCCATGGCAAATCCTAACGGGTTGACTGTTTGGGAAGCTCAATTTGGTGATTTCAGTAATGGAGCACAAATTTTGATTGATCAATATCTTTCAGCTGCTGAAGATAAATGGAAGGTTCAGAACGGGATGGTTCTTTTATTACCGCATGGTTATGAAGGACAAGGTGCTGAACATTCTAGTGCACGTATGGAACGTTTCCTACAAATGTGTGCACAGTTGAATATGCAAATGGCCAACCCAACTACTCCAGCCCAATTCTATCACTTGATGAGAAGACAGCTGTGCAGAAGGTTTAGAAAACCATTAGTCGTATTTACACCAAAGAGTCTTTTAAGACATCCATCTTGTGTTTCTTCAATGGAAGACCTTGCAGAAGGAAGATTCAAGGAGTTGATTGATGACGCAGATGTACACGCTACAAAAGTAGAGAAGATAGCCTTCTGTAGCGGAAAAATATATTACGAGCTTATTCAAAAGAGAGCGGAATTAGGAAGAATGGATGTAGCAATTGTTCGACTAGAACAATTATATCCACTACCCCTAAATCAAATCAATGATTTGATCTCGAAATATAAAAATGCTAAGAACTTGTTCTGGGTTCAGGAAGAGTCAGAAAATATGGGGGCTTGGTCTCACATACTAAGACACCTGAGACATTTCCCATTCCAAGTAATAGCAAGAAGTGCAAGTGCAGCACCAGCAAGTGGATCAGCGGTAAGAGCGAAGAAACGTCAACAACGTGTTGTTGAAAGTGTTTTCGAAGACTGATTTTTTTATTAAATTGTCAAACTTTTAAGCCAAAAAATATAAGTTATGATCGTCGAAATGAAAGTGCCCTCTCCGGGTGAATCGATCACAGAAGTTGAAATTGCTACATGGCTAGTAGCCGATGGAGACGTGGTAGAGAAAGATCAAGAGCTTTGCGAAATTGATTCGGATAAAGCTACGTTGACTTTGAATGCTGAAGAATCAGGAAGAGTTAAAATTCTTGTTGATGAAGGAGAAGAAGTTGCAGTAGGTGCAGTTGTTTGTACAATTGACCAAAGTGCAGCTGGAGAAGCTCCAGTTAAATCTTCTGCTAAGGCAGAAGCTCCAATGGCTGAGGTTGCTGCAGCTCCTGCTCAAGATTCAAAGAACTACGCTACAGGAACACCTTCACCGTCGGCACGTAAGCTTATGGCTGAAAAGGGTATTACTGAAGTTGCTGGTTCAGGAAGAAATGGACGTGTATTAAAGCAGGATGTTGAAAATGCAAAACCTGCAATGGGTAATGGTCCTGGATCAAGAGGTACTTCTAGAAAGAAAATGTCTTCTCTTCGTAGAAAAGTTGCCGAAAGATTGGTGAGCGTTAAAAGTGAAACAGCAATGTTGACTACTTTTAATGAGGTGGATATGAAGCCTATCATGGATCTTAGATCTGTATATAAGGAGGAATTCAGAGAGAAGTATAATGTAGGTCTTGGATTTATGTCCTTCTTTACTAAAGCTATTACAAGAGCTTTGGAAATGTATCCGGATGTAAATGCTATGATCGATGGTAAAGAAGTAATTTACCACGACTATAATGATATTAGTATCGCTGTTAGTTCTCCAAAAGGATTGATGGTGCCTGTTATCAGAAATGCTGAACTTTTAGATTTTGCTGGTGTTGAAGGTGAAGTGAAGAGATTGGCAATCAAAGCCAGAGATGGTAAGATTGAAATTGATGATATGCTAGGTGGTACATTTACCATAACCAATGGTGGTGTATTTGGTTCTATGTTGTCAACACCTATTATCAACCCTCCACAGTCTGCAATCCTAGGAATGCATAATATAGTGGAAAGACCAGTTGTTGTTAATGGTGAAGTAGCAATTCGTCCAATTATGTACGTTGCGCTATCGTATGATCATAGAATTATTGATGGTAAAGAATCTGTTGGTTTCCTTGTTGCTGTAAAAGAAGCATTGGAAAATCCAGCTGAAATTTTACTGGGTGGTGAAGAAAATGTAAGAAAGAATCTAGGACTTTAATAGTTTCAAGATATAGAGAAAAGAGGAGCGAATAGCTCCTCTTTTTTTGTTTAATAGCTTAGGTGTTTTCCATTCCATAAAATTGGATTATATTTAGGCAAAGATTTTTACAATGTTTAAACGCGTACTTTTTTCGATTTTAGCTATTTCCTCTGTTCTAGTATTCAATTCATGTGATGATGAGTCAGCAAAAGAACACAGAAAATTCAATTTAGACTTAGATGACTATAGATTGTTTCCTGAAGGGAGTAATTGGACGTATGTCAAGCCGCACGAAGATCAAGATTCTGTGGAATATGAATTTATTGAATTGATGGAAGTCAAGGAGGAATTCGTACCTAGTGAGTTTGGAGATTACTTCGTGATGAAAAGAGAAGATATATTCTGGACTTCTAGAGATAGTATGTTGTATAGTGCATTTACAGAGGAGGTTCAAATTGAAATTGATGGAGAATTGACCGAAGTTTTTAAAACAGCGGGTCCTGATTTCGTTTATTATTCAGATATCCACACTCCAGGTTTTAGATATCCAAATATCATAGTAGATTGGCCAAACTTAAATTATCCAAACCATTATTGGTATGGTGGACTTGTAGGAAGTTTAGCTGATGTTGGAACATTGGGTGATTTGATTTCTCCATTTGAAGCTGGAAGTTATCTTGCACCAGTTATTAGTAAGTTACAAGGTTTTCCTGAAACACGTAGAGTTGGGAATGGTGCCTTTTACGAATATAGTGATGAACTAAATGAGTACATTCCCACACTGGGACACAAGGAAAGATTCATAGCTAAAGAGGTTGGAGATCTGATAAAGTTGGATATGGAAACTCTAGAAATCTGGCTACTGATTGATTTCAATATAGCAGAAGAAGAATAAGACAAAAAAAAGGACTGTAATTTACAGTCCTTTTTTTATTTATCACCACCACTTGAAGGCAGCACCTAGTTTTGACTAATTGAACGGTAAGTATCAATTTCTAAATTATTTGGTTAAATTTGCGCCTTCTAAAAGCTGAAACAATATGTTAGCATCCATTCGCCGTAAAACGGCAAATTTCAAAGATGATATTTTATCTGGTTTAACCGTTGCACTTGCATTGGTCCCAGAAGCGGTTGCATTTGCCTTTGTGGCAGGAGTTGATCCATTAGTTGGTCTATATGCAGCCTTTATGGTTGGATTGATTACCGCTGTATTAGGTGGTAGGCCAGGAATGATTTCTGGTGCGACTGGAGCCTTGGCTGTTGTAATGGTAGCTCTAGTTAGTAGGGGGAATGATATGGGAATGGCTATGGATAATCCTATTGAAGAGATGGGCTTGAACTACCTTTTTGCCACCGTTATTCTAATGGGGATTATTCAAATAGGTGCTGGATTGTTGAAGCTGGGGAAATTTGTTCGTTTAATTCCTCACTCTGTAATGATGGGGTTTGTAAATGGTTTAGCTATCGTAATTTTTGTTTCTCAATTGGGTATGTTTACCCATCGGATTAACGGTGAGAAAGTATTTATTGAAGGGCAGGAATTATACTTAATGATTGGTTTGGTGGGGCTAACAATGGCTTTTATGCATTTCTTACCAAAAGTAACGAAGAAGGTCCCAGCTGCTTTAACGGGTATATTGGTAGTTTCTATAGGGGCTGTTGTCTTGGATTTAAACGTTAGTACAGTTGGTTCATTCATTGCCGAAGGTGGTGGAGCAGGATTGGAAGGTGGATTGCCGATATTCCAAAGCCAATTGTTTACCCTTGTGCCTATGACATGGGAGACCTTTGTATTTATTGGTCCTTATGCTCTTATATTAGCAGCTATCGGATTGATAGAATCTTTGATGACATTGAATCTTATTGATGAAATTACAGAAACTAGAGGGAATGGAAATAGGGAATGTGTAGCCCAAGGGACCGCTAATATTGTAACTGGATTCTTTGGAGGAATGGGGGGTTGTGCTATGATTGGTCAGTCTATTATCAATGTGAATGCAGGTGGTAGAGGTAGATTGTCTGGAATAGTAGCAGCACTTACTTTATTATGCTTTATCTTATTTGCATCTTCTTATATAGAAATGGTACCCATTGCAGCGCTTGTTGGTGTCATGTTTATGGTAGTAATTGGAACCTTTGCATGGTCTAGTTTTAGAATTTTAAAGAAGATCCCTATTTCAGATGCCTTCGTATTAATCTTGGTTTCTGGATTGACTGTGCTGTTTGACCTTGCTATTGCGGTTCTTGCTGGGGTAGTGGTTTCAGCATTGGTATTCTCTTGGCAAAATGCGCGTCGTATTCGTGCACGTAAGTCTGTTAGAGAAGATGGAACCAAGGTATATGAAATTTGGGGACCATTGTTCTTTGGATCCATTACTGCTTTCAATGAAAAGTTTGATGTAAAGGAAGATCCAAAAGACGTTGAAATTGACTTTATAGAATCTAGAGTGTCAGATTTTTCCGGTATAGAAGCTATTTATAATTTAGTGCTGAAGTACGAAAAGGCTGGTAAAAATGTGAAATTAAAACACCTTAGTGAAGATTGTAGAGAATTACTTACTAAGGCCAATGATAAGTTCAATGATCACATTATAGAAGCTATTGATGATCCAAGGTATCATGTAATGGCAAATCCAGATAAAATATAAGTTTTTAAAAAGCGCCTAATCTTCCAGATTAGGCGCTTTTTTTTTGAAAATATGCCCTTGGTAATACTTTGTGTGATAATAACTGGAATATTGTTAAAAGTGTTCCTAAGGAATAGTTATTTTTGTTGCAATTAAATTTCACATTATGTTGCAAGTAAGCTTTATTAGAGAAAACAAAGCACGTGTGCTAGAAGGACTAGCCATCAGAAACTTTAAGGATACCCATGTCATTGACGAGGTATTGCAAGTTGATGAGCAAAGAAAAGTAGTGCTACAGCAAACTGAAGATTTAAATGCAGAAGCCAATCAATTGGCTAAGCAAATTGGTGGTTTGTATAAATCCGGTAAGCGCGAAGAAGCGGAGGTATTGAAATCTAGAAGTGGAGAGATTAAAGAGAGTTCCAAAGACTTGCAGGTGAAATTGTCGGAACTTAACTCCCAATTAGACGTACTATTGAAGCAAATTCCAAACATTCCTAATGTTATTGTTCCAGGTGGGAATTCTGACGAGGATAATGTAGAAATTTTTAAAGCTGGAGATTTCCCTCAGCTTGGAGATGCTGCATTGCCACATTGGGAATTGGCAAGTAAATACAATCTTATTGATTTTGACCTAGGGGCAAAAATCACAGGTGCAGGGTTTCCTGTTTATTTAGGAAAAGGGGCAAGGTTGCAAAGAGCCTTGATCAATTATTTCCTAGATTATAATACAGAAGCTGGATTTAAAGAAGTCCTTCCTCCACTTATGGTAAATGAGGCATCAGGTATTGGTACAGGGCAGTTACCGGATAAAGAAGGTCAAATGTACCATGTTACCAAAGATGATTTATATCTAATACCTACTGCTGAGGTACCTGTAACCAATATCTATAGAGATGTTATTCTTAAGGAAAATGAGCTGCCGGTAAAAATGACTGCTTATACGCCTTGCTTCAGAAGAGAGGCAGGATCTTATGGTGCACATGTTAGAGGGTTGAATAGGCTACATCAATTCGACAAAGTAGAGGTTGTTCAGATTACCAAACCTGAAGATTCATACACTACTTTAGAAGCTATGGTGAAACATGTTGAAGTGCTAATTCAAAATCTAGGCTTGCCGTATAGGATTTTAAGATTGTGCGGTGGTGATTTAGGATTTACTTCAGCTTTGACCTATGACTTTGAGATTTATTCTGCTGGACAAGAAAGATGGTTAGAGGTTAGTTCTATATCAAATTTTGAAACCTACCAGGCAAATAGATTGAAGCTACGTTATAGGGGGAAAGATAAAAAGACGCATTTGTGTCATACTTTAAATGGTAGTTCTCTAGCCTTGCCAAGAATCTTGGCGGGTCTTTTAGAGAAAAATCAAACAGACGAAGGAATAAATATCCCAGAGGTTCTAAAGCCTTATTGTGGATTTGAGATGATTAAATAATGTTAAAAGCCTTGGTAACCCAAGGCTTTTTTTTATAACTTTTGTCAAATTCTCAGTGGCTAATTAAGCTCCCTTAAAAATTGATAAATTCACGACTAAATGAGGATACTTATTTTCATTTTTTTATGTTCAACTTTGGGTGCATGTCAAAGGCATTCTAAAGAGTCTGAAAGAAATGCATTACTTAGGTTGAACTACGAATTACGGCAGCTTGATAAACAATGTTTAATTGTTTTGACAGATGTTGATGAGACGAACTTTGATCAATTGGATTCTATGTTCATTACGACAAAAGACACTATTTGGATAGACCTTAAAGAAGGCTATATAAAGAGTGAAAATAGAATGATTGAATTTTGCAACTTAGTGGATCAAGAGGAGAAACAATTGATTGAATTGGAAGAGGCAGTTACCTTAAGAAAGGTAATAGGTGATGAATTTTATACCTTTCTGAAAAGGGAAGAATTAAATGTTCAACGTCTTGAAATGCAAATTGACAATGAAATTGTTTTTCGAAAGGAATTGAGAGCATTGAAAAATGAATTGAGGAAAATAGATTAATTATGACAAGGAAATCCTTGAAAAATATACTCCTTGTGCTGTTTGTTGTTTTGGTAAACCCTGTATTTGGGCAGTCAAAAGCAGAAGAAAAACTAGCCCTAAAATACTTCTCTGAAGGAGCGTTCAATAAATGTGTGGATATTTTTGAAGATCTATATGTTTCTAAAAATAAAACGACCCTATATTTTAATTATCTCTTGGATTCTTACCTCGGATTAGAAGCCTTTGATAAAGCCGAGAAGTTGGCAAAGAAACATAGTAAGAAAAATAAAAACAATCCTATTTTTTTACTTGACTTAGGGAAGGTCTATGAGGCAAGTGGAGATACTGATAAGGCAAAAGATATATATTCAGAAGCGATCGATAAATCGAAATCGAATAATTCATTCACGAGTCAATTGGGGGCTAAATTTGAATTGAAGGAGCAGTACGAAATGGCATTGGAATTGTACTTTGCACGCGAGCAGATTAAACCATCATCCAAAGGGAAATATCGGATAGCCAGAGTATATGGCAAAATGGGTAAGCTCGAAGACATGTACAACATGCTCATTGACGAGTTAGAAGTCAATAAAGGGGCTTTAGCCGCCATTAAGGCGCTTTTGAGAAATATCATCACTCCAGATGGAACATCTGAAAATAATAGGTTATTAAAAGGCTTGTTAATTCAAAAGATGCAAAGAAATACTCCAGGGCAATTGTTAGACTTACTCATCTGGCAATATGTTCAAGAGAAAAATTTTGATGAGGCTCTTGTTCAAGAAATTGCCTTTGATAAACGAAATGATACTGGCGGAGCGAGAATAATGAATCTTATCAGTATCATATTGAATAATAAGGTATGGTCAAGTGCAAAAACTGGGTTGGTGTATGTCGTTTCTTTAGGAGAGGAAGGGCCATTCTATTTCCAAGCAATGGAAAAATTATTGAAGGTTCGCTATAATATTGTCGAATCTTCCTTGATTAATAATGAGGAGGAGTTAGTGGAATTGGATAAGGCTTATACCTCTTTCTTTACAGATTACGGTAAGAATCCACATACTCAAATGGTATTAAAGGAATATGGGCTTTTCGTTTCACATTACTTAAAAGATAGTAAACGATCTGAGGAAATATTGTGGTCTGCTGTTAATATTCCAGGGCCAGCTAAGCAAATAGCGGCCTGTAAATTGGCTTATGCCGATATCCTTTTATTCAATAATGAAATTTGGGATGCTTTATTATACTATAATCAGGTTGACAAGGATTTCAAACATGATATTTTAGGTTCTGAAGCAAAATATAGGAAGGCACGTGTATCTTTTTTTCAAAGTGATTTTGAGTGGTCAAAAGCGCAACTAGACGTTTTGAAATCGTCTACAGAAAAATTAATTGCAAATAATGCAATGGAACTATCGTTGTTAATCCAAGAGAATTTAAACTTGGACTCTAATACGGTGGCGCTGGAACTTTTTGCAAATGCAGAATTATTGACCTATCAAAATAGATATGATGAAGCAAATAAATTGATGGATGATATTATTAAGGCTTATCCAGACCATTTACTTGTTGATGACTGTCTGTATCTTAAATCACAAATTTCCTTCAAAAAGGGAGAATACGGGGCGCAAGTAGCATTGCTGAAGAAAATTATTGAATTATACCCTTATGATCTGAAAGCCGATAATGCGCTATTTGATATGGCAATAACCTATCGAGATTATTTGTCGGATAATTTACAAGCTAAGGTCCTGTTCAAAAGATTATTTTTGGAATATTCTTCGAGTTACTTTGCCACCAATGCGAGGAAAAGTTTTAGAGCCTTGGAGGATGAGTTTCCAGATGCGCTAAAGATCAACTAATTGATCAAAATTGAATTAAAACAAAGTTGAAATGATACTATACAATGTAACTGTAAATATCGATGATTCCGTTCATGACGAATGGTTAGGTTGGATGAAGAGAATTCATATCCCAGAGGTGATGAATACAGGGCTGTTTATTGAGAATAAAATTTGTCGTGTGTTGGGAGATGATCCATCTGGAACTACCTATTCGATTCAATATTTATGCAGTAGTATGGCTGTATTCAATGACTATCAAAAGAACTTTTCTGGGGCATTGCAAAAGAAACACTCGGATAAATATGAAGGTAAATATGTTGCCTTTAGAACGCTCTTAGAGGTAATTCATCACCAATAATGGAGCCTTTATTAATATCCCTAAAGAACATTATTAAATCCTTTCGTCTTGGTGAAGAGGATTTGACGGTATTGAAGGGGATCGATCTAGAAATTCGTAAGAATGAGTATGTAGCTTTGATGGGGCCATCAGGGAGTGGGAAATCGACCCTGATGAATATTTTGGGCTGTCTTGACACAAGTAGTTCAGGAGAGTATTTCTTCAGTGGTGATAATGTAAGTTTTTTGGAAGATGATGCTTTGGCAGAGATTAGAAATCGTGATATTGGTTTTGTCTTTCAAACGTTTAACTTGTTGCCAAGGCTTACGGCTATTGACAATGTAGCACTGCCATTGATTTATGCAGGTATTTCGAAGGCTGAAAGAACGAAGAGGGCTAAAGAGGCACTTGTTAAGGTTGGACTAGGAGATAGAATGACTCATTTGCCAAATCAGTTATCGGGTGGTCAAAGACAGCGAGTTGCTGTTGCAAGGGCACTTATTAATGATCCTTCTATGTTGTTGGCCGATGAACCTACAGGGAATTTGGATAGTACGACTTCTGAAGAAATTATGCAGTTATTTGAAGAATTACACAGTTATGGCAATACCATTGTAATGGTAACGCATGAAGAGGATATAGCAGCGCACGCTAGTAGAACCATTCGATTGAGAGATGGCTTAATAGAATCTGATAACTTGAATTAGGATAGATGAAGGTATATACAAAAACGGGAGATAAGGGGACTACTGCCCTTATAGGTGGTAGGAGAGTTCCTAAAAGTGATCTAAGGATAGAGGCTTATGGAACAGTAGATGAATTGAATTCCTATATCGGATTATTGCGGGATCAAAAAGTAGATGAAGGAGATAAAACATTATTTATTGAGATCCAAGATCGTTTATTTACATTAGGAGCTGAATTGGCTACTGACCCTAATAAGAAATTGAAACGCCTACCGGTAATTATAGTTTCTGATATTGAAAAACTTGAAAAGGAGATGGATATCATTTCTGAGAACTTACCTCCACTACATGCATTTATACTTCCAGGAGGCGATGTATCAGTTTCTCACTGTCATATTGCCAGATGTGTTTGTCGTAGAGCTGAAAGGTTAGCGGTTGCCCTTTCTGAAATTGCAGAGGTGGATGCGTTGGCATTGAAATATCTCAATAGACTTTCAGATTATTTATTTGTGCTATCAAGGAAGTGGTCTGCTATCAAAAATGCTGAAGAGATAGAGTGGAAACCTCGAAAATCTTGATATTCGGTATAGTTGTTGTTGTTTTATATTTTTTAAATATCAGTATTTCAAGTTGATAGGAGTCTATGCTAAAGGCATTTTGATTATTAACCAATGAGATGAAGTTTTTGCTCTAATGTTGGATGAAAAAAAAATTGTGGGCTGAAATAGCATAAATATGGTGTAAGACTTGACTGGTATTGAAATTAGTTTATATTTGCAAAAATTCTAATTTTATAATTATGTACTGGACATTGGAATTGGCTTCCTATCTAAGTGATGCGCCTTGGCCGGCGACTAAGGATGAATTGATTGATTATTCAATTCGTACTGGAGCACCTCTAGAAGTTGTAGAGAATCTTCAAGCAATTGAAGATGAAGGAGATTCCTATGAGTCTATAGAGGAGATTTGGCCAGATTATCCCACTGAAGAGGATTTTCTTTGGAACGAAGAAGAATATTAATACTGTAGAAACAGTATTTGAATATCGGTAAAATTGTCAATGTTTAAATTGACTTTTTGAAAAATGGCAGTCTTTGACTGCCATTTTTTGTTTTTAATAGCCCTTATTCTTTTTGGGCGGTTTTTTGATAAGAAATAAACCATGGTTAAGCAAATTAGTTTTCCAAATAGTTTATTTTTGTTCTGATTAAATCTAAAGTATAGAGATGAGTATTCTAAATAAAATAATGGGGAAGTTCTTTAAGAGCAAGTCTGATAGAGACCTTAAAGAATTAGAACCTTTAGTTGAAAAGATCAACGAGCATTTTAAAGCACTACAGTCATTATCTAATGATGAACTGAGAGCTAAGACAATTTCTTTTAAAGAGTCTATTCAAACGGCTATTGAAGGAGAAACAAAAGAGATAGCCTCTCTAAAGCTGAAAGTTGAGCAAGAGCAAGACGTTGATGCAAAAGAGATTATTTATAATAGAATTGATGAGCTTAAGAAAATATCTTATGAGAAATCTGAAGGTGTTTTAGAGCTGATTCTTCCTGAGGCATTTGCTGTAGTAAAAGAAACCGGTAGAAGATTTACAGAACAAGAGGAAGTAGTTGTAAAAGCTACTGATTTGGATAGAGATCTTGCAATTGATAAAGAGCATGTTCGTATAAAAGATGACAATGCTATTTGGAATACAACTTGGGAAGCTGGAGGAAATAGTGTAAAATGGAATATGATCCATTTTGACGTTCAGTTGATGGGGGGTATGACACTTCACAATGGTAAAGTTGCTGAAATGCAAACAGGGGAAGGGAAAACATTAGTTGCAACACTTGCTGTTTACATCAATGCACTTTCTGGAAATGGTGTTCACTTGGTAACGGTAAATGATTACCTAGCTAAGCGTGACTCGGACTGGATGGCTCCTTTGTTTTTGTTCCACGGATTGACAATTGATTGTATCGATCACCATCAACCAAATAGCCCAGAAAGAAAGAAGGCTTATTTGGCAGATATTACGTATGGAACAAATAATGAGTTCGGCTTTGATTATCTAAGAGATAATATGGCACGTAGTCCTCAAGACTTGGTGCAGAGAGATCCTAACTTTGCAATTGTCGATGAGGTAGATTCTGTATTGATTGATGATGCAAGAACACCGCTTATTATCTCTGGTCCAGTACCAAAAGGTGATAATCAACAATTTGACCTACTAAAACCACAAGTTGAGGGCTTATTCGCTGCACAAAAGAAGTTGTTGACAACTGAATTTGCAGAGGCTAAACGCTTAATTAAAGCTGGTGACACTAAAGAAGGTGGAGTAAAACTTTTCAGAAGTTTTAGAGGATTACCAAAGAGTAAGCCTTTGATCAAGTTCTTGAGTGAAGATGGAGTGAAAACACTTCTTCAAAAAACAGAGAACTATTATATGCAAGATCAAAATAAAGAGATGCATATAATTGATGAAGACTTGTTCTTTACAATTGATGAAAAACAAAACTCAATTGAGTTGACAGATAAGGGGTATGGCCTGTTATCTAAATATGTTGAGGATGATAACTTCTTTATTCTTCCTGATATTGCTACAGAGTTAGTGAAATTGGAAGGAAGTGAAGATGCTGATGTTCTTAAAAAGAAAGATGCTCTATTAAGAGATTTCTCTATTAAAAGTGAACGAATTCATACAATGAACCAATTGCTGAAAGCGTATACTCTATTCGAAATGGATGTTGAGTATGTGGTAATGGACAATAAGGTAAAGATTGTTGATGAGCAAACTGGTCGTATTATGGATGGAAGACGTTATTCTGACGGATTGCACCAAGCGATTGAAGCAAAAGAAAATGTAAAGATTGAGGCAGCAACACAAACTTTTGCTACCGTAACTTTGCAAAACTATTTCCGTATGTATAAGAAGTTATCTGGTATGACAGGTACTGCGGAAACAGAAGCAAAAGAACTTTGGGACATCTATGAATTGGATGTTGTAGCAATACCTACAAATAGGCCAATTCAACGTAATGATGAAGAAGACAAGATCTATAAAACAAAGCGTGAAAAATACAACGCTGTAGTTGATGAGATTGAAATATTGACGAAAGCAGGAAGACCAGTATTGGTTGGTACTACATCTGTAGAAATTTCTGAATTGTTAGGTAGATACCTAAAGATGAAAGGAATTAGTCATGATGTATTGAATGCCAAACAACATGCTCGTGAGGCAGAAATAGTTGCCAATGCTGGTGCTCCAGGACAGGTTACTATTGCAACCAATATGGCAGGTCGTGGTACCGATATTAAAATATCAGAGGAAGTTAAGGCTGCCGGTGGTTTAGCTATTATTGGTACTGAAAGACATGACTCTAGACGTGTAGATAGACAGTTGAGAGGTCGTGCTGGTCGTCAGGGTGATCCAGGGTCATCTCAATTCTTTGTGTCTCTTGAAGATAATTTGATGCGTTTATTCGGATCTGAGAGAATTGCCAAGATGATGGATAAGATGGGCTTAGAAGAAGGAGAAGTAATCCAGCATTCTATGATCTCAAAATCTATTGAAAAAGCACAAAAGAAAGTTGAGGAAAACAACTTTGGAATGAGAAAGCGTCTATTGGAATTTGATGATGCTATTAATTCTCAAAGAGAGGTTGTATACAAACGTAGAAAACATGCCTTGTTTGGAGAACGTTTGTCTGTAGATATAGCGAATACATTCTACGATACTTGCGCGATAGTGTTGGGTGATTACCAACCAGTAGGTGATTTTGAAGGATTCAAATTGGAATTGATCAGATTTTTTGCCATGCAGTCTCCATTCACTCAGGATGAGTTTGCATCAGGGAAAATCAATGACCTTACAGATAAATTATATGAGGCTGTAAAGAAAAACTATTCTGAAAAAAGTGAATTCGTAAGACAACAGGCTTATCCTGTAGTTAAACATGTATTCGAAGATCCTGAAGCAAAGTTTGAAAATATGGTCGTTCCGTTTACGGATGGTCAAAAAGGTATGCAGGTATCTGTAAACCTTGAAGAAGCTTATAATTCAGAAGGAAAAAATATCGTGAAGTCGATGGAGAAAAGTATTACACTTGCCATTATCGATGAAGCATGGAAGGATCACTTGAGAGAGATGGATTCTTTGAAGAGTTCAGTTCAGAATGCTACTTATGAGCAAAAAGATCCATTATTGATTTATAAAATTGAATCATTCAATTTGTTCAAGGTCATGTTGGAAAAGGTGAATAAGGATATGATATCATTCTTGTCTAAAGCCAATATTCCTGTACAGGCTAATCCTGATGAAGTCGCACAAAGAGAAGCTCAACAGGCACAGCAAATCACTCAAAAGAAAGCTGCTCCAGTTCGTGTTGCTCCTCCTAGACCAGCTATGGCTGCGCCAACAGGTGGTCAATGGGTATCTACTTCTTCTGGTTCAGAACAGTTAGTAACCAATCGTGGAGAAAACGCTAAGCCAAATCCAGCGAAAGCACAAAAGATCGGAAGAAACGATTTATGTCCTTGTGGAAGTGGTAAGAAATTTAAACAATGCCACGGAAAGGAATCATCATAATTCCTATCATTATAAATAAAAAATCCCGCTTCATATTTGGAGCGGGATTTTTTTATGCTTGTTTTTCTTCTCGGAAACTCATCATCCACTGAGTGCCATATTTGTCTTTTACCATTCCAAATATATCGCCCCAAAAGGTTTTATTTATGGGCATGGCAATATTGCCTTCCTCAGCAAGAAGTTCAAAAGTTGTTTCTAAATCTTCTAACTTGTCAAAGCTAAGGCTCATGTGTATATTTGAAGAAGGAGAAAAGCTTGTGAAGTCTGCAGTGGCAATATGGTCGGAAGCCATAATAGAGCCTCCCCAAAATTCCAAGGTGGCATGCATGATTTTATTTTCATCTTTGGAAGAGACGTCCATTGGGGAGTCTTTAAATTTCCCCATGAAAGTGATCTCTCCTTGGAAACATTTTGCATAGAAGTTTAGGGCTTCTTCACAATTTCCATCAAACATTATGTAGGGAGTAAGTTTATTCATTGTTGGTAGTTTCATTATTGACAAAGACTCTAAAATCGATTCATCAATTTTAGAGTGAATAAATTATTAAGCATTAAGTTAAGAATAATTAGCCATTAATTTTTACAAAAAAAAAAGCCCATTCTGAAAATCAGAATGGGCCTTAGGTATAATAATTTGTTGCGGTTAAGAAACAGCTTTCAGTTTCTTAATATTAGAACTGTCTAAATTTTTATCGCAGTATGCTCTGTCAATAATAAGCTCTGAGCCATCATGATCTTCAGATGGAGCATCAAACATAGTGTCTACCATGATTGCCTCACAAATAGAACGCAATCCTCTGGCTCCCAATTTATATTCAACAGCCTTGTCTACTATAAATTCAATAGCGTCATCTTTAAAACTTAAGTCAATACCATCCATTTTGAACAATGCGACATATTGCTTTAGAATAGCATTTTTAGGTTGCGTAAGAATATTTCTCAAGGCTGCTCTATCCAATGGTCTCAAATATGTGATTACCGGTAGCCTACCAATCAATTCTGGAATCAATCCGAATTTTCTGATATCCTGAGGTCCTACATGTTCCAAAAGGTCATCTTTTTCAACATTAACCTGCTCCTTGGTGCTAAATCCTAAAGATTGGCTATTAAGCCTCGCTTTAATGATTCTGTCAATCCCAGCAAAAGCACCACCACAGATAAATAAAATCTTACTAGTATCTACCTTGATGAATTTTTGATCAGGATGTTTTCTTCCCCCTTGAGGTGGGACATTGACTTCTGTACCTTCCAAAATTTTAAGTAGTGCTTGCTGCACACCTTCTCCAGATACATCACGTGTGATAGATGGATTGTCACTTTTACGTGCAATCTTATCAATCTCATCGATAAAAACGATTCCTCTTTCTGCTTGTGCTACATTGTAATCACAAGCTTGTAGAAGTTTTGTAAGAATACCTTCAACATCTTCACCTACATATCCAGCCTCTGTCATAACAGTGGCATCTACAATAGTAAATGGAACATTGATAGATTTTGCGATGGTCTTGGCCATTAAGGTTTTTCCAGTACCCGTTTTACCAACGAACATTAGGTTGGATTTTTCAATATCTACCCCTGAGGTATTATTCTGATCCAGTAATAATCTCTTATAGTGGTTGTAAACCGCTACAGAAAGCACCTTTTTTGCTTCGTCTTGTCCAATTACATAATCGTCAAGTAGTACTTTAAGGTCTCTAGGTTTGATCAATTTTAGTTGATCTTCTAAGGCCTCTCTTTCTTTATGTTCAGTCTCCTCTTCAATGATATTTTGTGCCTGGCTAATACAGTAATTACAAATATGACCTGTAATACCGGCTATTAAAATATCTACCTCCCCTTTGGGTCTTCCACAAAATGAACAATTATTCTCTGACATAATTTGCTTATGATTTCTTAGTATCTCTAATAAGTACTTCGTCAATCATACCATATTCTTTGGCTTCTTGAGAAGTCATCCAGTAATCTCTATCACCGTCTTTCCAAACGTCATCGAATGGCTTTTTGGAATGAACAGAGATAATGTCATACAATTCTTTTTTCAGCTTTTTTATCTCACGTGCTGTGATTTCAATATCTGAAGCTTGCCCTTGAGCTCCACCCAATGGTTGGTGGATCATTACTCTTGAGTGTCTAAGCGCATTTCTTTTTCCTTCGGTTCCTGCACAAAGTAATACAGCTCCCATTGAGGCTGCCATACCTGTACAGATAGTTGCGATATCTGGACGGATATATTGCATAGTGTCATAAATACCTAAACCAGCATATACAGATCCGCCAGGAGAATTCAAATAGATTTGAATGTCCTTTGCTGCATCTGTTGATTCTAGGAACAACAATTGGCCCATGATAATATTCGAAACGTGATCGTCAATACCTGTACCTAAGAAAATTATTCTATCCATCATCAGACGAGAGAACACATCCATAGAGGCTACATTCATTTGACGTTCTTCAATAATGGTAGGTGATATATAACTATTGTGGAAAGAGGTATAGTCATCCAATACATGGCTGCTGATTCCTCTATGTTTTATTGCATATTTTCTAAATTCGTCTTTTGGAAACATACGATGCTTTTTAAATTATTCAACTAAGCTACAAGATAATCAAAAATGAAAATCTAAAGGAACAGAATCATTTCCTTTTTTAATTAAATATTGATTTTGTAGATGTCGGCAAAAAAAAACGCCCTTATTATAAGGGCGTTTTTATATAGTATCAATATAGATTGAAAATTATTTTTCTTGAACAGAAGCAATAAATTCATCCATACTTACAAGAGTCTCCTCAATTTTGAACTTCTCTTTGAATAAGTTGATCATTTTACCATCAAATACTCTTTGAGCGATGTTCTTTTTCTCTTCCTCGTTGCTCATTACATTCTCAACGATTCCATTTAATGTATTTTCATCAACTTCTGATTGACCATATTGTGCCATTTGAAGTTTAACCAATCTTGTAGTCTCCGCTTTTAACTCGTCGTTTTCAATTTTGATTTCATTCTCCTTAGCGATATGACCTTCTATAATTTGCCATCTAAGACTTTTCTTATAGTTGTCATATTCTTTCTCTAGATCCTCATCAGTGATAGGGTTCTCTTGGTTCGCTTTGATCCATTTTTTTAAGAATCCATCAGGAAGATCGAAAGTGATTTTGTTCATTAGGTAATCAACAGCATCATTTTTCAATCTCATATCAGATTCTCCAGAGTACATACCTTCTGCTTCTTCACGCAATTTTGCACGGAAAGCTTCTTCTGTAGTAACACTGTTGTCTGGATACAATTTACCGAACAACTCCTCGTTCAACTCAGCAGCTACCATTCTTTGAACAGTTTCAATAATGAATGCAAAGTTTTCGCTTAGATCAGCAACTTGTGTAGCATCAACACCCAACATAGCTATAAGATCAGCCTCTTGAGTAAATGCTGCTTTAGGATTCAACTCAATACGAGTTTCTGCACCTGAATCGATAAATTGAGCTTTGATAGTTTCGCTATCAATTTTGTCAATCATCACTGTAGCTTTGTTTTGGATCCCTCCTTCAACTACATTTCCTTCTGCATCTAGTTCTTGGAATTCACCATATACCATATCGCCGTTAGTGGCAGCATCCGGTTGAGACATTTTCCCATAACGCAATGCGATATCGTCAGCATACTTGTCTACCATTGTATCGTCAACAGCGATTTTGTAGTAGTTCAGTTTATTACGTTTACTGATTTTTACCTCAAACTCAGGAATCAATCCCATTTCATATTCGAAAACGAAATCTTTTTCCGACTCCCAGTTGATGTCTTGCATTACTGGTAGTGGATTTCCTAAGAAATTCAATTCTTGGTTTTGAAGATAGTTGTTCAACTCATCGGTAAGCATTTGGTTGATGCGTTCAACCTTTGCAGAGATTCCATATTTTTTCTTGATCAACCCCATTGGAGTTTTTCCAGCACGGAAACCTGGCAAATTTGCCTTTTTACGGTAGTCTTTAAGTAGGTTTTCAACGTCAGAAAGGTAATCTTCTTCCTTAACTTCTACTTTCAATAGAGCGTTTAGCTCATCGATATTTTCTAAAGTAATGCTTATAGCCATAGCTTAAACGATTGTTTTCTGAGAAATAAAATGTGTGCAAAGTTACAATTTTTTATCTAGTGACGCTCAGCTTTTTAATTATTATTTAAAGATTGCCTTCCTAATTTTATTACTACTTTTCCTATGCCTTCATTTTTTTGATTTTTCGGAAATTCTAATAGCGTTCTGTAACAGTGTTTCTAGTTAAGTATAAATTAATTTCACCCCTGTGGATAATTTATAATGCAGCCCTTATAACAGCCATAAATACCAGATAATTGTGGAATTATTTAAATTCATATAACAATAATATTTTTTAGTATAAATTTATAACGGAAGACAACGTTTTGTTACGACAACATCCTTTTTGTTAGTACTTTCTAATGATCTATATTAATTACCCCAAATATTGTAACTATTGAAAAAAATGCATGAAAAAAGAAATAAAACTACTTATATATACGGTCATTATACTAACTATCACAGGAGCTTGTCGAGTTCAAGTTTCTCCTAGTCAGGTAAAGAAATATAATTTCATTGACAGTATTCAAACTGCTCAGCAAATAGAAGAGCTAATTAAAAAAATAGATGTTCGGTATAAATATTTTGATGTTAATATCGATTTGAAATTTCCAAGCGAAAGATGTCAAAAATTATCGGATAGTTTGAAAATAGAACCTTGGTCCATTGTTGATTTTGATAATAACGGATTAAGTGATTTGTTAGTTGTGGGACAAGGGGGGCATAGTATTACTTGTATCTTCGATAAAGGGAATGATAAGTATGAAATCAAACGTATTAATTCTTCTAATGACTGTACATTTCCAGTGGTCAGAACGATAAATAAATCAAATATTATTGATTATTATTATCCAATTAATACAAGTGGTTTGGATTGGCATAAACCCCAAATATCAGAGCATATAATTCTAATATATAAATTCGGTGATTTTATTGAGCAAAATCTAGATCCAACAGAAAAAATGATTGAAAAAATTGAATACGCCGTATCAGGCTGTTATGGGCCTTGTCCAGTATTTAATTTAACAATTGATTCAGAAAAATCAGCCTATTGGAATGCTGAAATGGATAATATCATAAATGAAAAGGAATTCAAAGGGCATTATAGATCATCAATTGATGAAGTACATTATGAACAAATTGTTGATTTACTTAATTATATAGATTTCACAAAATTAAATGGTAATTATTCTGTTGATTGGACAGATGATCAAACTGCAAGGTTGAAAATCACTTATAATAACGGTGAAACCAAATCAATTAATGATAATGGTTTAATTGGAACGCATGGTTTGAGTAGACTTTATCAATTATTATCGGAACTTAGATTAAATCAAGAATGGAAATAAAAATACTGATAAAACCCTCTGTTTCCAGAGGATTTTATTAATTAAAGAAATTTGTGATCTCAGTTTCATTTAATCTACAACTGTACCAAGTTTCGTCTATATCTGCTCCTAGTTTCTTATAGAAGTTTATAGCTGGTTCATTCCAATCTAAAACTTGCCAATCAAGTCTTTTGGCATTTAGTTTTTGAGCTTCTTTTATGGTAGCATCAAAAAGTAATTTCCCAAGACCTTCTCCTCTGTGTTTTTGAGCAACTATTAAATCTTCTAAATGAATGGATTTACCTTTCCATGTAGAATATTTGATGAAATAAAAGGACATACCTTTAATCTTATTATCATCTTCTGCAACGAGAACCTGAAACAATGGATTTGCACCGAAACCATCTTTTATCAAGGTAGATTCAGTCATTTCAACCTCTTCTCCTGCCTTTTCGTAAACAGCTAGTTCATGGATTAGTTCAAGGATTGCCTTGCAATCCTCTTTTTTCGCAAAGCGAATTGTTGGATGTGTCATTAGCTTAATCCTGGGATATTTGGCATAGATGTTTGCGCAACTCTAGCTAGTTCTTGTTCTTTAGTGTTATTGGCTCTTTCGATAGCTTTATTGAGTGTTAAAATCAATAGATCCTCTAACTCTTCAGCATCGTATTCAGAAAGTTCTTTTGAGAAATTTATCTTTTTCAAAGTACCGTTGGCAGTTATCTCAACCTCAATACTCCCGTCAGGACTTTTTTCATCCAATAGAACGTGGTTTAGTTGTTTTTTTGTATCCTCCATTTCTTGCTGCGCTTTTTGCAGCTTCTCCATCATATTACCAAACATGCTAGTATGTATTTTAGATTATTGTCTTTTTTTGTATCCAGTTTCAGAATCATGCAAACGTCTACAATTCCTTTTGTAATGTGAAAGGAAATCTTGGAAAGCAATGAATAGGACGCAACTAAGGGGTTGAGTTTGCTACTTGTAGCGTTTTTCCTGAATAGAATTTATTGGCTGTTAATGCAAATTCAGCGATATATGCCCCCATTTCAATTGCATTTATGGGTGCTTGGTAGCCTGGGAAAGCTTCTTCAAGCATTTCAGTTTGAACGGCTCCCAACGCTAGTGTATTTACAGCAATTTTGTCTTCTTTCCATTCTTCAGCTAGACATTCCCCCAATCCAATTAAGGCTGCTTTTGAAGAGCTATATGCCGAGAGTCCTGGGAATTTGGAACTTCCCTGAACGCCTCCCATGCTTGAAATGAAAACTACATGAGCGTTTTTATTTAAATATGGCTTAGCAATCTTTGCGACTTCAAAGGCTCCGATAACATTGGTTTCATACATGCTTAGAATCTCATCTTTACTCAAGCTTAAAAATGGCTTGTTAATTAGGTGTCCTGCATTGTAAATTATAATGTCGATTCCGTTCGTTAACTTATTTTCAATTTGAGCGGCCAGACTTGTTGCCAAATTTGCATCCGTCAAATCTATCGCTGAAGGAATAATATTAGCATTTTCTTGAGATAGTTTCTCAAGACTTTTTATATTTCTAGAAAGGGCTAAAACGATATTTGATTCAGCCAATGCTTTACAGGTTTCCAGTCCGATTCCTCTTCCGGAACCGCACAATAGGATGTTTTTCATGGTGCGAAAACTATTTAGAATGCTAATATCTGTTTTTGTTGATGATTATCAAAGCCGCAATTACACCTGGAACCCATCCACAAATGGTAAGTAGAGTAACTATGATGATTGATCCACAACCTCTACTTATAACTGCTAGGGGTGGGAAAATTACGGCAAGTATTACTTGTAAACAACTCATGTTAAAAAAGGGCTTGTAGCCCAATATAAATAATAAAGAGCTAGGACCATCGTTGATTCTTGAAATTAAAGGATTTTTAACAATGCGTGCCAGAATTATGAGACAAAAAAAATCCCTACCAATTATATTGATAGGGATTTTTGGAAATATATAAGAAGACTAAATATGATCGAAGTCTATTTTTACTTTTTTAGAAACAGGGTATGCTTGGCAGGTTAAAACAAATCCTTGATTTACTTCTTCTTCAGTAAGTGCAAAGTTGACGTCCATTTTAACTTCTCCTTCTAGGACCTTAGCTCTACACGTACAGCAAACGCCCCCTTTACAAGCGAAAGGTGCATCAGCTCCAGCTTCCATTGCTCCGTCTAGTATATTGTCGATTCCATCACCCATATTGAAATTAAAGACCTTCCCATCTAGAATAATCTCAACAGCATTGTGTTCAGATTCTGCAATTTCTTGTCTTTCCTTATGGATATTTGTTCCGTTTTCAGCCAATTGGCTTGCAGTAACGAATAGTTCAAAATGAATTTTCTCTTTGGATACTCCTTCTTGCTTCAACCAATCACTCACGGATAAGATCATTTCTTCTGGTCCGCAAAGTAGATACTCATCGGCATCCAATAGGCTTGTTACTTTCTCCATTTCTTTACACTTGTCTACAGTGATTCTACCTTCAAATAAGGTAGGCATCTCTGGTTCACGTGAAAGAAGATGATAGAATTCGAATCGGCCTAAATATCTATTTTTAAGATCTTCTATTTCTTCTTTGAAGATGATAGATTTATAATCCTTATTTCCATAGATTAAACAAACACTACTATTTTCTTCTCCTTCAAGAATAGCAAGAATGTTTGACATGATTGGAGTGATTCCTGATCCGGCTGTAAAGGCTACGTATCTTTTTTTATTGGTAGGAACTATTTCAGTATGAAAGTGCCCCATTGGAGGCATAACCTCTAATTTGTTACCAACCTTTAACTCTCCGGTTGCATAGGTGGAAAAGATACCTCCAGGGATTCTTTTGATAGCTACCTGAAGCACATCTCCATTTGGACTAGAACAGATAGAATAAGAACGTCTAATTTCTTCTCCATTTGATTCCAACTTAAAAGTAAGATGTTGCCCTGCATTAAAAGTAAACTTGTCTTTTAAGTCAGATGGTACATCCAATAGGACAGATACTGCATCAGCTGTCTCTTTTCTTATCTCTTTAACCTCTAGTGAATAGAATGTAGTCATGTCGTAATTTCAAATTTCTTGTAAAATTAAGAAAAGCTATGATTCAAAACATGATAATTGTTATTTTTTAGCATGAAAAGATTTACGTAATTTAGCGGAACATACCGATGTCCTTTTTAACCCAATTTGGAAGTTGGGCAGGGTTGGTCGCGTTAAATTTGAACAAAGGATAGAGAGGTTAATTGAGTCATGTTATTTGTGTGCTCCATGGCTTTTTTTCCATAAAAATAATTTCAGGAATGACTGAAACACAATTAATTGAGAAATTTCAGGCAAAGATCGACGCGGAAGAGAAAATCGAAGCGAAAGATTGGATGCCCGAAGCATATCGTAAAACCTTAGTTAGGCAGATGTCTCAGCATGCCCATTCGGAAGTTGTAGGGATGCTACCTGAAGCTAATTGGGTTACACGTGCTCCTAGTCTAAAGAGAAAGTTAGCTCTATTGGCAAAGGTTCAAGACGAAGCCGGACATGGACTATATCTTTATAGTGCTGTTGAAACTTTAGGGACTTCTAGAGAGGAAACACTTGATGCACTTCTTTCTGGGAAAGCTAAGTATTCTAGTATTTTCAATTACCCAACAATAACTTGGGCTGATATGGGAGTTGTTGGATGGCTAGTAGATGGAGCAGCTATTCAGAATCAAGTAATGTTGTGTAGAACTTCATACGGTCCTTATGCTAGAGCAATGGTTAGGATTTGTAAGGAGGAGAGTTTTCACCAAAGACAAGGGTATGAGATCGTAATGGTCTTAGCGCGTGGTACAGCAGAGCAAAAAGCCATGGTGCAAGACGCTATAGATAGATGGTGGTGGCCATCTCTAATGATGTTTGGTCCTACAGATAAAGATTCTCCACACTCTGCTCAGTCTATGGCTTGGAAAATTAAACGCCAGTCAAATGATGAGTTGCGGCAAGAGTTCATTGATAAGACCGTTCCTCAAGCTGAAATTTTAGGTTTGACTATTCCAGATGCAGATTTGAAATGGAATGAGGATAAAGGGATCTATGACTGGGGTGCCATTGATTGGGATGAGTTCTACAATGTTATCAAAGGGAATGGACCTTGTAATAAGATGAGGTTGGATGCACGTAACAAAGCACATAATGAAGGTCTTTGGGTTCGAGAAGCAGCCATGGCCTACGCAGAGAAGAAAGCTAAGAATAAAGTACAAAAGAATTAAGAATATGTCAAGTAGTAATTGGCCCCTTTGGGAAGTATTTATCAGAAGTCGTAGTGGATTACATCATAAACATGTAGGTAGTTTACATGCAGCAGATGCTGAAATGGCAATCGAAAATGCTAGAGACGTATATACAAGAAGAAAAGAAGGAATTTCTATTTGGGTAGTGCCTTCAGTAGATATTGTAGCTTCATCTCCGGATGAAAAAGATTGTTTATTCGATCCTGCTAATGATAAAATATACCGTCATCCAACATTTTATACTATGCCGGAAGGTGTAGAAAATATTTAGGAATCCTTAAAAAGAACAAAAATGAATAAGCAAGAAGCTTTATTTCAATACGCTCTTCGAATAGGAGATTCTAACCTGATGCTAGGTCATAGATTATCAGAATGGTGTGGACACGGACCTATACTAGAACAGGATATTGCTTTAACCAATGTATCTTTGGATATTATTGGACAAGCAAGAACCATTCTTCAGTATGCAGGAGAAGTTGAAGGTAAAGGTAGATCGGAAGATGATTTGGCCTATTTGCGTTTGGAATCTGAATATTTGAATCCTATTATCATGGAATTACCGAATGGTCATTTCGGTAATACAATTGCAAGACAATTTTTTGTAGATGCTTTTCAATTTTACTTCTACCAAGAACTAAAAAATAGCAAGGATCAATTATTAGCAGATTTTGCTGTAAAATCCTTGAAGGAAGTAGCCTATCATTTGAAACATTCCTCAGATTGGATGTTGCGTCTTGGAGATGGAACAGAGGAAAGTCACCAAAAAGTACAACAAGCGGTAGAGGATGTTTGGATGTATACAGGTGAAATGTTTATGATGGATGAGGTGGATTCTACCTTACTTGCTGAAGGCATTGCTGTAGATCTTGATAAAGTAAAAGTACTTTGGATAGGAAAAGTTAAAGCAGTATTGACTGAAGCAACATTAGACATGCCCGATTTTGATGCCTGGATGATGTCAGGTGGTAAACAAGGTAAGCATAGTGAGCATTTAGGTTTCCTCCTTACGGAGCTTCAATATATGCAAAGAGCTTACCCTAATATGGAGTGGTAATGTCAGTAGAAAAACAGACATTGGAAAATATATGGAAACTTCTGGATTCAGTAATGGATCCGGAAGTTCCTGTTATTAGCATAGTCGATTTAGGTATTGTCCGAGATGTGAAAATGCAGCAAGAGGGGGTGAATATTGTTATTACGCCTACCTATTCTGGATGTCCTGCAATGGATTATATTGAAAATGATATCCGACAAACATTGGGAAAAGAAGGATTTGATAAGGTAGTTATAGAAACTGTTTTGTCACCCGCTTGGACCACGGATTGGTTAAACGAAAAGGCCAAGAAAAAACTTCAAGAGTACGGAATAGCCCCTCCGGAAGGTTCAGTAGATAAAAGTTCTTTATTGGCTGATGCAAAAGATATCACTTGTCCACATTGTAAATCTACCCAGACGGAAATGATTTCTCAATTTGGATCAACAGCATGTAAAGCATTATATAAGTGTAAAGACTGTCTAGAACCTTTTGATTATTTTAAATGCATTTAGCAATGGAAAGTATTTTATCCGAATTAAAAAATAGCGTGCTCTATATTCGCTTAAATAGAGCAAAAGTATTCAATAGCTTCAATAGAGAAATGGCACTTTCTCTACAGTCTGTTTTGAAAAATGCAGCGAGTAATAAAGAGGTTAGAGCGATTGTAATCCAAGGAGAAGGTAGAGCGTTTTGTGCTGGACAGGATTTACAAGAAGTTACAGATCCCAATGGTCCGGATTTAACGGATATAGTAATGGAACATTACAATCCAATCATTCAGTTGATTAGAGCTATTGAGAAACCAATTATTGCTGCCGTAAATGGTGTTGCTGCTGGAGCTGGAGCCAATATTGCATTAGCATGTGATATTGTATTAGCTACAGAATCTGCATCCTTTATTCAGGCTTTTAGCAAAATTGGATTAATCCCAGATAGTGCAGGTACTTTCTTTTTGCCACGTCTTATTGGATTTCAGAAGGCTTCTGCCTTAATGATGATGGGAGATAAAGTAAAAGCCAAAGAGGCTGAAGCGATGGGAATGATTTATAAGGCCATTGCAGATGATTTATTTGCTGTAGAGGTGGTGAAAACTGCTGAGCATTTAGCTGCTATGCCTACTTATGGATTAGGATTAACGAAAAGAGCACTAAATCAATCTTATCAAAATGATTTGAATGCTCAGTTGAACTTAGAAGGAGAATTGCAAACAGCAGCTTCCAAAAGTTACGACTACAATGAAGGTGTATCTGCCTTTTTAGAGAAAAGAAAACCAGAATTTAAGGGAGAATAAGGATGATGGAAATTGGAATTGTTGGTGCAGGAGCCATGGGAAGTGGAATTGCACAGGTAGCTTCAACAGCTGGTCATAAAGTTTTCTTGTTTGATACGAGAAAAGAAGCTCTAGAATTGTCGGAAAGTAAACTGAAAAAAGTACTAGCCCGATTGGTTGAGAAGGAAAAAATCTCAAATGAAAAAGCGATTACAATAGCTTCCAATATCAATTATGTTGAGTCATTAGAGCTGTTTACTAATTGTGGGTTGGTGATTGAAGCGATTATAGAGAATTTGGTAATCAAGAAAGAAGTATTCAAAAATCTTGAATCTATTGTTTCTCCTGATTGTATTTTAGCTTCAAATACCTCTTCCTTATCAATTGCATCTATTGCCGCTTCTGTTGAAAAATCGGAGAGAGTGGTAGGGATTCATTTCTTCAATCCAGCACCTTTGATGCCGCTTGTAGAAATTATTCCAGCGATCCAATCTTCTGAAACAGTAGTTGGAGATGCTAGAACTATAATAGATAGTTGGAAAAAAGTGACTGTCCTTGCTAAGGATACTCCTGGTTTTATTGTGAATAGATTGGCGAGACCATTTTATGGTGAAGCCATTCGTATAATGGAAGAGGGTGTTGCAGATGTTCCAACAATTGATTGGGCAATGAAAGAAATTGGTGGATTTCGAATGGGACCATTTGAATTGACCGATTTTATTGGGCATGATGTGAATTTCGTAGTAACGGAAACAGTATTTAAGGAGTTCTTCTACGATCCAAGGTATAAGCCTTCTTTCTCACAAAAGAGATTGTTGGAAGCGGGTAGGTTAGGTAGAAAGACTGGTCATGGTTTCTATAACTATGCCGAGGGAGCATCGAACCCTGAACCTAAGATGGATGTAGATTTAGGTAAAAAAATTGTGGATAGAATAGTTGCTATGCTGATTAATGAGGCTGCTGATGCGCTATTTTTAAATATTGCCACAGCCAAGGATCTAGATTTGGCGATGACTAAAGGTGTAAATTATCCTAAGGGATTGTTGCAATGGGCAAATGATTGGGGGATTGAAAATGTTTACAATGCCCTAAAAGAATTATATGATACCTATTGTGAAGATAGGTATCGGCCATCTCCGCAGTTGAAGAGAATGGTTATCAACGGTGAAACGTTTACTATTTAATAATTGATCCACTACTTTTAAGTAGTGGATTTTTTTTGAGCCTATTTTTCTTATGGAAACAACTATATATTGTTTGTCAGGTCTCGGAGCAGACCATAGAGTATTCAGCCTATTGGATGTGGATGCGGACTTGGTCCATATTCCATGGAAAAAACCATTATTAAATGAGGATCCTTCAGAATATATGGCGCGTATTAGTAGTGGTTTTGAATTTAAACAACCCTTCTATATTTTAGGACTTTCCTTTGGTGGTTTGATGTTGCATCATTTGATGAAGTTGCACTCACCTCAAGGACTGATCTTAATATCTACAGCAAAGAGAAGAAACGATATCCCTATTTGTTGGCGATTTTTGTTGTGGACAGGGTTATTCTCGGTATTGCCATTATTTATGTATAAATCACCACCTCCATTCGTGTCGGCCATATTTGGTGTGAAAAATGGGGATGAAAAGAGAATGCTAAAGACTATAATAAGAGAAACGGATCCTCATTTTTCAAAATGGGCAATACAGGTAGTTCAGAATTGGTCTCCAGTAAGTTTTCAGGTTCCCTTAATCCGGATTCATGGGAATAAAGATAAACTACTAAATGTTCGAAAGGAAAAAGGAACTTCAATCTTGAATGGAGGGCATTTAGTTATTCGAAGTAGAGCTAAAGCCGTTTCAAGATTGATAAATGACTTCGTTAAAAAATAATTAATCGATTTCTATTCTTTCGTGTATGCTTTCCTCCAAGAAGTGATGCAGAATAAAAGTTTGTTGATTTCCTAGTTTTTGCCCGAACTGTGCAATAATGTAGATGATAGCAGCTATGAATAGTAGCACAGGTATAGTCCAAAGAATAGCGATGCCTTTATTGAGCATCATATTGGATAGTCCAATAATGCCAATAAAGGTTATTAATACTCCAATGGTTCCATAGGCGAATGCAAATAGGGTCCAAATGGATGGTTTTGGTCCATATAGGCCTCTAATGAGTGTTCCTTGTTTGTGTTCTTCCAAGCTAAGGCTTAGTTGAGGTGACCAATAGTGACGCTCTGCTATATTGATTTTTATTAAAATATATTCATGCCCAATTTCTCCAACAATCGGTTGATCCGTTGATGTTAACTTCTCCTTAATGGTCTTTTTGAGTAAATCGTAGTCGTAGGGACATACAAATTTGAACCGTGGCCTGATTTTAAAACTTGTCATGAAAAAAAATTAAACGCCAATATGATTAAAAACATTTGTAAATACAAATTTTCAATTAAAGAGTCTTAATTTTCTAATCATGCATTGTTCTATTTTAATCTGAATAAGGTTCTCCTTGCCCTTTTTCTAGATAATCTCTTAAGCTGATCATATATCTACCCCAACTGAAATTACACTGTGACATAAAAGGACTAGCTTTCTCCCATCCGCTATGCGTGAAAGTAACCCTTACTTTGTTATCATTTTCATCCAGTTGAAAGTGAATAGTGGTATCTATCCATTCAGGATGTCCATCTACAGTTTTCCATTTGTAATTTTTAGTAGGAGTTTTCTCAATAACCTGGAAGTCCATCCCTCCATTGTCTCCAAATCTAACCTGAATAATTCCCTGAAGTGAATCATCTCCTGTCGTTCCTACAGTCCACCATTTTTGAATGCCTTCAATAGTGCTGATAGCCTTGAAGACGTTTTCAAAAGAAGCCGAGATGTGAAATATATGTTGAATTGTTGCCATAACTATTAGGTTTGCATTATTATAATCGGACTAAAAGTTACGATTTTCATCAGTCAATTAGGAAGGGGGATTAAGAAAAAAAGCCAGACTATTTTTAGTCTGGCTTTTTTTTATTTTGTCAGTTGTTGGAAGATGTCTTCTAGGTTTTCTTCCTCCGCTTGCATATGAGTAAGAATCAAATTGTTTTCAACGATTCTATTGAATAATTCGGGGCGAATATCCTTATCTGAATTGTGAAAAACTCTCCACAGGCCATTTTCCAATCTTTCAATTCGCTCAATGTATTTTACATGGTTGAAGAAAGAGGCTTCTACTTTCTTATTAATACCTATAAGAACAGATTTTCTGTTCTGGCTGAGTGAGCCAATTAGGTTAGTAGGAGAGTCGGTAACTATTTTTCCGTTATTGATGATCATTACACGGTCACAAATAGCTTCTACTTCTTGCATGATATGCGTAGAAAGCATAACTGTTTTTTCTTTTCCAACTTCTTTGATGAGTTGTCTTATCTCCACCAATTGATTGGGGTCTAATCCAGTTGTTGGTTCATCTAAAATTAGAACATCCGGTTCGTGAATAAGTGCTTGCGCTAGTCCTACACGTTGTCTATACCCTTTGGATAGTGATCCTATTTTTTTGTGTTGTTCCTTTCCTAAGCCGGTAAGGTCAATCATGTCTTGGACACTCTTCTTTGATAGTTTATAAATGCCGGCAATAAAATGAAGATACTCTTTAATATACATTTCAAGATAGAGCGGGTTGTGCTCTGGTAGATACCCAATATGTTTTCTAGCTTGAATGGATTGGCTGTTTACATCAAAGCCACAAACAGATATGGATCCTTCAGATTGAGGAATATAGCAAGTGATTATTTTCATCATAGTTGATTTTCCTGCGCCATTTGGGCCTAGGAATCCTACAATTTCACCTGGTTTTATGTCAAAGGAAACATTATCAAGAGCTTTTTGATCCCCGTAATATTTGCTTACACCTTTTACTGATATCGACATTTGGATTCTATTTTGAATGATAAAGTTACAAATATAGCACTGTAAAGCGGTTTAGGAAGGACTTTTTATATCTTTGTTTCCATGGAAGGATTGGTAATCAAGTCAACCGGAAGTTGGTATAAAGTAAAAGATGCTGATGGAGTGGTGCATGACTGTCGAATAAAAGGTAAGTTTAGGATAAAGGGGATTAAGACTACAAACCCTATAGCTGTTGGTGATCGTGTTGGATACCTTGAGGGTGATGTGAATAGTCCCGCTGTGATTCATACGATTTTACCACGTAGAAATTATATCATTCGAAAGTCTGTTAACTTATCGAAGCAGGCACATATTATTGCTGCTAATATTGATCAAGCAATTTTGTTTGTGACTTTAGCTTACCCAGCTACTACGACTGGTTTTATAGATCGGTTCCTGGTATCGGCAGAAGCTTATCAAATCCCATGTACCATAGTATTTAATAAAGTTGATCTATACGACGAAGACATGATGCTCGATTTAGAGGCATATAAGTTGTTGTATGAAAGCTTAGGCTATGACTGTGTTATCTGTTCTGCTCTTGAGGGAGAAGGGTTAGATCCAATTAAGGAGTTACTAAAAGATAAAATTAGTTTGGTTTCCGGTCACTCTGGAGTTGGTAAATCTACCTTAATAAATTCCTTAGATCCTGATATCGACATTGTAACGGATGAAATTTCTGATATTCACCTTCAGGGTAAACATACTACTACCTTTGCTGAAATGCATGACTTGTGTTTTGGAGGTAGTATTATAGATACTCCAGGAATTAGAGGTTTCGGCTTGGTGTATATTGAGAAAAGTGAAATTCAAGGATTGTTTCCTGAATTCAGTCGATATGCTACAGAATGTAAATTTAATAATTGCATTCACATAAAGGAGCCTCATTGTGCGGTTAAAGATGCATTGGAGCAAAATTTAATATTTCATTCTAGGTATGAAAATTATGTCAGCATGATGGAGGATCAAGAAGAGGAAAGTGTATATAGATGAAAGCAGTTTTACAAAGAGTGTCTTCTGCTTCCGTTGAGGTGGCTGGAGAAACTATTTCATCCATTAATTCTGGATATCTAATATTGTTTGCTATTGGAGCGGAAGATACGATGAAGGATAAGGATTGGTTGGTGAAGAAGATCAGTAATATGCGGATTTTCTCTGATGAAAATGGCCAAATGAATTTATCTATTAACGATATTCAAGGTGACATTATAGTTGTTAGTCAGTTTACTTTATTTGCAAGTACAAAAAAAGGGAATAGGCCTTCCTTTATACAGTCTGCAAAGCCTCCAGTAGCCATTCCTATGTATGAGCAATTTGTACAAGATTTGGATATTTTAATTAATGGAAAGGTTAAGACGGGTAGTTTCGGGGCAAACATGAAAGTGTCTTTGGTAAATGATGGTCCTGTTACTATTATTCTTGATAGTCATAATAAAGTGTAATATGGAGTTGAAAGAAATGCAACAACAGGTGGATCTTTGGATCAAGAAGTATGGTGTCCGCTATTTTAATGAATTAACCAATATGGCCATGCTAACTGAAGAGGTTGGAGAGGTGGCGCGTATTATGGCGCGTAGATATGGCGAACAGTCAGAAAAGGAATCCGACAAAAATAAGGATTTAGGTGATGAAATGGCCGATGTGTTGTGGGTGTTGATGTGTCTAGCGAATCAAACGGGGGTAGACCTGGAGGCCGCTTTCCATAAAAATATGGAAAAGAAGACAGCGCGCGACAAAACCAGGCATATAGATAATGCTAAATTACACTAACCTTATTTTATTTTTGATTTCATTTTTTCAACTATTTCCAAAACTGCTGGGCAAACCATTGTATTCTCAAAGGTAAGATTCAATATTTGGTTCATTTTTCTTCTATCAGTGTGTGGGAATTCTGCACAGGCATCTGGTCTTACATCATAGATGTGGCAATAGTTGTCCTGTCCTAAGAATGGACAAGGACTTGAATTCAAAACATAGTCGTTCTCGTCATCTAATTTTAGATATTTGTCAATGAAGTCATTTGTCTTCATCCGAAAATGTTTAGCTATTCTCTGAATATCTCTGTTTTTAAATATAGGACTCGTAGTTTTGCAACAGTTGGCGCATTCGAGGCAGTCAGTATGTTGGAAAACCTCTTCATGAGTTTTGTGAAAAAGAGCATCCAAATTTTTTGGTTTCTTTTTTTTGAGGTTCTGAAGGAATTTTTGATTTCCCTTTTTCGCCTCTTCTGCATTTTTACGAAATTTATCTAAATCCATACCTTAAATGTTAAGTAGATCTAATGACCCAATAGGGCACGCAATATACGACTATTACCACAAAAAGCCTTTAGCTAAACTGAAAGTGGAGTGTTCTATTGCTGCTGATGATATAATACCTGTGGATTATTTATTCAGAGACTTTGCTGAATTCCCTAATTTGGAGCAAATCGCCATGAAGTATTGTAAAGGGCGTATACTGGATGTAGGTGTTGGTGCTGGGTGTCATAGTTTATATTTGAAATCGCAAGGATTTGACGTATTAGGTATTGACGTTTCAGAATTGGCAGTGGAGGTTTGTAAAGAAAGAGGCCTAGATGCAGAAGCAGTTTCTATATATAATATAGGGGAGGCAGGATTTGATACCTTATTATTATTAATGAATGGATTGGGGATTGTTGGTGACTTTGATGGTTTGGATCGTTTTTTCCAAAAGGCCAAAGGTATTTTGAAGCCAGGAGGGCAAATATTGGTGGAGTCTTCGGATGTCAAATATATGTTTGAAGATGAGGATGGAAGTTTCTTGTTGCCTTTTGGTCCGAAGTTTTATGGAGAGCTAGAATATAGAATGTCTTATAATAATATTGAGGGAGAAGCTTTTCCTTGGTTATACTTACCTTTTGAATTATTAGAAGATCATGCTTCGAAGCATGGATTAATTGTTGAAAGACTATTTGAGGACGAGAGTTATGCTTATTTGGCAAAAATCACCCTACCTATATAATAAGAAATTGTGCTAAATGGTCTTCTACTATATATAGACTGTAGATGGATTTTGGAGTATTGATCTTGATATCGTGGGGGAATTAGGGGCGGACATTCATATATTCCATTTTATTGAAATCTACCTACTCTATAGCCCCCTCGAAGAGAGCTTTTTAAGGGCAAGGTATAAAAAGGTTAAAAAATAAAGCAATAAAGGCTTGTTGTTGGATATAAAAGTAACCTATATTTGCCACCGCAA
>MAAC01005984.1_pt1 | contig 43432 bp, 48 predicted proteins | sample 1115981 | NCBI WGS metagenome assembly MAAC01 (sample SAMN04961126, study PRJNA320927) | seawater metagenome | isolation source: sample BD02T64 sea water enriched with oil for 64 days | place: USA:Gulf of Mexico | collected 2013-07-27 | reverse complement strand
GTCTAAATATAAACGTCTGTCAGCGCTTGAATTTGGCTATGAAATGCTTACTTGGGATAGCAAAGGAACCTATCCGCTTGAAGCCGTTACATCAATTAAAGCAGAAGATGCAAAAGGTACTTTCTTTGTACCCGCTATTCAAAATTATGTGACTGGTGAAACGATGATCACAGGTCATAGTGATGGTTATGAAAGCCGCGAAAAACTAATGACATGTATCGGTAAGTGTTGGGATGAAGCCGAGCAAGATGTTATTAGAAAAGTTAAAGAAGCAGCGCAAGGGTAATTGCCCCGATCATATAAATGTAGTTATCCCCATGAGTTACTACAGGCCAACGGAAAAATCTGTCGTATAATTGTAGTTAACTCATTCCAAGCTTTTCGTTAGCTTTATCGCAAACGATAAAGCTTTGGACTATTCAGTCAGTCACCTAAGTACACATAAATCACTGTAAATAAGCTTGCGGCCGAGTTTTTTATGTTTGCCCAGCGAAGCTGGCAAACCCGTCCATTTGAAAGATAGTGGAGTCACCCTGACTAAGGGGAAGATAATCTGAATGGCAAGGGCGTCACTGGCTAACGGGCGGTGGGGTCTGAAGGAAGCCATAGGAAGATAGAGGTACACAACTATCCTAAACCCTACTTGAGTATTAATGATAGTCAAAGATCTTATTTCATTTATCCCACACCCTAATATGGATGTAAGATAAGGTCAAAAAATAGTTAAGCATAAACTATTCATCAAATATTAAAATACTTACTGTTGATTTGAATTATAGAGCCTGTCGTACTTGGCATCGCTACCTTGGTTTTTAACATAGCTATTTTAGCTTCATCACCATGCTTACCAACTGTGCTAGAAAAAATCCGCTGGACCAAAAAGTGAACATGATCTTCATCAGTAGCTATTTCTATAAACTTCATTTGATAACACTTTTCAATTTCTAAGCAAATATTTTTAAGCACTTTATCAACTTTTTGTTGAAAACTAGTTTTCTATATTTGGCTAGAGAAACTAAGTGATACATCAGCATCATGCCATTAAATTACTCGAGACTAAAATAACCTCTCGAATAAATATGATTAGCGCACAATACACTTATTATATTTATAAACCCGCAAGTTTATCCCACACCCAAATCTTAGTTTACAATATAGTGCTTGTTTCTAGCTTTAGTGCACAATAAAAGAAGAAACGTTCATCAAAGATAAACACTATAAAAAGCGCTGTTAAGTTGTGGGACTATTCATATGTTGATAAATCTTCAGTACTAAATTACAATGGAAGCTTGTATTTAGGGTGTGGGATAAATTTATGGGAGAGTTAAAAGTTAAAGAAATTGCTGATGATATAACACTACTCAAATTGGCTATCCGTACATTATGTTCTTCACTTAACCAAAGAAAAGTAAAAGCAGAAATTCTAACACAAAATTTTACCTATATTGAGCAAATCGAAGACCTCTCAATTCCTTATAGTAATTTTTATTATGAAGATGAAGATCCCGATGGTAATAAAGTTAATACCTATTATGGTTATATTTGTTGCGAAAGCAGTAAAAAAATAATGAATGAAGTCTCGATAGTTAATAGGATTAAATTGAATATTTCTAATTCAATAAAAAATCTGAGATTGTATTATAAATCTAACCCACCACGATTTAACAAAATTATTGCTACGATTGATCCAGAAGGTAGAATAAATTTGAAAGAGTTAACTCGACTTATAGTATTAATCGAGTCGGATAACTCTCCTATCAAAACAGTGTCGTTCCAACCAGAAATTATTAATAAAGGTAAAGGACGCTGTTTAGCAGTAAGTGAAATTAAATTTGTGATCAATAATTATTTTGATGGTGCTGATGGAAAATATGGACAAGATTTAAATCTGTTAAGTAGTTTAAAAAGTAATGAGTTACTTTCACCTATTGGTGCAGAAAGAAGAAAGTGTAGAGTCAATATAAGATCTGAAGAAGAAACGTTCAAAGGTAAGTATTGTTCCATACCGATTATAATTCTCAGTAAACCATCTACTCATTTCAAAACTAATCTACATTCTATTTTCGAAAAGTCTTTTAAGAAAATAAGAGTTGATCAACAATTAGAAGAACTTCCCTTTTTAGCATTTAGATCCTACACAAGAAAAAAAATTGGCTTTAAAACATTCTTATCTACTGAAGAGCTGGCAGAAAGAGAAAACTATTTAAAGTCTGGTTTTATTTAGTCATTGGAATTTAGAGAGAGCACTTTTTATTATTTATTAAAAAATTTTTAATAAATGATCATTTTTATGATTAGTATTTTAAATACGTTAGATATTATATTTATTTAAATTAGTAGCGACGTTAATAAGAGTTAACAGAATAGTTATGAAGTTAATACGTTACGTTTATTGAAACGCTTACTACATGAGGCCTTAAATGCCCACTCTGTGTTCAGTACCTCGATACTTTGTGATTAGAAACCCGATATATTGTGTTTATTAGCGTGATTAAAACCACGATGATTTGTGTTTAAAACCACGTACCAAGTGTGATTAAAACCCCGAATATACTGTGATCAAAACCTCGATACAACTCACAGCATATTCACACCTTATCAACTATTTTTTGTACCGAATTTGTAGATTATATGCGTGTTTAAAACCCCCAATATCTACAAATTGATAAATATATAATAACATACCGTATGTTATTATATATTTATCATTTTTTTCAATTATTACCCGTATGTTTTATCAAATCTGATCTTAGACGTGATCAAAACCTCGAAATAAACAGTACAAATAATACTCTTTGTGTTTAAAACCCCGATGATTAGTTAATTTCCATAGCTTTTTTATCAGATTTTAAACGACCATTTTTATCTTTAAAAACAATAATCTTTTCAACTGTTCCGGTTGTTTTAGCAGTACAATACATAATGAAATAATCAGGGATGGATTGTTTTTTTTCAATTTCTTTAATTTTTCTTCTGAATTCTCTAATAGGTGACTTCACACCAAACTTATTATATAAGTTCTCTAATCCTATTTCCCATTGCGTTTGATTGCCACAATGCTTTCTACAGAGTTCATACAGTCTTCTATCGTATGGTGATCTTAATGAAAAATATTGAGATGAATAAGTTAGTATTTGATTATTACTAACAGCATCAAAAAGAATAGAAGGTAATATTAATTCAACATACTTCATCCTACCTGTTTTTTCATCAGTAATTAAATCGTAATCACTAACGAAACTAAACCCTTTATCACGCTTAGAATTACCTTGTCTTGTGGTAGTGTAAACTGTTGTACCTGCTAATCTTTTTAAAGACTCTAATACTGCTTTATATGATTTACCATCTGTGTTTTTATTTGTGCTTTTCAAATAATCATACAAAGTTACGTGTATCTTTTGCCCTATCGCTTGACCACGATTTTTAGCTTCTGCAATTTGGCCAAAACAATATAATAAAAGATCCTTATCGTGTATTGTTGCCCTGCCCTTTTCATTAGGGATTATTTCAATTGAAGCACCTGTCTTTTTATTATGATAAACATAAGAGTCAGTATCAACTTTTGAACTTATACTAAATAATGGGAATTCCATTGATTGTGTGTCACCTTTCGGTGCGGCATCAATGATATTTGCAACAAATAATTCTAACTGTTCCGAGGAAACTAAGTCAGAAGACATAATTTACACTCCTAACTGTTGACCGCTTGCTTTAAGCAAACGTTGTAAAATTGCTGTTCTAATTACTGAACTACGATCTGTCTTAGTCACTTCTTTTTCTTCAACATATTTAACCGTATCATTAACAATTTTAAAAGTATCAGCAGTAATGCTTAAATTAACAATTTTAGTCGTTCCTGCCTCAATAAACTCTTCTGCAATTAAATTATAATAATTTTCTTTTTCAAAAAGTTCTTTAAGGATATCTTCAAACCAATACAGTCTTTGTTTCTTGTTATATCCAGAATCCAAAAGGTTATCTTCAATTTTGGATATCATTCGAATAGGAATTCTGACAGCCATTCTTTTTACTGGTTTAAGGGAATCGTTATTAGCTTTAATCATTTAAACCGCCCTACCCTTTTTTTAAAAAAGTAATCAAAGAATTAAAAGCAATATTTAAGTCTTTTGATTTACTTAAATCTAAATTATCTAAAACTGATTCAGCATTAAATTCTTTAGTTACAACACCAATTATTCTTTTCATAACATCAATATCAGCATCTTTACTAATTTTGATTGCTGGTTTTATTACTGCTTTTTTAGCAACAACAATTCCTGATAACTTAGCTTTAAGTTCTTCATCTGATAATTGAGCCAGTGCCGCAGATTTTTGAAGACCTTCAACTTTACCTTCTTCAATAGCTTTAATTAATGTATTAGTAGGATATTTTATTATTACTAAATACCTTTGAGATTCAGCAACAGATAAACCAGAAACTTTTGCTAATTTTCTAACTGATATTTTTGACATTCCGTGACTACTAGCAATTAACTTTTCAAGTCTGATTGTTTTTTCAAACAATGTCATATCTTCACGATGAATATTTTCTTCCCATTGAAGAATATCAATTTCTGTTACAGATAATTTTTCTTCACTAATTCTTGAAGATATATATTCTTCACCCAACAATATATGAGTTAATAAACGTCTTTCACCAGATATGAGATGAAATACACTATCCTCTTGCCATACAACAATAGAATGCAATAACCGTTTAGGTGATTTAAGAACTGCAGCAAACTCAACAATTGAAGTAAAATCTCCAATTTGTTTACCTTCTAAATTAAAATATATTGTTACTTTTTCAACATACTCTTCAACCCAATCATTATCTTCTTCATTTTTTAAATAACTCTTGATTGAAAATTTACTTTGTATTTCTCTAACTAAACTTACATCAATAGTTAGTTTTCTTGGATTGTCTTGATCTGTTTTAATATGAGAAATAGGAAGGTTTTTTACTAATATACTTTTAACCTTACTATCTAATTGTGAAGCCGTAGCAGAAGTCCATTTTTCACTATTGCTAACCTCTATATCTTTATCAATTGTGCCTGTACCTGCACGACTATTGTTTTTTGCACCAAATTTTTTAACCACAATAATTCCCTAGTGTCTCCAGTGGAGACACCTTCTTTGCTAATTTTGAATTAAGTTTTTTTTTGTCAAATATTTCACTCAAAAGGTATTTACATAAACTTTCACTGTGCTTTAAAGCTGTGTGATGTTTACTTATTTGAAATATTGATTTTGGATCTATGCCTTTGAGGTCCCTTTCAGGGAAGGCTACAGAATTCGGAAGATACAAGTCTCTTGGAAGCATTATAGAGCTTAAATTTTTGTGAAGCATATCAAGAGTACCTTTATGTAGTTTTGTGCTTATTTTAACTTTATTAGGTACTAATCCGATTAACTTTAATTGATCATCATCATCTCTTGAAAAGTTATCAGATTGAATAACTTGAATCATTGCATTGATACCTTGCATTGATTTCTCTTCTGGCTCAAAAGGAATTACAGCGTGAGTTGCACAGCGAATCGCAGATCTAAAAACAGGATTTCTTGAAGGTCCAGTATCAAGCACTACAAGATCATATTCTCCACCGACAAATTCATTAAACAAAACTTCTTTAAGTCTGTTTATAACTTTCGCTTCAATTTGCCCTGACTCATTAGAAAATTCTGTATTGATTTTTTCTAATAGAGCAGGGTGGCCAAGTAGACAATCTACCTTACCTTTAAAGCCATTTTTAGGATTAACAAAGGTTTCGTATGCTAAAATTTCTTTACCATAAAAAGTATCTGCAATTGTAGAACGTTGTTCAATTCCTTCATAATCTTCATCTCCTTCAATCCAATCAGGATGTATAGGAGGAAGCTGACCACCTGTAGATTGGGGTGAACTTTCCATCCCAACCCAATAATCAGAACTATTACATTGCATATCGAGGTCAACGATTAAAACATTCATATTTGCTTTTATAGAAGCATATTCAGCAATTATAGAGGAAACGAGCGATTTTCCGACGCCACCTTTTTGCTGAAATATTCCTAGTATGTAGGGGGTCTTCGTTTGCATTTTATAACATCCAAGTAAAAAACATACAGCTATAGTATACGTATGTTATTTAGTGGTCAACTATAGTTTTTTTAATACACTATTCATAAATAAAGGGATGTAGCTTGGTTCTGTGTCTGTTTTATAAGTGTCTCCACCGGAGACACCAAATAAAGAATACAATTTAATGTTATAGCTGAAAACAAAATAAGATGTTTTACTTGTGAGTAAGTATATAAACAATTAAAAAAGAGTAGGGAACCTATTCGCTTTTATGGTTAATAATTATTTAGCCTTTTTTATTGTTTGTTCAAGTTTAACAAAAAACCACTCCAAAGAATGGCGGCTCGTTAAGTCATCTCAATACTAACCAACTGATTGAACATTAAATAGTTCACTTGAGTGCAGATATTGCTGCACATATAACAATGGCAGGGGTCCATAGAGAGGCATCATTATTAATATTTATTGCGCATGATAATATCACTTATCTTGCGCAATAGAATGCAGTCAGTAGAGTTTTTCCCTTATAACTACTTATTGGTTATTAAGATTTATTATTAGCGTTGTGATTACTGATGATTGTTCTTTGTTCATTTTCTTTAAATTCATAATAGAAGCGTTGGTTTCTGTTAATTTAGTTTTGCTGTTGGTTAGTTTTGTGTTGTACGTGTTTTTTTCTTTAAGAAGTTATCTTTGGCTGAACTTAATTCTTTTCTACTTACAGTGATTTCTGTTTTGTATTCTCTGCATTCAATTTGTGCTTTAGTGATAGCTTCTTTAGCTGACGCTTCTGAATTTTAATTAGTTTGTCGTTATCCGTAATAGTGGGCTCTTGGCTTGCAATGTTTTTACTTAATGAAGCTAGTATTGAGATATTACAAAGCTCTTTCGGGATTTATTAATTTTATGAAAATACTCCTAATATTAACAATGTTTTTTGATATAGATAGCGCACAGGATCAAGACATAATCCAGTTAGCATCTGGTGGTGTTTTTCCTGTAGAGCGTATAAAAAAATAATTCGTCAAACTTGAAATATCTAGGGTTCCTGAGCATATTTGACAACAAATCATGAGGTGCTGTTGTAAGGTTGCCCGATTTTCCTTTAATGGTATTTATATAAGGCAATGAACGAAATTGTTTGTTCATTGCCCTTAACCATTAAAGGAAACCACCATGCTGAGAAACTTACCTGAGCAAGACCTTATCGCTTTTCATGCCTTCTTATACTTTGCGAATATGAAAAGCAAAGAACAATTTTTTATGGGCGGTACTTATGATAAGAAAGCGCAAACAATGACCGCACTACTGTCGATTGATGCTGACGGAAACATTGTTGAGAACCAAGCTGAAAAAGGTGAGGTAACTTTTACCTTAACGTTTTCAGCTAAAAAGCACCAAGCGTATATTAAGTGTTTTGGCAAAAGTAAAAAATCTTCACCTGAGAGTCGATTAGCACATTCTTGTCTTACTCAAATCACTCCACAACTTTATACCCAAGCATTAACCTTGAGCGCAACGCAGTTATTGATAAAAGATAACTGTCTAGCGAATATTCTTAATCTTGTAGAACATAAAGAGATTGATGTTTTTTCCATTTTCCAAGAAGTCATGATGCCAATGGTCGTAAGGGGTGATGTAGTGAAAATGCATTAACCATTATTAAATCAATGGGTTTTAGGCTGTATTTATTGGTTTTAGAACTGTGTTCTCGCAGTTGCGCGTTTTCAAAAGTGTTGTTTAATGACGTTGAATTTAAACATTGTTCACTTTTTGGAGACATCTATGAAAAGCATCACCGTATTAATAACCCTGATAACACTACTATTCCCTACCTTAGTAACCGCCAAGGTTTGGCAACAAACGTTTACTGTTGAGTATGCCTTAGGCGATGGTGACAGTAAAACTACCGCAAGGGAGTTGGCACTAGCGCAAATAAAAATCAAAGCCAGTAACAAGGCGGGAAGTTATATCCATACCACCAGCACACTGGTAAATGACCAGCTCAGTGAAAATATTCAAGTCATCGGGGCGTCCATGGTCATGCTCTCGGGTATCAAAGAGCACTTAACCACCAAGCGCAATCGAAGTACGCTCATCGTAACAGCGCTTGCTCGTATTGATGAAAGTGAACTCAAAAGAAGAATTGCTGCGATGCAATTGGATAAGGCCAAGGCGAAGCAAATTACTCAACTGACGAAAGATAACGAATTACTCAGTGTTGAGCTACGCACCATTCGCTTGTTATTGGCTAAAAAGCAAAGTAGTAGCACCGAAGTTGCTTCTATTTTAAAACGCCAATCCACCTTATTAAAACGTTTTGAGTATAACGCCGCTGCGGTTAAAAGAGTGTTTACCCAAGGCACGTTATTTCAAATGGCGCAAACAAGCTCTGCACAATTGGAGCAAGTGAAAGCGCAGTTAGAAACCGAGTTCTTTGGCGCCTTAATGCAAACTCAGGTAAAAGCAGAGATTGTTAGTGTGATTGACAATAAAACTGATTTTACGGCGTTGGTTAATGTGAGTTGGACGATACCCAAAAACTTATCATTTAACACCCTGATAAAGCATTTAAGTGGTCGAAATTTCAATACGAGCAAACTGTCAAAAGCTGAGGAGCTGACCCTTAACTCGAATAAGAATGTTGGCGGTAAAGGCAAGACCACGTTAAGCGAGTCACTCTTTAATTATCTGGGTGAGCAGCATGTGTATATTGAAATCAAGTTGGGGAGTAAGCAATTTAATGTGCCATTATTTTGGAGTCGAAAAGGTGGCTCTTTTAGCTCCTGCAGAGGCGCTTCTTCCTCTTATAGTGACTTTATAAAGTCCAATGGACTGCTTTGCTTGACCTTGATTCAAGGTAACCACAAATCACTACGTGGTGTTGATTATAAGCGGGATGAAAACCCCATCAAATTCAAACTGACTAACAAAGAAGTGCACACTTTCACCACCATTGAAACCAAGATTGTTCGCGGTTAATGATTACTTTAAAGGACATTATTATGAAAAGCTTAAACCTGAATTTACTGATGGCTATCATCGTATTAAGTGTTTTATCCGGTTGTTCATCAACGAGCAATCAAGCGTCAAACCAAGCACTGATGGAGCAGCAATTTGAAATAGAAAAACTACGTCGTGCATTTAATCAAGAAAGGCAAGATATTGAGCAAGAGCAACGTGAAGACGAAATCAAAATATTACCATCGTGGGTATTAACTCCTTTGCAAGCAGACTTAACCGGATTCTATGCGGTAGGCATAGCAGAAAGTAAAAGTATTTTCTTTGTCATGAAAAAAGCCAAAATGCAGGCAGAGTTTGAACTGGCAAAACAATACCGTCAGTTGTTATCGGGCTCTGAACGTTCATTTGAGCGAGAAAATACGGCGGGTGAATTACAAACGCAAACTACCGTGCTCATTGACAAGTTAATCGATGAAGTACCGATTATTGGTTATGACATTGTTAAGCAAAAAATAATTGCCGTTAATGGTATGCATACCGCGTATATATTACTCAAAATGCCGTACGAGCAATATAACAAAGTACTGCAAGCACAAAAAGAAAGTCAGATAGAAACAAAAATTTCGAACGCCTTTGATGCACTGCAAACGCGACTAACCTCTCGTCGGGCAGAAATGCAACAAGTAAAAACTACAGCGCATCAACAGCACATGGAAAAAGCAGCGCAGGATAACCAGTTGCTCATTGATAAGCTGAAAGTGGCGCGTCAAACAGAAGCCGTCACAGCCAAGGCTGGTAGTACAAAAAGTGCAAAAAAATAACCGGAACGTTGCAGCCCAAATATGATTAATAGCAAAGGCAAAAGAAACACAAAGGGTATACCAATGACTCACAAATTAGCGTTTATCTTAGTGTGTTTTTTATCCTGGCCGGTACTTGCTAAACAATATGAAACTGTCGGCTGCGCTAGCTTGGTACACAAAAAAGAGGTTGCGATAAAAGTAGCACTTATTCGCGCTAAGGCCTCTTGGGTCGAATACCACTATGGCGGTGTTGTTTCTGGCAGAGAAACACTACTGCTTGATAACGACACTACGCAGTTAGCACAAACGATTAAAGTACAAAGTACGGGCCTCGTACCATCAGAAATAGGGCTGCAGGTTAATAATGAGCAGCGTGTTAAAGATATTGACGGTAAGCCTTTTATTTGTGTTTACCTTTCAAAAAAGCGATAGATGTGCGTCATTTAACTACATTCAAAAAGGAACCTGTATGAATCAAAAAGAAGAATTAAGGGTATTAATCAACGCTTCTAACAGAGCTTGTCAGAGGTTAAAAATAGATAAGAAATCACAACATTACTTATTTATAGAAAGCATTCCTTAACTTTTATTGCGCTTTGTCTGATTTCTCTGGTGGTGATGTCGCTTTTATGAATCATTGGCTAGATGTGAAAAACAAACGCTTTGGCGTTCCCCCTAGAGAGTTACTTTTAACGCGTGAAGGCATTCAACGGCTGAACCAATATTTTGAAGTGCTTCACATTAGCAATAATCAGCCTAAGGCAATTTGCTCGCGCAATGGCGAGAAAAATTAAAAAAAGCAAAGCGGCGTGTAATTCAACGTTGCTTATCATGGTATTCAATCAACTCAGCAACTGACTTTAGAGGTAAAAATGAAAAAAATAGTAAAACGACATAAATTAACATTCACCCGACTGTATCAATCAGCAAAAGAAAATGACTTAGGGTTTGCACAAGTACGCCAATTGTCATTGGCGAAGCATCAACTTAATCAAGATAAGCTGCTAGCTAGAAAAGAAGGGAGTTATCTTGATTGGCGAAACAGCCTTTTTGATGGTTTTATGCTAATGGTACCTGCGCTTACCAAGCAAACACACCGTGAAATAGGGTATCAAGTTTATCTGTCAAAAGCAGAAACCCCTGAGCCATATAAATGTTTGTGGCTAGCACCAAGTCACAACGAGCAATAGGTAAACACACTTACTCGTTGTGTTCAATTGGTAGAAAACGGAAAGAGTTCGCGGCAGTTGCGCGTTTTAAAAAGTGTCATAAGCTTGGTACTCATTTTTAATATGGATACCACTAATGGCACTTAATGAAACAACCATTCAAATAGTTATCTTTTTAGTCACCTATCTGGCGGTATATGGATTGATTACCTGGTATCGCCTTTTATTAAACATTTACTCAACGCGTAAAATCAAGACCAATCGTTTATCAAAAAATCAGGTTGTCACTAAACTAACAGCGCTCGCTATTTTCCTCATTTGGCTGATTGGACTTAGCGTTGGGGTAATGGCACTGGGTTTTGTCGTTAATTGGCACACTTTTGACACATTTTTATGGGCACCGTTTGAGCTAGTGCTACTCACATCGCTTGGGATGTTGTTTGTTACCTCGATGGTCATTGTACACAGCGCTAAAAGGCTATGTGGTAAAAGACAAGGTGGTAAAGGGCAGGGGGATGATATTTATGCGCACCTTTATCCGGTAGCCAAACACTTAATCGCTCAAATAACATTCATTCTGGTGGTAATACTACTCTTAACCGTCAACTGCTTAATTTTAGAGTATTAACGATAACACAAAGAGGATAATAGTTTTAAAACATGAGAAAAAACTTAACTAATAACTTTAAGGAATTAAATAATGAAAATACCCATTACTGGCGTCATTAGAAGCGTCAAATTGATTGAGGTGAGTGAGCTTGAGATGCAGTTTATTTATGGCACGGTTGAGCATGACCGTCTCGGCCGGTGGCAACCTGGCAACTGGATGGTGAGCAGCCCTATTGCAAAAATTGATACTGAAAACTTGATAGTTTATACCCTTAACAGTATTTATAAGGTCGATGCACTACCATCACCTATTTCATTAACAGCCGACCAATTATTCATGGTTAGGCAAGGCGTGGCGCCTGATTGCATTAAGGCGGACTCATGAAAAATTTCAAAACCGTGATACGAAATGAGGTCATTAACTTAATTTGTGATGGCTGTGGGCTAAAAGCGAGTGTTGATGGGGGATATGAATTTGGTGAGTTTATTAGTATTGAACACCGTTGTGGTTACGGGGCAATTCATGGTGATGGCAATCAGATTTCAGTTGATTTGTGTCAGCACTGCTTTGCTAAAATGTGTGGTGATACGCTAACAATAACAGACCCAGTCGATAATCAAACAACAGAATCTGCTGAAGAGTCGCTCGAATATTACAACCTATTTCAGGCTATCACACAATCAAAGCAAGAAGCGAATGAGTTAAAACAAGCGGGTGATATTAGAATTTCTGCAAGCGATATATTATCGGTCAACAGTATATCCAACAAAGAAGAACTCCAAGTTGCCCTAAAACGCGTTGAGCAATTATGGGATGCCCAATACCACAGCGCTAAAGGTAATGAGCTACACAAACTCGCAGATTTAATCTGTGCCTATGAAAATAAAAGCTGGGATAGTTATTTTGCTCAAGGGCCACTGCCTGATGACGACTTTATGCCTGAAAGGGTAAATCTCAAGGCTAAAATACCCTTTGAAGAAACTGGAGCGGCAAGCGCTATATTAACTAATACTCCTGTTAATAAAGACATTGATGAAGATGATTCACGTCAATCAACCACTGATGAAAAAAATACTGATTAAGGAAATACGCATGTCACAAGTTGAACCAAACAGTGCAAAAGAGCTGCTCGAAACGATTGAAAAAGTATGGACTAAATATCCAGATTTACGGTTAACCCAGTTATTAGTCAATGTTATCAAGCCTTCTGAATCTTGCGCTGAAATATATTATGTAGAAGATAGTAAGCTAATTATATTATTAAACGAATTGGTCGCTGAAGAAGTAGAATCAGCTGAGGTATCGGCAAATGCTATTGATGAGTTGCTTATACTACATAATGAGATGTTAGCGTTTTTTAATTCAAAGGAAGATGTAGAGTCATGGATACATACAAAACTAACAGCGCTCGGCGGTGAAAAACCAATTTCATTACTGCCTACTGCACAAGGTCGAAAGACGTTAACGCAAATATTAAATAGAATGAAACAGGGGGATTTTTAATATGAATAACAGAGAGCAATTCTACGCTTCAGACCAAATGGAAGCTTTTCAGGTGTTATCATTTAATGATGAGAAGTCGAATCCTGTTTGGATAGGGAATAGTTACCAGATAGATACTAGTTTTTATGGTAGAGGTCAGCGCTACCATCGAAAAATTTGACTTGATTTGAGTTAATTATGGGGCACTTATTACCATCAGGAGGTTAGAATATTTCACGCTAAAAGCGATATAGCACATAGCCTAAAACGTTAAAGCCAATGTTAAGTAAAGTGAAAAGAAAGCGCGTTAACATGAGTTTTTATAGAGGTAAGTTCAATGATAAATAAAAGTACAAATTCAGATATCTCGTCTATTGAAAACAGTCATCAGTCGAAGAAAGCATTGCCAGGCTACTTTGATGTCGATCAAATATCAAGACTGGTGAGTGTAGATGAAAAGAAAGGCAAAGAAATGTGGGATTTAATGTTTAAAGCGATTCATGAGCAAAATAAAGCGCAAGTAGAAAAAGAGTTTCCTGTGCGCAAAAGGCCTTTTTGAGGGTTTTAATTTGATTTAATTATCAATTACAGCTCAATAAGATTAACACATTCATCTAATCACCAACGTTTGAGCCATAGGCTCTAACGGCTCCCTCATTACATAATCCATTTAATTGTACTGAATAGCACGTGAAGAGAGAAATACTTAGGTAATGGCTTTGTTAAAAAGCTCATTAGTATCGCAAACAATAACCGACTAGAAGCTGGTTATGTCATTGATGATAATACTCCAGGCAAGGACTAAGAATATGTGGAGATGAATTACGGTGAATGACTGCATTGTTGTTGTGCCCAATACCCCACAGGTGTTCGATTGGCAAACGCCTAAATTTTAAGTGAGCAATAATACGCTGGTATTACGGTAATCATAAAAAGAGGTTTATTCACGATGTTGCAGGCTCTTGAAAGGTACTGTCGAGGCTAACACTCAACCTAAAGTGTATTTTAGGCTGAGTTAATATATCGTTCAATTAACCGTTACAAGCATCTTTTAATGATTTACCTGCTTTAAATCCTGGAGCGTTTGATGCAGCAATTTGAATTTCAACGCCAGTTTGCGGATTACGGCCTTTACGCGCTGCGCGAGCGGATACTTTAAAGGTACCAAAACCTACCAACGTAATATCACCACCATTGGCTAATTCAGCTGTGATTTCTGTCAGTAAACTATCTAATGCACGGCCTGCTGATGCTTTAGTAATATCAGCACCTTCTGCTATTTTGTCGACTAATTGACCTTTGTTCATTTATATTTCCTTTTCGGTTTTTATTGTTGTTTTTATAGTAAACAAATATACCAACATAGAGCAATAACTATCCGAAAAATATTGCACCTATACACTGTGCGAGTGTAGCGCCTCAGGTTTTGAGGCACTTTCGATACTCACTAAGTCTCTGTACTTTCTGATATAGATAAAGCATCTTCTATTTCAACGCCTAAATACTCAATTGTACTTTGCAACTTTGAATGTCCGAGCAATAACTGGATCGCTCTTAAGTTTTTTGTTTTAGCGTAAATTAGTGATGCTTTAGTTCTTCGTAGAGAATGTGTTCCATATTGGGTTATATCTAAGCCTAGAGTGGACACCCAGCCTTTAACTATATTCGCATAATAGTGATAGCAAATATGTTGCCCTAATCTCCTTGAACTGGGAAATAAGAAGTCTGGTGAAGATAAGCTTTTCAAGTATATCCATTGACTCAAGCATTGTTGCGTTTTTGGTGTTATTTCGAACTGAACTTCTCTATGAGTTTTTTGCTGTTCTATCATTGCTCTAGATTGAACGAGTGATGAAGAGGATATGTCACGAACTTTTAAACTTATTAAATCACAAGATCTAAGCTTACTATCAATTGCTAAATTAAATAAAGCGAGTTGTTCTAGTTTTCTTTCAATTTCCAGTCGTATTCGAATACGCCAAATTTCTTCAAGTTTAAATGCTTTTTTCTGACCTACACGTTTACCTTTATTCCAAGCATTCATTATTTAATCCTATTAGATGTGCGGAATTAATAGTTAAGATGAAAAGATGAAATTTATAAATAGGGATATTAATTATTGAATTGTGCATTTAAATATTTTGCTATTAATCTAAGGCGCTTGGGACACGATTTTCCTTAGAGTCTATGGTCTAAAAATGATTTTCTATCAAGCTTTGGGGCACAAAGTTAGATAGATTTTATAGCAAGTTGGTGCGCTAACCAGAAGCTATGAGTGGCAAAATTAATACTTCGGCTCCTAGCCAAAAGCGGAAGTTAGCTTTTGAGTTAAAAACGGCAGATCAGGGATCCTAAAGTTGTCGTTTTTATATAAAAACTCACATCCATTCACAGTTGAGATTGTGCCGAGAATTTTTGCACGGGATTAGATCTAAAATCCCCAAAGCGGACATTGAATCATGTAAGTTTTAAATAAATTTAGAGTGTTAACTCTAACTTGCTTCCGCCCCCTATATAACTTCAATTGTCTACATAACAGTTAGTACTATAATGTGTAGACATGCACTCATTATGTACGAATATCGCCCCTAAACATTAGATGCTTTTCGCTTTGCTTTCGACATGATGAGTGTCTCAAACTCATTAACGAATACTCAGGGCTTGCTAAAACTGCTCATTATATTGCTTTCAAAGAGTTTGGGAACGCATGTATAAATGAAACAGGAGATTCCCATGATTTCACATTTAAATGAAACTAACTACAAGGCATTTGTTGGTATTGATTGGGCAAATGATAAACACGACCTCTGCATTCAGGATCCCCTCACAGGTAAGCGTGAATTTTCCATAATAAAGCATGATGTTAATGAAATAGATAAATGGGTTAAAGGGCTTCATAAAAGGTTTGGATCACCCATTGCAGTTGCCGTTGAGTTAACAAAAGAACCTATTGTGTATGCTCTACAACGGTATGAATTTGTTGTGATTGTACCGATTAATCCAACGACCCTTGCAAAATATCGAACGGCTTTTAAACCCAGTAAAGCTAAAGATGAACCCACTGATGCTGAGTTAGCATTAGAGCTTATGCTTCGTTATCCAAATCACTTTCCTCCTTTAAATCAACAAAGTGTAAACATGCGTAAGCTCATGTTTTTAGTGGAGCATCGGAGAAAAGTAGTTGATGATAAACAACGAGTGGTTAATCAAATGATTAATGCAATCAAACAGTATTACCCTCAAGCTAATGAATGGTTTTGCAAAAAAGATACACATATTTTTTGTGACTTTATTGCTCGCTGGCCAACCCTTCAGCAAGCTAAAAAAGCTCATAAATCAACCTTAGTAAAGTTCTTCAACGATCATGGTATACATAACTGCACAATAGTTGACCATAGAGTATCTTTGATAAAAAAAGCCAAACCTCTCACGGATGACAAAGCAGTAATTGATAGCCATACCATGCTAGTGGTTTTCTATATCGAACGCATAGTTAATTCAATGAAATGTATTCGACAGTACAATAAGTCTATATTAAAATTGATGGATAAGCTGCCTGACGCCCCTATCTTTAATAGTTTACCTGGCGCTGGTGCTGCTCTATCCTCACGGTTACTTGCAGCATTCGGGGAGCAAAGAGATAGGTTTAAATCAGCCAAAGAAGTGCAACAATATGCAGGTATAGCACCTGTAAAAGAAAGAAGTGGCCAAAAATCTTGGGTTCATTGGCGCTGGCAGTGTTCAACATTTTTACGACAAACATTTATAGAATGGGCAACCCATTCACGCCTGAAATCTTATTGGGCTAATTTATATTATCTACAACAAAGAGAGAAAGGTAGCTCACACCAAGCAGCTATTCGAGCACTTGCATTCAAATGGATAAGGATCGTGTACAAGTACTGGCAAGATGGAAAACCCTATAATGAAACGCAGTACTTACGCGCTTTAAAAGATAGAGGTTCACCATTGATCTCAGGCTCAGGGCGTGAAGCGCCATAGAAAAATTAAAAAAATCATTTTATTATCTATTTCATTTCCCAGATTTGCCACATAGGTAAATTCTGATTTTTAGCTAACATCATAGCTTGTGTTTGAGATATTTTAGCTAATTCAAACTCAGCTAAACCCGCAAGAGCTAAGCTATATTGATGATGCCACAATGCTGTTTTCTCTCCCTGAGGTTTAACTCTATCTAAAATACTTTTAGCTTTTTCAAATTGACTTTTCTTATTAAAACCTTGCGCTAGGTAATTAGTTACATTAACTATCGAATCAGGAAAACGTTTATTAATTTCAACGAGCACATCGTCTATTTTATCCGCTTGTTTTGAACCAAAGACATACTTTGAAAATTTATAGGCTTGTAACCACTCCACTCTAAAGCCATTATAGTTTTGTTTTTTTCTCTCAAATGTAGCTAAAACATCAGCAACATCTTTATGAGCTTTTAGTTCGTATCCATCTTCATAATAATCTTCAAACAGAAAACTTAAAGCATCATGCAATGCCGGTAGCGCTGTACTGAAATGATTTTCGTTCGGATATTGTTTATAAGCTAATTTCCAATCATTAATATTGAGCTGGTTTAGGCTCTTATACACTTTACCTACCCCCATTCCTTGTTCATTTGCTACCGATAAAAATAAAGGTGGCGGTGGTGTCTTTTTATCTTTTGTTTTTCCATCAATAAACTTTGCAATAGATTTTTCTGCTGAATAATCATCAAACCAGTAGCTAGGGCTCATAGCTAAGTAAGCATTAAACGGCGTATTGTTTTGTACCATTGCATAGGTTGTAAACAATCCACCTAAAGAATACCCAGAAAGAATTCTATTGTTGTTAGTACGGTAATCTCGATCAATATGAGGAACTAGCTCTTGCTTGATATATTGATAAAACACCGATGTCCCGCCATAAACAGGTTCATCATTAATTGCCCAAGTTGTTTGGTAAATATAATCGGCGTTACCTTGAGTAGCGATACCAATTACTATCATTGGAGGTATTTTTCCCATGCGAGTCATATTTTTAACAACAGCTGAAACATGCTGAAATTGAAAGTCTCCATCTACAACATACAAGGTCGGATAATTAAGCTCATTGTCATGGTAGTTTTCAGGTAAATCTATCATGAAGCGGCGTTCTTGCTGCAACAACTTAGAATGATGACTCATAATATGACCTGAAACTATAGGCTCATTGGCTTGAGAGTATGTTGTAAAAAGCATAACTATTATGAATAATAATCGAAGCATTTATTTTCCTTTATTGTAATTTTAAAAGCGTTATTTATGTCACTGTTACTTAAAGTACATTGACGGTTGAAGTATCATTGTTCTTCAATTTTATGTGTTATTAGGAAAGCATCTGCTTTGATTAACGAGGCATCTTCATCCCCAGAGTGCGTCCCAGGAGCATTATCAAAACCACCAAATAATAACCACTCTTCGTTTAATATGACTACAGACCTTATTTGGTTATGCCTTGGCCCTTGAGGTAACACGATAGTACTAGTAACCGTGCCATTCTCATCAATAAATACAGCCAATTTTTCACTATTTTCAGAAACGCTAAACCCAAGAGGGTTTTGTGACCAAGCCGTTGCTCCAACGGCTAAAATCCTGCCATCGGACAGTTCGATGTAACTCCAACATTAACCCGCCAACCCGACATTACCCTGCGACAATGACCAGTGACATAAACTAGTGATGGTTAAGGTCAATTACTTAAAAAAGCCTTTATATGTTTATAAATTCCCAAGAAGGCTTGGTCTGTGACTTCTTCAGTTTGTTCATTGGTCAACACAATAACGGTTAAACCCGCATCAGGAAAACGCCATAATTTAGAAAAATGGCCAAGATCATCATCGGCGCCGCCATGCCGAATAAATGCAGGTTGGTTTTCGGAGGTTCTAACAAACCAGCCATAACCGTATGCAGCAGAATCGTTCACTTTTTCATGAGGTTGAGTAATCAAACGTTTTTCATCTTCTGTAAATACAGAGCCATTAGAAAACGTTTTACTCCATTGTATTAGATCCACCGAAGTACTTATCAATCCACCAGAACCAAGCCCATAGTGGCGAATGCCCTTAGTATTAGGAACATAATTTTTAACTGACACTAAACAGCTTGGTTGGTCTTGCCAAAAGTGAGTGTTATTCATCCCTGCTGGCGTTAATATTTGTTCTTTTATAACGTCTTCATAGGTTTTATCGGTAACAATTTCCATGATAATAGCCAATAAATTATAACCATCATTACTGTAATCAAACGCCACCCCTGGCTGACGAGCTAACTTTAGTGACAATATGTCTTTTATTGCTTGCTCACGTTTAGTCGTCGATTCTGCAATATAACTACTTCCGCCAAAGCCCGCCGTGTGGGTTAATAACTGGTGAATAGTGATCGTTTTTTTATCCTCGGGAACGTTAGGAAGATAACGGGTAATTGTTGCTTGTAGGTCTAGTTTGTTTTGCGTAGCCAACTTTACTATCGCTGCTGCAGCTATGCTTTTAGTTAAAGATGCAATAAAAAAACAACTGCTTGAATCAATTGTATTTCCAGCGCTGTAAAAGTGTGAATTCAGCAGCCTAGTATTGTCGTAATCGACTAACACACTACCACTAAAGCCTGTTTTATTAATTTCTGCTAAATAACTCTCAAGCCCAGTCGTTAATTGTTTAGTGTCACGCCTTGATTGTTCTGAAAAAGCGGTGGGGATCGACGATACTAACAGTATAAAAATAAAAAATAATTTGTTGAACATACTAACCTCTTAATCAAAAAAACATCTAAAAGCAGTTTGCTTCAGACGTTGTGGTTTAAATTAACCCGAACGCTAAACTACCGGTTTGTGAATAACAAACTGAGCAGCACTGCCAATAACGTTCAATTCAAAATGTTCATATTGCGCTGACAATAGATTTTCCAATGTTTCAATAGTATCTCCAGCATTACAAAAAACGCCTTTTTTGTTGTAAACCTTCATTAATTTCTTTGCAAGCCAGCTAGATTTACTACTATCCGCTATTATTGTTGCGCCAAAAATTACACCACCAGGATTTAATAATTGATATAAATTCTCAAATACCACCATTTTTTCAGTGATGGTACCGGGTAAACAGTGTAATAAATAATTCAGACTAATCGAGTCAAACCCTAGTTCATCGACTGTGATGGGGGCTAATATGTTTCGTTTATATCGCTTGGGGTTATACCGTTGTAATCGTTTTGATGAATGTGCCAAACAATCTGTGTTTAAATCCATCAATGCTAAGTTTGGCTGCACAGAAGGGTATTGACAGTTGTCTAGCAAAAAACCTGATCCCACACCAACATCTAAATGGTTGCTGGTAATGTTGTCATTATAAAGCGTTAATAATCGCTCAGTTGATAGCCCCCACACAGGGCCCGTTAATATTTTAAATAAAAGCACATCATAAACCGCTAAGGTAAATTTGTTATAGACTTGCTGCCCTCTCATAACGTCTTGGCTAATTTCACTATTCATTATTTATATTCCAAAAATTTTATTACGACGACCAGAGTTAAGTTTCCTTACTGATGTCTTATTAAGCGATTTGATGAAGTACCAAATTCCTGGTTAGTTGTTCTATTTCATTTCTGAACCTTCTTATCTATATCCTTTAAAATAGCCTAAGACTTAGCTGGTTTTAATACCAACACCTTGTTTGAAGACCTAATTTCAACTATTTCAGTAAGTATAAAGTCACTGTTATTAATAAGATCTTGCCATTGAGTAAGCGTTCTCTGTTTAGTATTTTTCCCAAGTAATAACTGCATGTCATTCATTGCGTGGTACTTGTTCGGTATTCCTTCAAGCTGAATAGCGTCGATAACAACTACAGTAGCTGAAAACTGTCCAACAGCTTGCTTTGCATTTTTCAGAATAGTGAGGCAGTCATGCTCACTTAGCTCACTAAAAACATTGATAAAACAATATAGATTTTCATTTGTGCTTGCCTTAGGTAGTGACCTTAATACTTCACCTTCTTCAAATGACACTCTAAATAGTGTGTTGTTAGTAGTAATTGGGCCAGAGCAACTACTGCTCATTTCACCATTGTGCCAAACTCTTTTTGCCGAGATTATTTCTGCATAACGACTGTAAAAGCAAATATTCAACCGTTCAGAAAGATTTAAAATATCGGTAATATGCTGCCCGTTGGCATCACCTGAATAAAATAATAAATCAAATAAAGACCAGTTGAAGCCTTCAAATGGATTTACTTTGATGTTAGCACTAAGCTTCAAACGAATTGCTTTAGGTACAAACGGCAAAGAGACTAAATGGCCTTTAAGGTGATTAATAACAAAATAGAATTTAATCAACCACCTTTGTTTTTGAAGCGTGCTCATCGTATTTAAAAACGGTAACCAACACCAATAGCCAAAGCGCTGGTCGTTAATTTACTCATTGCTATGTATTGATAGCCGGCATTTATGCTGACATTATTTGACCACTGATATTTCCAACCAAGTTCAGAGTAGATACCCGTACCTGAATCTTCTTCAAATACATGATTATTACTATCGGTCATTTCATAATCGAAATATTGTGCGCCAAGTTTACCATAAATAAAGTTGTGTTCACTAAGCGCCGTATCAAAACGAACGGCAACAACAACATTGCTATAATCTAAGTCACTTTTAAATGAATCGGGGTTTGAGTCGTCATCACTTACACAGTAATCTTCATCCACATCGTCATCATTTTCACAAACCCAGTCTTGCACGTTTGAGCCTTTATTTACCCCTACCTCTATAGCCCAGCCAGGCGTAAAATAATAATCGAGGTAGAGCATTATTTGGGCTACGCCATCCTTATCATTACCAAAACTTTTGTGATCAATACTGCCACTTGATACTTGTAAACCTGCATTATAAGTACCTGCTTGCGGTAGTTCTTCTGCAATAACAAATGAACTTAATAGTGATGCGCCTATATGAGATATAAGTGTTTTTTTGTTCATGAACTTATTCCTATAAATAAAAGTAAAATAAGAGAAAGTCTTGCTCCCCTTTAGCTGATAAGAATAATATCCGGTGAATTGAACAAAGTTAATCGCTGAGGGATTAGTTGGGATTGGCGCGTGGTGAGTGGGGAATTTTTTATGAAAATGTCAGCTTTATAAAAGGAAACACTGAAAAAACTCAGCTATTAATGAATAGATATCGCAAGCTAACGTGACACTATGATAACCAGCTTCAGTAAATTTTGACTGAAGAAAAAGACTATTTACACCTAAAACAGATCTAGCTACAAAGAGAAAAGTGCACACTAATAAATTATCAAATTTTAAAAAAATTACCGAGATTAAACTGGGGTAGTCTAATCAATTAGAGCAGGTCAAACTGACCTGGCCAACTAAATACAATTATCGTCATAAATTAACATGCCTATGCAGATAACTTGACCGTGCACTCCCAGATTTTGTTATATTAAAATCTGGGAGAAATTAATTAACTTTTAATAACGTGAGCTAGTTAAAGACGTATCGGCACCGGCCCATGCTTTGTTAAAGCGTTCAGTAATGACCTTAGCAGTTTTGTCTTTTCCTTGAGCTTCAAGGCTTAGTTTTAATCCATAAAGAGCGTATCCATTTTCTGGGTTATGGGCTAAATCTTGCCAATAAACAACTTCTGCTTCTGCTGCTCTATCCGCATCCATAAGAAGCGCCCCTAAAATATGACGTGTTGGGAAGTACCAGCTTGGTGGTTCTGCATAGCGTAAACCACCTTCGAGTCGTACCGCTTTATCAATTTGGGACAAGGCTTTTTCAAAATCCCCTTGTTTACCATAAATTTCACTACTTAATACTGCTTGAGCAATAATAAGTAACTTTTTATTAGTTGTGGGACGGCCTGTCTTCTTGCTGATCATCTCACCACTATGGATTGTTTTAAGGTTCTCAAGTTCTGTTTTTGCCTTGCCAATATTGCCTTGGTTAATATGGGCAAGACCCCTACCGTAATGCCAAACGCCGATCATAAACTGATCTTCTTTTTTAGGTTTCTTTTCAGCAAGCATTTGATCCCACATTCCAAAGCGAAGCATCACAAACATGGGTTGCGCGCGAAAAACCTGCATAACTTTTGTTGCATCAATATTTTCAGGGTAAGCCACTTTCATCGCAGCTTCCAGCGCATCTTTACTTTTTCCCATATACATGGCGGACCAGGCAAGAAAATGAACATTATGCGGATAATACAGCAGTGGATAAATACCTTGGTTATTACATTGTGCGATATACTTTTCATCAGTCTGAGCTGCTAACATATTGGCATCATAACTGTCTTGATAACGGCCAATACGCATGTAAATATGGCTTGGCATATGAACAAGGTGACCTGCTCCTGGCATTAATGCCCCCAGTTGGTCAGCATTCTTTTCTGCAAGTTCAGGACGGTACGCTTCAACCAAATGAATTTTATAATGATGAGCGCCAGCGTGTTTGGGATTTTTAGTGGTAACGTGATCAAGGATTTCCAAAATTTCTGCTGTTTGCCCTTTTGGTGTACCATCATTATACCAATAATCCCAAGGGTTTGTATTCATCACCGATGCTACATACAAGGTTGCAACATCATGGTTTTCTGGATACTTGCTCATTAATTTTTTCATCGACACTTTATAGGCAAGATCAAGGGCTTTTCGATCTGCGTCTTTTTCTTCAGAATAACGAACAGCCAAGGATTCTATATATGCTTGCTCCAACTCAGATACTTTTCCCTTTAAGGAAACCGCCATTTTTATAGCGTGATTTGTTTGTTCAATTACAGCGCCCTGCATAGGGAGATTAAGGTTAGGCCCGAGAACCAAAGCCCATCCCCAATAAGCCATGGCATTATCATTATCCAAACGAATGGCTTCTTTAAAGGATCTAAGAGCTTCTGAATGATTAAACCCTAAGAAAAGACGAAAGCCTTGATCGAAAAAATACTGGCTTTCCGGATTATTTGTTGTCACATCAATATGATGATCTCCCAAGCCTTCTAATTTTGGCGCTATTGGACTTTTCGCGGTTAAAGGGTCTGAATCAATGGCCCGTTGATCATGGACTTCGGCTTGTACTGTAAGTACTATCGAAAATATCAATAGTATTAATGCTAATAAACGAAACATCATAAGTTTTCTCCAGGGTTATTTGTTCTGAATGAGCAAGACTAATTCACATCCAGAAGTTTTAATTAAATATAGTTTATGAATCGGAGCAATATTTGAAAATATCAGGGCATGCTGTGCATCAGCATTCCCTGAATCAAAGACCAGTAGACCCCTTCAAAAGGGTTTAATGTGTGGTTAGCCGCCGAATGAATATCAGCAAGCGGAACCAATCTGGTGCAGCTTAATACTTGTAAGCCTGTATTTTAAGTACTTGCTTGAGGTAGTTATTCTGCAATAACAAATGAACTTAATAACGATGCGCCGATAAGAGAAAGCATTACTTCCCTTTAACTGATAAGAATATTATCTCGTTATTTGAACAAAATTAATCGCTTAGGGATTAGTTGGGATTGGAACGGGGTGAGTGGGGAGTTTTTTATGCAAATGTCACCTTTATAAGCGAAAACACAGAAACTAGTCGCCTATTAATCAATAGATATCGAAAGCTAACGTGACTCTATGATAACCTTGCTTCAGTATATTTTGACTGTAGAAAAGACTTAGTTACACCTAAAATAGATACTCGTTACACAGAGAACTGTGAACGCTAATAAATTATCAAACTTAACGGAGATCTTGTTTCAGTGGAACTAAAGACTAGCAACAAAATAAAGGTAATATTACAAATACACCTGCCTGTTCAAAAAACTCAAACATTGAGAAAAAATTCAAATGAACGCTAGTCTATTAAGCTATCTAAAGGGGGTTTTTACTGTCTATAAACGTTGGTGGTCTTTGCCGCGTGTTTTATGGGTACTAGTTGTTGGAGCCATGTTTAGTTTACTTTCAGTACAAACAGAAATAGCTGATGCGCTTCAAAGAGGCGAACAAGGTTTAACGTGGCAACCTTGGTTGTGGACAGTTACTGGGGAATATGGCTACCATTTAGTTGTGCCTTTTCTCATATACTGCTGTGAAATATGGCCTTTGGATAAAAAACATCGATTACAAACGACTATTAAATTAGTGTTATTTTACCTACCGTTTACCTTGTTTTTTATTACCTTCCATATCGCTTTACGTCATATTGGTCATTTCCTTATTGATGGTTCACTCTTCAATGTCGGTGATAACCCAGGTGAAATAGTTGACCGTTATATTTACGAGTTCACTAAAGCATTTATGATCTATCTCTCTTTTGTCTTTATCACCTACGCTAAGATTTATTATGACAATCTACAAAAAGAAAAACTCAGGGTGGCTAATTTACACAATGAACTTCAAAAAGTAAGGATAGAAACACTACGCAGTCAGTTACAACCTCACTTTCTATTTAACACCTTAAATTTAATTTCCGGTACCCTGTACCAAGATCCTAAAAAAGCCGACAATATCATCAAACGCCTAGAAGGCTTGTTACACTATTCATTGGCCACAGAGCAAAAAAATACTGTTAGCCTTAAAGAAGAAATAGAAGTGATGGTTTCATATTTGGAGATTGCCAAGCTACGTTTTGGTGATCGACTCTCGACAGTAATCTCTATCGCACCTAAAACAAATAAACTAATGATCCCTGCTATGTTACTGCAACCCTTGCTCGAAAATGCAGTAAAATATGGCATTGAACCGTCGGATAAAACAGGTGAAATAGCACTAAAGACCTCATTAGAGAATGATGAACTGATAATAAAAATAACCAATCCTTGGCATCAGCGCAGAGCACAACAAGAATCCTTTGGGATAGGGTTAAGCAATACTAAAAAACGATTAGCCTTACTCTACCGCGGACAAGCCTCCGTGGAGCTAGAAACAGCCAACGAACAACAGATAACACTGCTAATACATCTACCTGTTATACAATCTCAAGTAACGGCGGAGTCTTAAAATGAAAGCTGGTTTATTAAATTACTTCAATAGTGTTTTTGATATATACAAACGTTGGGGTACATGGCGACGATTTTCGTCTTTATTCATCATTATAACTATAATCAGCTTGATAATGGTACAAACGGAAATAGCTGATGGGTTAATGAAAGGTAATATAGGCTTAACTTGGCAACCTTGGGTCGCTACGTTTAGTGCAATATATTCCTATACCTTTATTTCACCTTTTATAATTCACTGCTGTGAAAGTTGGTCTTTCAGCAAAGCTAACCTCGTAAAAACACCTATTAGATTGATTTTACTGTATATCCCTTCCACGTTGCTTTACATCACAGTTATGCTTTTCATACGAAGTATTGTACATATATTAATTGATGGTACACCATTTGATAACAGCGACCTATTAGGACGCTATATTTATGAATTTCCCAAAGTGTTCTTGCCGTACTGGGGAATTGTTTTTTTTACCTACACAAAAATTTATTATGATAGTACAAAAGAGGAACAGCTAAATGCGGTTACCTTAGAAAATGAATTACAAGCCATTCGAATGCAGACCCTACGTAGCCAGTTACAACCACAATTTTTGTTTAGTACCTTAAAATTGATTTCGACCACTGTTTATCAAGACGCCGATAAGGCTGATTCAATAATCACTCGGCTAGGTGATTTATTGCGCTACTCACTAGCAACCGAACAAAAACCTTTTGTGACCTTAAAAGAAGAGTTACAGGCGATGCAATCTTACTTAGAGATCTCTCAATTACGTTTTGGTGAACGAATGGCGTTTGAGGTTTGTGTAGAATCGACGACTGAATTAGTACTTATTCCGACAATGTTATTGCAACCCTTACTTGAAAACGCGGTGAAATATTGCATAGAGTTATCAGATATAGAAAAGTCAGATGATACGGGCAAGATTACGTTAACGTGCAATTTAGAAGATGGCTTATTGCAGATAAAAATTACTAACCCATTTCATCAACTCCCTCTTCAACCTCTGCATGAGTCGTATGAGTTTGGTTTACAAAGCACTAAAGACAGATTAAAACTCCTCTATCAAGAACAAGCAACGCTAACAGTAGCGAGAAGTAATACTGAACAAGTAACGCTGACACTTGTTTTACCAGCCCAACAAATGGAACTCACTAATGAATAATGAACATAAAAAAAACGTAGTGCATGATGTCTTAGTTGTTGATGACGAGCCGGCAGCAAGACAAAAATTAATATTATTTTTACAAGACCACAAAGATTTTCGAGTCGTTGCTCAAGCTCAAAACGGTATTGAGGCGTTAGAATGTATTGAAAAGCATTCCCCTGCCTTAGTGTTTTTAGATATTCAAATGCCCTTGTTAGACGGTATGTCTGTGGCGAGTAATCTCGAGCACAACGCTGACATTGCCATTGTATTTGTTACCGGATTTAATGAATATGCCATTAAGGCTTTTGAACTTAATGCCGTAGATTACCTGCTCAAACCTTATGATAAGGGCCGTTTAGCAAAAACGCTTACCCGATTCAGAGAATTTACCGGCACAATTTCAGAATACAACATACCTAAAATTATCCAAGATTATAGGTCGGAACAACATTTTCCTGAAAAGCTACTATTCAAGTCTGAGGGGGCAATTGAAGTGGTCGCCGCACAAGAAATCCAATGGATTGAATCATCCGGAAATTACGTAAAAGTCTGTTTAGCACGTACCGCTTTCATTGCCAGACAAACTATTACTACCGTGCAAAGCCAGTTAGACCCAGAGCAGTTTGTTCGTGTACGCCGAACTCATATCGTTAACAAAGACGAAGTAGCAACAGTTGACCATATTAGCAAAGGAGACTACGAAATAACCTTGAAGTGTGGTACTAAGTTGCGCCTTTCGAGAGGTTACAAAACACGTTTCTTTGAGGTATTTAGTTAACCTGTAACTAATAATAAAACACGCTAGCCGATAATAGACATATTTTTTAACACGGCAGAATACGAATAATATTTTTGTTTATATGGTGCTGAGCTGGAATTTAATACTAACCTTATTATGCTAAATGAGTTGTTACCTTAAACATAAATAAGGTAACAACATTTAAATACAGCCTTAATCACTTTACCATAAACTATGGCAATGCTTCATACTTGCTTACTGGTTAGTTAACCAGTTAACTGCGCTGTTCAACCCCAAATCGATACCGGCTTCTCTTTGTTCCTGAGTAAAGAATGCTTGTTCTATATTCACAGGAACGCCAACACCTTCAAACTCTTCCCCTAAAGAACTCACATAATATTCATTTGATATTGTATAAAGTAAACCATGTGGCAAGGTCCTTACTAATTGATCTGAAAAACCTCCGGCACTGCTTTCACCAACTAAAACAGTATTAGGCCGTGCTCGCATAATTAACGCAAATATTTCAGCTGCGCTTGCCGTTGTTGTGCTGGTTAAAAGTGCAATTGGCCCCACAAATTGAGATGTTCCTTGTGGCGCTAAAACAAGGTTTTGCAATGGCGTTCTTTCTTCACCTAACCTAGCTTGTTTACTTAGTGCGACAAGATCACTTTCGATAAGTCGACTAACAATATAATGAGGCACTTTGTCCGTACCGCCTTCATTAAATCTCACATCGATGATAAGCCCATCTACACCCGCTAAGTCGCTAAGAACTGCATCCATTGTTGCGGCTAATATTTCCAAATTTTCAGTAACACTCAACTCAGCATTGCCAATTGCACCGTCGTCCATAGTTTTGAACATTAGGTAGCCAATATTATTGTCAATCATCGACCAAATTATAGATTCATTATCATTGCTATGAATTTCTTCATTATCAGAAACATGGCTCAAAATCGCTGTAAATGCTTTGTCTAGTTCTGCTTCATAATATCTAGGAAAATCAATGAATTTTTCAGGTAAGAAAGGCGGGGAGATTTCATTTTGAACAATAAAATCCATTATGGCAATATCTTCTAAATCAGGCTTTCTCGAAATATTAAATTGAGCTTCCATATGTTGATTAGACAAATCCACATGAAAATCTTTTAATGGCGCAATCATTGCCGCTAGAATAGCAAATAATTCCTCTTCAGTCGTATCAGGTTGAACTGCGTTAAGTGCTACTTGATAAGTTTCATCCCAATCGATTTGTTCTAAATTAAAAAAGGCATAATATTCTTCAAAAGTCTGAGCAAATATAGTTAGCTCTGCCTCTGCATCAAAAACATAATTTTCATCGCCAGATTGTTTGATTAATTCAGTAGTACAACTGTCGGGTAATGTGGCTTGTTTATTCATCGCTATGCCCGGCGTTTTTAAGCCCGCTAAACTTGTGATCATTGAGTTTTGGTCACTACTCACTTCAATACTGTTAATCAGTGAAGCGTAATTCACATCAAACATAGTTGAAAACTTGAAAACTTGACATGTATCACTTGTTATTTGGTAAACGGAATAGTCATTATCAGTAATATCGACAAGCAAACCATAAGCCGGTGCTGACCAAATGCCGGTTGTTGCTTTTATTTCAGGCTCTGGTTGCGGTTCAGATTTATCAGGATTACTACCCGAATTACAAGCGGTTAAGCTAAAGGCACATAGTGTTGTCGCTGCTAAAATTAAAGCTTTTCTTTTAAACTGACTCAATTTTTCGTTAAACATGTTTATCTCCAATTAAAATATTTATTCTTCTACAATTTACCTAAATAAAATAGGTTATTTCATTGCTGAAAGTGATGATTCAAGTACTCCTTATTAACCTTATTTTTCATTCACTATATGCAGCTTTGAACTTGCTGTTGGTAATCCAAATATTACTTCTTGCCAAATATACGTTAACGTACCGGCTTTTAACGCCACCTCAATAACGGCAACATTTGATGCTCTAGACCTTATGGTGTGTTTGCCCGGAATTAATTCTTGGTTCATAACCCTCATTATTTAAGGTCTAACCAAATAGCATTAAATTATTGACACTACTCGACTGCTGTCTAATGGGTACTGCAATATCTAGATTCCCTTTACTAAAGTAAAATTTATCAAAGTCATTTTTACTCGGAAATTTGATCACAATAGTAAAATAATCCCAACTTCCCTCTAGTTGCATTAACGGCTTTACTCCACCAAAAAGCACCTCTCCATTTCCTGCGGCGATATGCTTTTTAACTTCAGGTACATATTGAGAAAAGAACTTATCTTTATCAATTATTTTTAATTGAGCCATAAAATACACTGGCTTCACACTGATGGTTTTATCGTTCTTTGACTCGAACGAACTAGCCGAGCACATAAAAAACATACCTATTGTTATAAAGATCATTTTGGTTGAAGTTGACATTTTATCTCCTGTTAAATAGCGATTTTTTGATACTAATTTATATCTTGATAATTTATTATTGCGATGAAGTTACCTAGAAAAAAAATCCTACCCCCTTCAATCCCCATTAACCAATACACTTGATTTTCAAGTGTTCTTTATAAAAAACACTTTTAAATAAATGATATGAACAAGCTTAAAGCAGCAAAAATTAATAATAAATGCGCGAGTGGTGAATTGGTATTTATCAGGGATGACTGGGAAATGTATTTTGATAGACAGAGTTTTTAAGATAAAATATCTGTGTTAATAATGAATAACGTCGTTATTCAATTACTTGTTTTTTTACTTTTGAGACTAACCAATAAACCAACTCAAATCACTTAATGCCCCACTCATCCCTAAACAGTTCAAAAAATTTAAAAATCCCTTAAAATTCATTTAATTCAAACAGGCACAGATATTTATTGTCTTCATATAACGTATGAAGAGATTCTCTTTGTAGGATATTTTGAAGTTGTTTTGTTGAGATATTTGAAGTAACGATTTCAAAAAATAGTGAAGTAAGCGTTGCACCTGTTATTGATCAAAGCATTTACATTTTATTAAAGGACTTAGTTATGACACATGCTAATAGTAGCAATTATTCAAAACAATCAGAAGAAACGGTCATTCAATCCGCGACTTCACTAGAAGCCAGGTATCACTATTTAGATAATATACGTGCGCTAGCAATGTTTCTCGGTGTTGTATTTCATGCGGCGCTAGCTTACAGCCCATTTTTTCAAAATTTTTGGTTCACCGCAGGTAACGAAAGTGCTGTTTCCATCGATATGGTTGCTTTTTTTACTCACCTTTTTAGAATGCCGTTATTTTTTCTTGTTTCTGGTTTTTTTGCCATTATGCTACTGCAAAAAAGAGGAATATCTGGCTTTTTAAAAAATCGTGCAATGCGCATATTATTGCCCTTTATACTATTCTTCCCCTTGTTAGTCGCAGCCATTTTCGCTGTGATTGCTTGGGCTTTGGCAAATGTTGACAATTTATCGCCGATGTTACTACTCATTCAAGAAATGAAAAATAATCCTGATGCGCCGAAACCACCATTATCAACAATGCACTTATGGTTTTTGTTCAATTTGTTTTTATTTGCCTTAACTACTTCAGTACTTTATAAATTTAAGTTTTTCGAAAGTAAATTAGTCAGTAAAATATCGTCAGCCAAGTTCATTCTTTTTGTTTTACCTTTATTAATGATTCCTGCAATGTATAGTCAGCTGGCGCCACACCCTGCAGCAGAAAAATTCTATCCTGAATTATGGTCATTTGGGTTTTATGGCTTGTTCTTTATCTTAGGCTGTTTAATTTTCTTAAAACAACGCTTATTAGAACAGTTCGAACCTTATAAGCATATGCTGTTGGTTGTTTCGCTATTGGCTTATATTGTGTTTTATAACTTACTACCTGCAACTATTACAGTAGAAGAATTAATGGCTACCGCAACAGAGGGCTTTAATCCAGCATGGAACCATATATATGTAGCAATATGTGAAGCAGTCATCGCTGTGTATATGACCATTTATTGTTTACTTTTAGGCAAAAAATTCTTAAATAAGCAGAACAAGGCATTGAAATTAATTTCCGACTCATCTTACTGGGTCTATTTAATCCACTTGCCTATTTTATTAATGATTCAATTTGCCTTAATCGATGTTGACATAAATATGTGGCTTAAATTCTTTGTTAGTACCTCGATCACCTTTATAGTCGCAATGTTGAGTTACCTACTGTTAGTAAGGTCGACGCCTATTGGCTGGTTACTGAACGGTAGAAAAAAGAAAGCATCAATTGTTAAGCGTACTTCAAAAGAAGAGGTTTATGAGTCATAGCGGGTATTTGATTACCATTAGTTCAAGTTAAGTTTACTTGGTGAATATCAACCAAAACTTATTGTATTGGTTGATATTTAAAGTAATAACAATATGACTAGAACAGGGATTGATCAATTGTTTAGCAGGTGGCTATTAGGGATAAGGAGGCTACTGACATTAAATGATTTTATTTAGTGAGTTCGTTTGGTATAAATTACTTTTCCAACATCAAAACAGTTTTATCAATAATATCAATGGCACTTTGATAGATCTGATTCTTTTCATCAATCAAGCCAACGATTAAAACGAAGGTATTATTAACCGAATGGTGGTATAACAACTTAGGTTTATGTACTTTAAAGGGTTGCCACTGGATGGTACTAATTACCCAAGAATTGAGGTTATCTATTGCTACTTGTCTATGCACATCTTCAAGACGCTCTATATAGAGGTATTCACTTTCTAATTCTTGTAATGCGCCAATAATAGAGTGATTGCGGATGTGCTTAATTTCACCACTATTAACGAGTGTTTGGTAAATGCTGCTTTTTCGTCTAAAGTCTGAAAAACTTTTCAATTCAGTGGCAATAAAACCCAGTTTATTCACTTGTGTTCTGTCATTACTGTTAATAATATCAATAGCCGTATTGTATTGTATTGTTTTTTATAAAGCTCCCCATATTCAATTTCACCTACGAGCGCTTTTTTGTCTTCTAGTAATTCCGTTTTCATGCTCTGATAATATTGACGTTCAAATTTTCTGTTATCTTGATCTTTATCCCAATTATCCACTTGTAAGGCAATTAAAATACCGAGAGCGACCAATAAAATTTCTCCCACGATATACAATAAATACTTAACGAATTTACCTTCACTCATGAGTGTTTTTTTGATTTTTCTAAACTGATTTATCATTGAATCTACTCGCTATTTAATCCTATCGAACGTTATTGAATTTTATAACATAAATTCGTTTATGTGTGATCAAAAACTGTGCATTCATCTACATGAATATATACGGCTAGTCTTCCGTGCTTTGTTCCCAGTTCAAACTATCTCATTTATCACTTTTTATTAGCCATGTTTATGATGTTGAACTTGTATTATTCATCTCCAAATACAGCCACACCATACGGTCAACAAACCATGCTTTAAATACAATTACCCATAGATTGCCGAGAACTAAAACCCATAAATCTAAGGTATAAAGACCATAGAAAAAAAAGGGTAAACCAAGGGCAGATAAAACCATAAGTATGCGGCAAAATTTAAGGTGATGAAGTGGTATTGTTTCTGTCTTGCGATTTAGATAAATCCGTTCACCAAATGTTCCCCTAGAGGCCCAATTATTGGTGTTTTTAGGTGTGCTAAAAAAGCGAGGATTTATCCAAATCCAAAAAATAGAAAGAACAATTGGAATTAAAGAATAAACGCCAAACCACTCTCTCGACCAAAAAGCCAATGATATTAATGGTAAGGTGGTAAACCGAGTATAGACACTCCATGGGTTAGCATGTCGATTCCAACTTTCATCGTCCATAAACATCATTTTTTCTGAAAACTTCATTATATCCATATTTATTCCTAAGATCGTAAAGCGACAATATATACCTAAGCTACTTGAAGATGCGTGTTTCATGTGGCTTGGGTATACGTATAAAAATCAACTAAATTTAGCATCGAATGTTATCCCAGTACGTTTGGAATATTAACTCTCCCGTCCGTATCATCAGATAAACTAATTATTTGTATTATTAAGGGATATTTATTTCATTTGCTAACATTTTTATATCGGGTAGGCTCTCTGTGCTAAGTTTAATACCAATAAAAGCTAAATCAGTATAAAGACTTGACAAATTTTCAGGGGTGATTTCTGCACGAAAGACTATCGCTTTATTACCGAGTAACCTTACATCATCAATACCTAGACAAATGTCACTCACTATTTTACGCGCTTCATTTGCAATCACTCCGATTGATTTAGACACAAACCCTTGGATTTGAATAATATTCCGATGAACCATGATTAATACCTCTTTATGACAATAAAAACAGCCTTCTTGCCGTTTTATCTGTCCATACACTTAAGTTGATAAAGACTATGTGTACTCAAAATTTTGACTCTAGCCACGTACTGACAATACTCGCCGAGTCTCGCCAATTATGTTCCAACATAATATCGTGGTTACTGCTCGGTATTTTTTTGAAGTCTGCCTGATAAAATTCAGCTGATTTTTTAGCATCTTTAACACTGATAATTGCATCATGTTCAGCAGAGAGCCATAACATGGGTGTTTGGTGATTATTGACAGGAGACCAAGTAGCAGGTCGATGTTGCATTAAAACCACTTCTGATTCTCGACCCAGTGCATGCCTTAAATCTTTTGCTGACATCTCAGAGTTATCACTCAGGAACCATTTTTTAACGACATGGTCATTACGAAACTGAGCTTTAGCGCCTTGAAATGAGGCCAAGAATGATCCAAGAGGATCTATTTTCATCGCATTAAATAAGCAATCCTTTAGAATATCGTGCGAGGTCCACCCAGCCACAGAGACTATTGCTGGTAAATTACCTATATACTTTAGATACCATTGAGCTAAGGCGCCTCCCATACTATGAGCTATTAGCGCCACGGGTGCTTCAATTCGTTTAATTTCCTGCTCAAGAAAGTATAGGTAATAAGCTAAGGTACACTCTTCAACCTTGTTTTGTTCTAGTGACTTTCCATGCCCAGGTAAACTATACGCAATACTTTCCCAACCTTGCTCTGCAAAAAACGCCTGCCAGTATTGCCAACACCAAGCGCCATGCCACATGCCGTGTTGAAAGACAATTACAGCCTCTTTCTGTGGCTTTATAGGCTGATAATGAATCCGTTCAATACCATCAATAACCGTATGCGAAACAACATAGTTTTCATGTTCTGTTTTTTTTAAGTAAGTCTGCCCACACGTTTCATATTTATTACGGGTATGGCTTAATGTTACTAATGGATCACTTTTTACTAATTGTCGTATTTTATTAAACTTCAACATGAATATATTCCAATAAGTTCCCCCCCCCCCTTTTCATCGAGATTTATAGGGCTTAGGGGATTGAAGACAAGGGTAGTAGTTAGGCTATTTGTTTTTCTTGGTTTGATAATATTATTGTCATGGATAAATTCTCTTTATTTAATTGTTTTTTCTTTGATTGATTGAGAGTTTAAAGTGGGTTGAATTAAAATAAAGCGACGAGGGATGAGTCGGTATTTTTACGTGATGATGAGGAATATTGTCTTACAGCTGACGGTAATCTCTATAGAAATAGACACATTTATTAAGATCAACTCCTAGTGAACACAATAAAAGACCAACTCATCCCTCATACCTATATTTCATATCCTCCTTTACATAAAGTTAGTGGCATAATTAACAAGCCAGAGAAAATTTATGAACTCTCCATTAGCAGATGAGAAAATAACCAATAACTTGGGTGACAGGCAGTACTTTTTAGATTGGGTGAGAGTATTAGCTTTTGCGTTCTTAATTCTTTACCACACAGCTTTAATGTTTGTTGATTGGGGCTTTCATATCGAAAGCGGTCATAACAGTGAATTTTTAAAGTATATAATGATACTTAGCTCAAAATGGCGTCTCGACATTCTATTTATTGTTTCAGGTGTGGCAATAAGTTACATGATTACCAAAATGTCACTTAAGGCTTTTACATGGCAAAGAATTGTTAAGCTTTACCTACCACTTATTTTTGCTATCACCGTTATTGTAGCGCCTCAGGCATATTATGAAGCACTTCAAAAGGGCATTTATGAGGGGAGCTTCTGGCATTTCTGGACTTCACTTTATTTTACTTTCTCATGGGATGAGCGCATGAACGCGCCCTTTCCAACCTATAATCATATGTGGTATGTACTGTATTTATTTCATTATACGATTGTATTGTTACCACTTTTCTCTTTTATCAATAGTGATAAAGGTAAACTAACGCTGAAAAAGTTAGAAAGCTGGATTACCAAAGGTACGCGTATTATTTGGCTACCACTGACAATCTATTTAGCCATTTTCCTCGCATTTGATGATCATGATGTTAACCATACTTTTCTCAGTGACTGGTATGGGCATGCTATTTTTATTTATGCTGTCATTATGGGACTCATCTTTGCCCGTATGCCTAAAGTTTGGCAATCTTTTGAGAATAATCGTTACCTTTCTTTAAGCCTTGGTTTGATTAGTTATGGTGTTTTATTAGCAATGTTCCTATCTCCTGACGAGATATTACCTATAAATAGAACAGTGCTTTGGGATTATACCAGTCTATTAGTTAAATGGTCATGGATCGCTTTAATTATCGGCTTTGCCAGAAAGTACCTTAACTACACCAACAGCACATTAAAATATTGTAATGCCATTGTGTATCCATTTTTTATTTTACATCAAACAGTCATTATAGTGCTTGGTTATTATGTGATTAACTGGGGGTTGTCTGGCACGCTTGAGTTCTTGGTTATTGTCGTAGGCACCTTTGTAATTTGTGGCTTACTTTATGAGTTACTCATTAAAAGAATTAACATGCTAAGAATATTATTTGGTTTGAAATGGGTGAATAAACACTTATCCAGTGATGTTACCCCTAAAGAAAACCCAGTAAATTGTTAAAAACATCCTGCTATTAATAAGCCAATAGTTATGCATTATTTTTGTCATCCAAAAGCCACTTTTGGGATGACAAAAACAATATTAATGTCCCAATAAAATTGTTATTATTTCTATTAAGAATATAAAGGCAGTATAAATATTATGACTGAAGATGATAATGAACGTACACCGGACGCACTGATTAAGGCGGCGCTCAACTGCTTTCTAAACGATGAATATCAAAAGGTTACCACGCGTCAGATAGCAGCAGAAGCCGATGTAAATGCATCGATGATTCGATATTATTTTAATAATAAAGAAGGTTTGTTTGAAGACATGATTCGCCAAACGCTAACACCACTTATTGATGCAATGACTAATCCAGAAATGAATCAAATGGACGGCTTTAAAGGCTTCTTCAAACTGTACTATCGCACTATGTCACAAAATCCAAAGTTCCCCGTGCTGATATTAAAAATAATGGCACTCAATCATGGTCCTGGAAAAAACGTACTAAGACAATTATTCGAACGGGGTAAAAGTAGTGGTACCAACACCGTTGATTCGTTGAAAGAAAATAATGACATTGATAAGGGTATTGATTTCGATATTTTACGTATCTCCTTTGTCAGTTTGGCCATGATGCCAATGTTAGTTAAAAATACCTTTGAAGAAAATATTGGCAAAGAAATGGATGAAGAATTTTTGGATAAATTGGCAACATTTAATGGCCAACTCTTGATGAAAGGACTCGCTCCTTAATTTATTTATTTAATAAGTAAATAAATATTAGCACTTCTCGTTAACAACAAATATCACGACAAATATTATGGAACCTAGCTTCTAGGCCTTGTTTTGTCTAAAAAAGGAAAAAACATGAAAACACTACAGAAAAACATTGGAAAAACAAAACGCTTTGAGCGCATTATGAAAGTAGCTGCTTGGATCGCTGAACTACCCAATAAGTTAATTCCCGCACCCTTTAGGCTCATGCAAATAGGTTCTGTATTTTGGCAGTCTAGAGCTTTGTATTTGGCAGCAAAATTAGGTATTGCAGACGTAATATTATCTGAGCCAATGACAACCACAGCAATAGCAGAGAAGTTGAACTTATTCGAACCAAACTTGTATCGATTAATGCGATTTTTGGCCTCGATGGGCATATTCAACGAAGTGAGTCATAAAGTTTTTACCCATAATAAATTATCGTTACCCCTTGCTAGAAGCCAACCTAACTGTGTTGCCGATATGATATTAATGCATAACAGCCAAGAAATGACCTTACCCTGGATGGATGCTATGGAAGCCGGTATTAAACAGGGTGATATACCGTTTGTGCAATGCCACGGTAGTGAAATGTTTTCTTATATGAATGACAATAAAGAACTTAATGATTTATTTGCTAATGCCATGGATAGCGTAGAGTCACTCACCGGCTTAGATTATTTACAAGATTTTAACTGGGGTTGTTTTGATCGAATTATTGATCTTGGTGGTTCAAAAGGCAGTAAAAGTGTCGCTATTTTAACTGAAAATTCAGCTCTAACGTCAGTTGTTTTTGACCGCGATGCCGTTACCCATAATGCTAAAGATAGCTGGAAAAACAAAGTACATGACCAAATATTAGATCGCATTACATATGTCGGTGGTGATTTGTTTTCTTCCAATTTACCAGCACCAACCTCTGATAATAATTTGTATTTGCTAATCGCGGTATTTCATTTGCTTAATGATGCTCAAGCTGTAGCCTTACTTAAACGAATTACTGAAGCAATGTCGGTGACTAACGCGTCCATTGCGATTGCTGATATGGTTTTACCCGATACAAACGCGAATATGACTCAATCATCATTTGATATGCAAATGTTAATGGGGACATCGGGTTGTGAACGCACTGCTGCTCAATGGCATAAGCTTTTTGAGCAAGCAAACGTTGAATTGGTTGAAACTGTATCGGTTAGAACTTTTGCCAAGATTATGGTATTGAAGAAATGTTAATTGCCGTTATGCTCTGATTTGATCATTACAGTTTGTATACAAATTAAATTGTAGCTTCTAAATTAATACTTATCTATAAACATGACAATTGTCATATTGAATTGGTTACATCCGTTTCTATTATCTTTATCTCTAATGAATCATGCTCTACACCAAGCTATTTTCTTACAAAAAACGAGGATGTATGACACAGATAATACCCGTAACAATGGATGATAATTTCGATGTAAGCACGCAGGTACCCAGTTACTCCGGCGCTATTTCAAAGGTTTTTAAGTCTGAACATGGACTAATGGAAATATACAAACAATATGAAATAGAATTATCTGAGTGGCCAGTAGAATACGAAGAGCAAGTCTTACACAGTACTTTTGGCACTACTTATTGCATTATGTGTGGTAACCCCAATAATCCGCCGTTAGTTATGATTCATGGGCTAGGAGTTAACTCCACAAGCTTTCATAATAATATTGAACAGTTGAGTAGAAAATTTAGGGTATATTTGTTAGATTTCCCAGGAGGCTCTGGTCGCTCAGTTCCTAGCCAATTGATGCTGAAAAAGCGTGATGTTGCGGCATGGCTAACTGATACTATCTCACAAATTGAAAACAGACAAGTAACTGTATTAGGTGCAAGCTTTGGTAGCTGGGTTGCTGTTGAATATGCATTAACAAAACCTAAACAATTAGCAAAACTTATTCTGACTGCACCGCCACCTTTGGCTGGTAAAGCTAAACTAAAAATTAGCACATTAATGAAAATGATATTTTTAGGCTTAAATAAAAATAAAAAAAATATGGAAAAGCTGTGCAAATTATTATCCGCACCAAATTATATCCCAGATAATAGAACCGTTACCGCTATTTATAATGGTTTGAAATATACTAAGTCATTCAAAGAAAGTGGTCATACGATTAAAAAAAATCTGGCTAATGAAATAATGACACCAATACATTTTATTATGGGAGAGCATGATATGCTCTGCGATCCAGCATCATTGCCAAATCACTTTCCAAAAGCACACATTAGTATTATTGAAAATGCAGGGCACTTGGTTGGCATTGAGCAAAGTAATAACTTCAATCAGCTAATTATTGAATCAATGGCAGCATAAACCCAAAACATGGCTTATTACGTGATAGGATTTATATCCAAGCAACATAAAAATCGCCTATTCAAATCGCTTGGATATAGTTTTCAAACAAGGAGTATTTTATTTTTAACAGGTCCGTTTCTAAAGAGTATTATCAGTTTCCTGATTCATTAAAAACTGAGTTCAAAGCTATTCCTTGGCTGCAATTATTGGTTTACCTACCTTTCTTTTTGCAGCCATTCAATATTGAAGCCTTCGTTATTGTTTTAATCTGCCATGCCATGATTTTTTCACTTTCATTCAAAGTTTTTTGGCTTGAAGACAAACAAGTTATTTGGCCTTTTTTACTCGTTTTATCACTCACTTTTTTCACTTCATTTTATTCAGTAGCCTGTATCGCTTTGTATGCAATTACTATTTTAGTTGCGATGGCGCACTCGATGTTTCGAATGCGAATGTTGCTTGTATTCGTTGTTGTTACCGTTTATTTATTATCGGCTTGGCTACAGGAATATGACCTGGTTATTTTCCTCGTGGGATTATTTTTCACTTTGGTCAATGGCGTCAGTGTTTGTTATCAAATACAGGCACTTTATAAACAATTAGCGATAAAACAAAACCAAGAAGAAGTTCGCAGACTTGCCACATCAACAGAGAGAGAACGCATTGCCCATGACTTACATGATGTACTCGGTCAAAGTCTTACCGGTATTAGTTTAAAAGCAGAGCTTGCTTTACGAACTTTTGAACAAAATCCTTCAGTGGCACAACAGCAACTTTCAGAAATAATTGATATATCTCGCAATACCTTAAAAGAAGTGAGAGAAGCGGTTTCTGATTACCTTCAGACCACGATAGTAAATGAGATCACCAGTGCGCGTATAGCGTTTGGGGCAATAAATATAAAATTTGAAACCGATATTGAGCCCCTTTTACTTGAACCTTCGGTTGAACAAGCAATGGCTTGGGTCATTAGAGAAGCAACAACTAACGTTATGCGTCATTCCAAAGCTAACCATTGCCAGATCACACTAAAAAATAAGAATAATGTACTAACCCTTATTATTAGTGATAATGGTATCGGCTGGGGAAAGAAAAATGATGAGCTGGGCGATAATTTTGGCACGGGCATTGTGAGCATTCGTCAACGTTGTAACACCATCAATGCACAATTTCATTTATCTCAAACTAATGGATATATGATCAAAGTAAGCAAGGAAATGTCATGATACGACTACTGATTGTTGAAGATCAATCGATTGTTTTAGGTGCCTTAGCCGCACTACTAAACCTTGAGAGTGATATGACTGTTGTTGCTACAGCAACAAATGGCCTAGAAGCATTAGAAATATGTAAAAGCCACCAAATTGATATTGTAATATCAGACATTGAAATGCCTAAAATGGATGGCCTGACCTTAGCCCAAGAGTTAAGTGATAATCACCCGCATGTTAAAACAATCATCCTGACAACGTTTTCAAAAAGTGGTTATATTCAACGAAGCCAAAGCGCCAAAGTGTGTGCTTATTTATTAAAAGACTCCCCTTCAGAAGCGCTCGCCAATACGGTAAGAGAGGTTTCTGCAGGGAAAATTATTATCGCACCTGAACTTATTTCGGAAGTATGGCGTGCGTCGATTGACCCCCTCACTAAAAAAGAGAAGGCACTTCTCATCATGGCCCATCAAGGGATTAACAGTGAAGACATAGCAAAAAAAATGAATTTGTCGTCAGGTACCATACGTAATTACGCCCACAGCGCATGCCAAAAGTTAGGCGCAACAAATAGAGTTGAAGCTGCCAACATAGCTTATGGCATGGGATGGTTGTGAGTTGCTCTATATACGCTTGGGTATTTTACGATGAAAGACCATTACAACAAACACTAACCTCAAAAGTGCACATAAATCCAACTCGCTTTGTGCCCCACAGTGAGGTAGTACTAACCATCACCTCCACCACAATATGGACTAAATCTATCAGCTGAAATCCCTCAAATTATATCTGCTGACGATACATAAGCTGATATAAATTTTTGATAATCAAGCTTTCAACAGTTCTGCAGGAATTAACATTATTAAGCGGTTATTATTATTATGCGGCTAATGAGCCTGCGTTTTTTAATTTATATATTAAAGGTATAAGATGAATAAAATATTAATTGGCTTTATTATTATTTTATCAGTGAGTATTAATGCTCAAGAGGTAAATAATGGTGATTTCACTCCAGCGAATACAAATAAAACATTTTCAAAAGAAGAATCTCCGACCGTTTTAATCGACGAAGCTCACAATAATTTTCATACTATGGATGAGAGCTTTCAGCCGTTTGCAAAAATTTTAAAAAGTGATGGTTATTCCGTGAACAAAAACACTCATCTTTTTTCGAAAGATACTCTAAAGAATATTGACGTATTGGTTATTGCTAACGCATTGAATGAAAAAAATCATGAACAAGAAGGTAATGACAATACATGGGATTTACCCAATTATTCTGCTTTTGAGCGAAGCGAAATTGAAGCAATTTCTCACTGGGTAAAAAATGGAGGTTCGCTTTTACTAATCGCAGATCACATGCCATTCCCTAAAGCTTCAGCGGACTTAGCTGCAATATTCGGATTTCATTTGAATAATGGTTACGCTTGGGGCCCTAACAATGGAGTAACAACGTTTAGAAGTTCAAATAATACTCTAACTGAGCATGCAGTAGTACATGGTTCGAATAAAAAAGAGATGGTTGATACCGTTGTGACATATACAGGGCATGCATTTTTGTCTCCACCGAATGCAAAATCATTGCTCGTATTTGGTGAAAATACAATTTCCTTTATGCCGAGTAAATCTTGGAAAAAGAATAGTGAAACTCCTGAAATTCCGATAGTAGGCTGGTCGCAAGGGGCTACATTGGAATTTCATAAAGGAAGAGTTGCAGTGTTTGGTGAAGCTTCGATGTTTACTGCGCAGTTTGACGAAAAATCTAAAACTCTTGATGGGCTAAGAACTAAAGGCGCCGAACAAAATGAACAATTTCTATTAAATGTGATGCATTGGTTATCAGGAAAACTATAAATATTAATTTAAATCGGCCACAAGAATACGTGGCCTAGATTTACAAATAAAACCCGCCTTTTATTAAGATGTTATCCTCAGCTTTCTAGCAGACCATTCTAGTTTATTCAAGAATGTCAGCTTTGTTTAGGTTTGTTATCAGCCGAGACAATAAACCATAGACCCTAAGATCTCCCCTCGTTAGGTTGGTGTCTAAAAAACCTAAACAAAGTGATCATACTCCCTATCTCACTAAGTGCCGTGCGACGTGAAGTCGTATGTAACGCTGTTCACCGCGATAAGAGTGAACCATCTGTATCACCAGGTGACCCTAAGACTCTGAATAAAGTAGCGAGTCTGACAATGTAACA
>MAAC01011156.1_pt1 | contig 43498 bp, 44 predicted proteins | sample 1115981 | NCBI WGS metagenome assembly MAAC01 (sample SAMN04961126, study PRJNA320927) | seawater metagenome | isolation source: sample BD02T64 sea water enriched with oil for 64 days | place: USA:Gulf of Mexico | collected 2013-07-27 | reverse complement strand
CTTTAATACTGTAATAAATAATCATAGCAAACACCGAGAATGACATTCCCAATGTGATGTTTGGATCTGTCGAAGGCACAACCTTCATAAAGTGAATACCAAACAGATTAAATAGCGCTGGGATAAAGTCCACTGGAACCAAATCCATGGCATTCATCATAAATACCCAAACAAAAATCGTCAGTGCTAAGGGTGCAATTAACGGGTTGCGACCATGAAAGCTGTCTTTTACCGTACTATCGATAAAATCTACCATGATCTCAACGAAGTTTTGTAGCCCACCCGGTACACCGGATGTTGCTTTGTTGGCAACAGACTTAAAAACGCCTAAAAAAACCAAGGCTAAGACAATAGACCACCCCATGGAATCAACGTTGATTGCCCAGAATCCCATTTCTTTCGCTTCGGCTGCACTGTCGGCGAGTCCCCAGGTGCCATCGGAATGCTGACCAAACACAAGGTTGGTCAAGTGATGCTTGATATACTCTGTAGAGCTGCCTGCCATATTCGGTACCAATCACTTTTGGGCTACGGTTATTTTATTTAGGTGATGTTTGCTTGAATACTAACGGTGCTAACCAGGACACCATTAATACTGCAATAAATGCAGCAAACATCGCTAATACATTCTCTTTTAACTGCAATGCAGGTACATATTTAAACGCAACCAACATTAACACGATTGTTATGACAAATTTGCCACTCTCGCCTCGCTGAAACGATTTTACCATCTGACTTGCTGCTCGAGCCCCAGAAAACCGAAACGCTTGAAATGCAAAATATGCATTTGATAGTGTGACGATCCATCCACCGATAAGGGCACATATTGCCGCATCGCTACTCATAAAAAGAAACAATCCAGGAAACAGTAATGCCAGTGCTGCTTGTGAACCGACAACCTGATAAGCAAGAAAACGATCGTTAATCGCTCTTGGTTTAGTCACTGCTTCCCCCTTGCCCTTCAGTGAGCGACCCAAATCTTCTTGAAAGGAGCTAGCCTGAGGCGGAGCAAATTATAGTGATTCTGAACGGCACTCGCAACCAGTATTAGGGCATCACTGATAATTCTTGAGCTGTATTTGTGCAAGCAGACCCGTAACTTCTGTTTTTCCTGTGAAAACAACATTATCGTCAATAAAAATGACTTCATTTAATCCAAAGTGTCATCAATAGGGACCAATAAGTCAGATCATTCGCACCAACTATGTGCAAATATTAATCTGATAGAGGTGTAAGCCGCAATTACCTGGAAGGTTATTTTATATGTGAGAGAATGCCATCTAGCTCATCAAGACTTGAGTATTTTATGACCAACTTCCCTTTTCCTTTAGCAGTGTGTTGAACCAATACGGGAGCACCCAATGTTCGAGATAGACCATCTTGTAATTGACGAACATCTGGGTCAATTTTATCTTCAGGTTTTGCTGTCTCTACTGCCTGCATTCTTCGAACAAGCGCTTCTGCCTGTCTAACTGACAACCCTTTAGATGCAATGGATCTTGCAGCTTCGGTTTGTTTTGCCGAATCTAGCGTTAAGATGGCACGTGCATGCCCCATTTCTAGATCGCCGTGTTCCAGCATTGTTTTCGCTTCAACACTTAACGTAGTAAGCCGTAGCAAATTAGTGACCGTCGTACGGGACTTACCCACAGCAGCTGCGACTTGCTGATGAGTGAGTTCAAATTCATCTTGTAACCGTTGTAATGCAACCGCTTCTTCAATGGGGTTAAGATCTTCCCGCTGAATGTTCTCAATCAGCGCCATCGCGATTGCAGCTTCGTCTGTCACATCCCGCACGATACAAGGGACTTTGTCTAACCCCGCCAATTGGCTAGCGCGCCAACGCCGTTCACCGGCAATAATCTCAAAATTCTTTGACGAAATAGCCCGAATAACAATCGGCTGCATCACACCCTGTGCTTTGATGGATTCCGATAACTCTTCTAGCGCAGCAGGATCCATATCCCTACGGGGTTGAAAACGCCCACGCTCAAGAAACTCAACCGGGACATGACGAAATTCGCCATCAGCGGTGATTTCTTTAACATTTTCTGGCGTTTTCGTGGCGTCAGTTGAAACTTCAGCTTTTGGAAGTGCAGCGGAACCACCGATAAGAGCCTCTAGTCCGCGCCCCAATCCTTTTTTCTTAGCCGCCATGGAAGTTTCCTTGATTTTTATTGTTCAAAAAGTTCAAAAATTAGTCAAATACGATACGTGACTGCGAAGACTAGACAATTTAGCACTGGTATACCACATGCTCAATAACCCAAGTGCATTAAGCCGTTTCGGCCTCTTTTTCCTGCACACCCTTTTCGGCTCGGCGAATCATCTCCCCCGCTAATGCCAGGTAAGCAACCGCACCTCTGGATTTTTTGTCGTAATGTAGCGCCGGTAAGCCATGACTGGGGGCTTCGGCTAACCGTACATTTCTAGGAATGATGGTTCGGTAAACCTTTTCAGCAAAGTGTTCCGTCAGTTGAGACGATACTTGGTTACTGAGAGCATTACGAGGATCATACATCGTGCGTAATAAACCTTCGATCTCCAATTTAGGATTCAACACATTACGAATAGTTTCGATAGTATTCAAAAGCGCCGACAATCCCTCCAATGCATAATACTCACATTGCATGGGTATCACGACACCATCGGATGCAGCTAACGAATTTACTGTAAGCATGTTTAACGACGGTGGGCAGTCGATCACAATATAATCGTACTCATTTCGATACCCGACAAGCGCATCAGTCATTCGTCGTTCTTTGCCATCCACATTTAGCAATTCAATTTCCGCAGCTGTCAGGTCGCCATTCGCGGGAATAAGATCAAAGCCGGATTCTGTCGGTACTCTTACATCAGATACCCGTGCCTGATCGACCAAAACATCGTAGATACTCGATTCCACAGCATGCTTATCTACGCCACTACCCATGGTAGCATTACCCTGCGGATCCAAATCTATCAATAGCACTTTACGCTTTGTTGCAACCAACGATGCGGCAAGGTTAACCGACGTGGTCGTTTTACCAACACCGCCCTTTTGATTTGCAATCGATAGCACCTTACCCACGGTCATACTCCTTCGGATATGTTAGTCATATCCTGCTGTAAAATTATTAGGTGGCGCTCCTCATCAAGATAGGGCACTTCCAATGGAATAATATTCTCTACTTTAACCGAAGCCGGCAGCTGTTCAAGCTCCTCTTCAGGAATCACCCCTTTCATGGCAATCAATTGTGTATTCTCGCTCATTAAGTGAGCTACGCCATTAACAAAATTAGGTAAAGAAGAGAATGCTCGACAGAAAATTGTATCTAGCTTTTCTAGAGGAGAAAAGGATTCAATACGACTTTTTGCGACTTCAACGTTATCTCGTTTCAATTCAGTTTTAACTTGAATAAGAAACCGCGTTTTTTTACCGTTGCTGTCTAACAAAGTAAAGTGCTTATTAGGAAATAGAATAGATAATGGTAACCCTGGAATACCCGCACCGGTACCAACGTCTAAAAAACGTTCATCTTCTCTTTCGTTTTCTATCCACGGCGCGATAACCAAACTATCAAGTAAGTGACGCACGACCATTTGGTGAGGGTCTCGAATAGATGTTAAGTTAAATGCTTTGTTCCATTTAACTAACATTAGCAGATATTCTATTAATAGGGCTTGTTGCTCAGAAGAAACTGTCATTCCCAATAACTGAATTCCATTTTCCAAATCCTTGGCTAAAACGCTAGGATCCAATACTACGTGCTTCATTGCTACTTGCCTTATTTAATATCAACGTTCATTGATTTTGTCGCGCGATGTTTTTTCAACGACACTAATAAAAGCGATACCGCTGCTGGCGTAATTCCTGGAATTCTCGATGCTTGCCCTAATGTTTCAGGTCGACTTTCCTTTAGCTTTTGTTTTACTTCGTTGGACAAACCTTTAACGTTGTCAAAATCTAAATCTAACGGAAACTTAGTATCTTCATTGCGTTTTAATTTATTAATATCATCCAGTTGCCTGCTAATATAGCCTTCATATTTTGCGGCAATTTCAACCTGCTCTGCAACAGCATCTGTTACTAATAAATCCCCAGTAACTTCCGCAATTTTATTAAAATCTAACTCCGGTCGTCTCATTAATTCCATCAGTGAATATTCTCGAGACAGGGGACGGTTAATATAAGCCGTCAATTTTTCTGCTATAGGAGAGCCTGGTTGTACCCAAGTATTTTTCATGCGTTGCGATTCTTGTATAATCGCTTCTTTTTTAACACAGAATTTTTCCCAAAGATCATCGTTGACCAATCCAAGCTCACGACCTTTTTCTGTCAATCGAATATCGGCATTATCTTCCCTTAAGATAAGTCTATATTCTGCACGACTTGTAAACATACGATAAGGTTCACGAGTTCCCATGCTGATGAGGTCGTCTACTAGAACACCAAGATATGCTTCATCACGACGAGGGGTCCACGCTTCTTTTTCTTGCGAACGAAGTGCCGCATTTAGTCCTGCTAGTAAACCCTGAGCGCCAGCTTCTTCATAGCCAGTTGTGCCGTTGATTTGACCAGCAAAAAATAAACCATCTACAAATTTAGTTTCTAGACTATAACGTAGATCTCGTGGATCAAAAAAATCATATTCAATCGCATAACCCGGCCGGGTAATGTGCGCATTCTCTAATCCCTTCATCGAGTGAACTAAATCCAACTGCACATCAAACGGTAAGCTCGTAGAAATTCCATTAGGGTACAACTCATGAGTGGTCAACCCTTCTGGTTCAATAAAGATCTGATGCGAGGATTTATCTGCAAAGCGATGAATTTTGTCTTCAATCGAAGGGCAATATCGCGGACCAATACCTTCAATGACACCCGTGTACATTGGCGAGCGATCTAAACCCGCTCGAATAATGTCATGGGTTTTCTCATTGGTATGCGTGATATAACAAGAAATCTGTTCTGGATGCATATCCGCACTTCCCCAAAAAGACATCACCGGCGTTACATCATCGCCCGGTTGAGCTTCCATCTGAGAAAAGTTCACGCTACGCGCATCAATACGAGGCGGAGTACCCGTTTTTAAACGATCCACGCGAAATGGCATTTCACGTAATCGCTCTGCTAATGCAATAGAAGGCGGATCCCCTGCCCTGCCACCACTATGGCTTTCCAAACCAATATGTATTTTCCCACCCAAAAATGTGCCCGCGGTTAATACAACTGTATCAGAATGAAAGCGAACTCCCATATTGGTAATAACACCACGCGCCTTATCACCCTCCATCACCAGGTCATCGGCCGATTGCTGAAAAATATCCAGATGTTGCTGATTTTCTAACGTATGTCGGATATACGCTTTGTACAAAATTCTATCGGCTTGGGCTCGCGTCGCTCGAACCGCAGGGCCTTTACGAGAATTTAATACGCGAAATTGTATACCTGCATGATCGGTTGCAAGCGCCATCGCGCCACCAAGAGCATCAATTTCTTTCACCAAATGGCTTTTTCCGATACCACCAATTGCTGGATTACAAGACATCTGACCCAATGTCTCAATATTATGAGTCAATAAGAGCGTTTCCACTCCCATTCGAGCGGATGCTAATGCCGCTTCACAGCCAGCATGACCGCCGCCAATCACAATGACGCCATAACGCTTGGGATAATCCACAACAAAACCTCTCGAGAAAAGCAACGATCAACAGCAAGTGACTAGGTAAAATACCGAGTCAAATGTCCTGATAATATAAACAATGGGTAAAAGGGCGTTAAGTATAAGGTGTTAGGGAATAAATAAAAGACTTTGTACATTTATTGGACAAAGCATAACGTAAATTTGCATTATTTACTGGCAACCTATTTAACATAACATGTAAGTAAGTACTCACCATGCGAAATACACTTATCATTATTTTCCGATACAAAAGCTAGAGAATATCCGACCCAGTAAGTCATCCGGTGTAAATTCACCCGTTATTTCATTAAGATGATTTTGTGCCATTCTCAAATCTTCTGCCAACAGCTCACCTGCTCCGTTATCTATCAATTGCGATTGACCAATAGATAGATAGTTTCTCGCACTCTTCAACGCTTCTAAATGTCGCTGACGTGCAGTAAACCCTCCTTCCATTGCAGATTGATAACCCATGGCATTTTTTAGGTATTCGCGCAGATCATCGATGCCTTGTCCATGTTTTGCCGATAAACGAACGGTAGGTAATCCTTTTTCACAGATCCCTTGCACCTCTTCCGTTTTATCAATTTTATTTCTTACAACAACCACTTTATCTAAATCAGGTAACTGTTCAAAGAACTCTGGCCACATTGATTCAATATCTACATTCTTCGTTTCTGATGCATCAGTTAATAATAAGACTCGATCTGCTTCTTTAATTTCAGACCACGCTCTGCGAATCCCCTCTTGTTCAATTGCATCTGGACTATCACGTAGCCCCGCAGTATCAATAATATGTAAAGGCATTCCATCGATATGAATATGTTCCCGAAGAAGGTCTCGAGTAGTTCCCGCAATATCCGTCACTATTGCAGTGTCCCTTCCAGCCAATGCATTTAACAAACTCGACTTTCCAGCATTTGGCCTACCGGCGAGAACGACTTTCATGCCTTCTTTAAGCAACACACCTCTGTTCGCTTCTTTTAGTACAACGTCCAGTTGCTCGATGATCGATGCTAGATCTCTACCTACTTTTCCATCTGCTAAGAAATCAATTTCTTCTTCGGGAAAATCAATAGCTGCTTCAACGTATAAGCGAAGATTAATCACTTGTTCAACCAATACGTGAATATGATCGGAGAACGCGCCATTTAACGAACGAATGGCACAACGCGCTGCTTGTTCTGAAGCGCTATCAATTAGATCGGCAATTGCCTCAGCCTGTGCCAAATCCAATTTATCATTTAAGAAAGCTCTTTCAGAAAATTCTCCGGGATTAGCCATTCGAGTACCCAGATTTAATACTCGATTAAGTAAACTGGTCATCACAACCGGACCACCATGGCCCTGAAGCTCTATAACGTCTTCCCCGGTAAACGAGTTTGGTCCAGGAAAAAAGAGAACCAAACCTTCGTCAACAATATCGTTATTTACATCTAAGAACTGATGAAAGTGAGCAAACCTCGGTTTAAATTCCGTGTCTTTCTGAATCAACGCCAACGCAATCTCTTTCGCCTTCACGCCAGAAATACGAATAATACCAACCCCGCCGCGCCCGGAAGGTGTTGCTTGTGCAGCAATCGTATCTGGTGAGTACATCAGATCATTCATACTAAAATTATCTCTGAAACGTTGGAGAGTTTTGCCCAGTGCACATTTGCGCTTTTGCTACCAAAATAAAAAGGGCTCTTAAAGAGCCCTTTTTATTATTTATTTTCTGCCGCTTTCTCAATACCGTGGGTGATATACCATTGCTGGGCAATGGATAATAGATTGTTCGTGACCCAATACAACACTAAGCCTGCTGGGAAGAATAAAAAGAACACCCCAAAAATCAACGGCATCATTTTCATCATTTTCGCCTGCATCGGATCTGGTGGTGCAGGGTTAAGCATTTGCTGGAAGAACATACTTGCCGCCATAATTATCGGCAATACAAAATACGGATCCATCACAGAGAGATCTTGGATCCATCCGTAAAACGGTGCTTGACGAAGTTCCACACTTTCCAATAACGCCCAATATAATGCCAAGAATACAGGCATCTGTATGAGAACAGGTAAACAACCACCTAAAGGATTGATTTTTTCATCCTTATACAGCTTCATCATTTCCTGTGATAATTTTTGTCTATCATCAGCATAGCGTTCACGAATGGCCGTTAACTTTGGGGTCACTCTACGCATATTTGCCATAGATCGATAACTTGCTGCTGACAACGGAAAGAAAAGTGCTTTCACAAATACCGTTAGCAAAATAATCGCAACACCCCAGTTATTAACAAAACTAAAGAACCAGTTAAGCAGCAGATACAACGGTTTGGAGATAAAAAATAGAGGACCGTAATCAACAACGAGGTCTAAACCTTTATCAGGTTCTATTGCTTCCAGTTTTTTAAGAATTTTTGGTCCAGCATAGAAACGATTGTTGAACGTATATTGATCACCTGCCACAACCTTAACGACAGGGGTAATATAGCGAATGAGATAGTTGCCATTTTTCTCTTGGGTTTGATAATTCAACTTAACAGATTGGTCAGGAATCCAAGCACTCATAAAATAATGCTGAATAAAGGCCATCCAACCGCCCTGGATCTCTTTCTTTATCGGCTCTTCTTTAAAATCATCAAAGTCATGTTTGTTATAGGGCTTGTCTTCATCCCAATAAGCCGCACCCAAATACGTTGGCAAACCAAATCCGCTGGTATCTAGACCAGGATCCGGACTGCCATCCCGTTTAATTTGCGCATACATCGCTGCTAACCAAGGTTCATTAGAAAGGTTATCAACAATAATATCGACTTCGACTAAGTATTCGCCTCGCGTAAACCGGAGTCGTTTGGTTATTTTTACGCCATTTTCGTGAACCAAACGCAAATCAACCGTTAGTTCTTGTTTATCACCCAATACATATGCCGATGAATCTGCACTAAACAAGTTATTGGTGGCTGAACTGCTTTCACCATTTATTCGTGCCAAACCACTTTGGGCGATATAGGTATGAGAACGTGTCTTATCCAGTAGCCGAAAAGGAACATCAGGCTGATCAGCAGAGATTGGATACTCCGTTAAACCAACAGAAACGATATCACCGCCATTCGGATCAATTTTTATTGATAACACATCTGTTTCGACTGAAATCAGCGCTGTACTAGGGGCAGCCTTTGCCTCAACGCTTACTTCTTCTAGAACGTTAGTAGAGATCGTCGGTATGTCTGAATCAGATGTATTTACGGAAGGTATACCATCGATACTAGCAGTGTTTACCTCACTAGCCTGTGGATAACTTTGTGAGTTGTTTTCTACTGCTTGGATCTGAGCGGTTTGTCCGTAGTCTTCTTGCCATTGTAAGATCATCAAGTAAGAAACAACTGCTAAACCAATTATTAAAAGTGTTCGTTGGATATCCATAACTGTTACTTATTGTTTTCTATAGGTTTTTTCTGACAATAGTGGAATTCTTCAGGTACTAGATCCACTCCACCAGAATGCCAAGGGTTGCATTTTAGCAAGCGAAAAACGGCTAAATAGAAGCCTTTCCAAGCGCCAAATCGTTCGATAGAGAGCTGTGCATAACAAGAACATGAGGGATAAAATCGACAATGTGGAGCCATCATCGGGCTGATAAAGTTCCGATAAAGTTTGATCAGATTAATCAGCAGAGTCTTTATCAAAATACAGCGCCTATATTCACATATAAATTCAGGAATACAATACGTCCGAGTATTAGGCTTTTTTTGTCTCTAACTTTGCAGTGCGTTTTTTGAGTATACGTCGCCATGTCTGATCCACCACTTTCTTTAACGCAGAAGAATCGAGCTCGATTGCCCCGCGGCGACTTAAAACAACAAATTCTAAGCCTTGTAACTGGTGTTGATGGTTTCTAAACGATTCTCTCACAACTCGTTTAAACCGATTACGATCTACCGCTCTTTTAAGGTTCTTTTTTGCAACAACTAACCCTAAACGAGCTGGTTTTTCGTCATAATTATCAATGGCAAGCACAAGTAATTCACTTGTCCCCGCTTTGATAGCCACGTGATCAAATACACGTTTAAAATCATGAGAATTAAGTAACTTCTGATGGGGTTTAAACGTGTATTGCATCGTTTCTAGCAAGAATAATTATGCTGCTAGACGCTTACGGCCTTTCGAACGACGTCGTTTAATCAGGTGTTGACCATTTTTGGTAGCCATACGAGATCGGAAGCCGTGGGTACGCTTACGTTTTAGATTACTGGGTTGGAAAGTTCTTTTCATGGCGATTCTCTAATTTCTACAAACAGTGTCTTTGATTCGTCTTTTAAAAGTCTAGTTAAAACCTTTAAAAAAGAGCGGAGATTCTAGTGATTTTAGCTACCCCTGTCAATCCTGTAATTCGCTTGTTTATTGGGGTAGGACGCCATTAATAATTAATAATATATTTATATATAAAAGATTATGTTTATAGTTATTAGTGTTAGTAAAATCTGTGCATAAGTTAAAAAAACCTAATAAAAACAATATGTTAGCCACGTGATAACCTTGTGCTCATAGTTTGTATTAGCTAAGGGCAAGGGGGGGTACAAAATGTGAATAACTATGGGTGGCTGTTTATCCACATAGATATCAATAGTTTAATGACCGGTGTATACAGACTTTCTATACATATTATCCACAAGTGAAAAAATGACTAATTTATGGAATAAGGGAAGGTAATCAAGTTTGTTGATTGTTTTGTGATCAATAAAAAATCCCTTTGATGATAAATAGCCGTATTGAATTAGGGAAAGAGTGCGGTATAAATATCGATCAATATGTAGGGATACCTTCAGGTCAAGCGTTATTTCTAAAAAGCCCTTAAATTTCAGTAAAATATTTTCATTTTCCCTGTGGATAAGTTTCATTAGGCGGTATATTATTTCATCCTTTCCTGTGTAATTAATTCATCTATTGGGGGCATGCCAAGTGGGTAGTGCGCTATGGCATAAATGTCTGGACCGGTTACAAGAAGAGTTACCGTCTCAGCAATTTAATATGTGGATCAGGCCGCTTCAGGTTGAACCTGATGGCGATGATTTGCGTCTGTTAGCACCTAATCGTTTTGTTCTCGATTGGGTCAACGATAAATTTATTTTCCGTATCACAGAGTTACTTGATGAATTATCAGGTGCTGACATCCATCCGTGCGTGGTGTTGGTCATTGGCTCCAGAGCATCCACCCCAGTAGATAATGCTCCACGACAAAATGCAGCTGTATCGACAGAACCAAGCCGTTCAGGACATACTGTTACCAAGGTAGTGCAACCGAATGGAAATAATTCTTCAGCTCAAAGACAGGGTGGGCGTAAGGTTGATTTAGGTGGATCGATAAAGCATAAGACGAGCCTAAACACTAGTTTCATATTTGATAGTTTCATTGAAGGTAAATCTAACCAACTGGCCCGTGCAGCGGCGACCCAGGTTGCTGATAATCCAGGTAATGCCTATAACCCGCTATTTCTCTATGGAGGCGTGGGTTTAGGTAAAACTCACCTGATGCATGCTATTGGTAACCAGATAGTTATGCATAACCCTAATGCTAAGGTCGTTTATCTCCATTCTGAGCGGTTTGTGGCGGATATGGTAAAGGCACTTCAGATTAACGCGATAAATGAGTTTAAGCGCTTCTATCGCTCTGTGGATGCCCTTTTGATAGATGATATTCAGTTTTTTGCGGGAAAAGAGCGATCTCAAGAAGAGTTTTTCCATACTTTTAATGCTTTGTTGGAAGGTGGTCAACAGATGATCCTTACCAGCGATCGCTACCCGAAAGAAATCACAGGCGTGGAAGAGCGCCTTAAGTCCCGTTTCGGTTGGGGTTTGACTGTTACCGTGGAACCTCCTGAACTAGAAACTCGCGTTGCGATACTAATGAAAAAGGCAGAAGAGGCAAAAATTGACCTGCCTCATGAAGCTGCGTTTTTTGTCGCACAACGTATACGTTCAAACGTACGGGAGCTCGAAGGAGCATTAAAACGCGTTATCGCCAATGCACACTTTACTGGCAGGCCGATTACCGTTGAATTTGTTAAGGATTCACTAAAAGACTTGCTCGCTTTACAGGATAAGCAGGTGGGTATCGAGAATATTCAGAAAATTGTAGCTGAGTATTTTAAGATCAAAATGTCCGATATGTTATCTAAGCGAAGAAGTCGGTCGGTTGCCCGTCCACGACAAATTGCAATGGCGCTAGCAAAAGAGCTGACGAATCATAGTCTGCCTGAAATCGGGGATGCATTTGGCGGCAGAGACCATACCACGGTCTTACATGCGTGCCGTAAAGTAAAAGAATTGCGTGCTACCAGCAATGATGTTGGTGAAGATTACAGTAATTTACTACGCTCCTTAACAACATAAAAGCTAGTTAGTGCTAACTAACGGAAATTAGGAATATGTATGAAATTTAGCGTCTCAAGAGAAAACCTACTGACACCATTGCAACAAGTTGCGGGTGTTGTTGAGCGTCGACAAACGCTGCCGGTTTTATCTAATGTACTGATGGTAGTAGAAGGTGATTCTCTTTCGATTACCGGTACAGATCTAGAAGTAGAGCTTGTGGCGCGTATCACCCTTGAAACTGCTGCAGAGGTCGATGGTGAAATTACTTTGCCCGCGAAGAAGGTGATGGATATTTGTAAGTCATTGCCTAACGAGGCTGTGATCACATTCGAACAAGATGATCAAAAAATGAGAATAAAGGCAGCGAGAAGTAAATTCTCGTTGGCGACCTTACCCGCTAATGAATTTCCGAATTTAGAAGACACTGCCAGTACGAGTGAATTTTCGATTAACCAGGGTTATCTTAAGCAAACTATCGACCGTACTAGTTTTGCGATGGCGCAGCAGGATGTTCGATTTTATTTGAACGGTATGCTTCTGGAGCTCACACAGAATAGTTTGAAAACAGTGGCTACAGATGGGCACCGCTTAGCGCTCTGCTCCGCAGAAATTCAATTACCTATTGAGGGTGTTACTCAGGCCATTGTGCCTCGTAAAGGAATTTTGGAATTAGCTCGATTATTTTCAGATGACGATTCAGAAGTTGGTATTACGTTAAGCTCAAATCATATAAGAGCAGAGACCCCTGGTCTTCGTTTTACATCCAAATTGGTGGATGGGAAATTCCCAGATTACGATAAAGTCCTGCCAAAACAAGGAGATAAGTTAGTCGTTGGTGAAAAGTCAGAGATGAAGCAGTCGTTCTCTCGGGTCGCTATCTTATCTAACGAAAAATATCGAGGTGTTCGAGTTCGTATAGAAAATGGAACGCTAACCTCTGTAGCTAACAATCCAGAACAAGAAGAAGCTCAAGAAGTCATTAATGTAACCTACGAAGGGCCAGAGTTGGAAATTGGTTTTAATGTTAGCTACATACTTGATGTACTGAGTGTTGTTCAAAGTGACAGTATTCATATTACGTTATCTGATTCTAACAGTAGTGCTTTGATAACGGATGGCGAAGATCAGAGCGCTATGTATGTAGTGATGCCAATGAGGCTGTAGTTCGGTAACGATACCGGTGTCTATAAAAACTCTGGATGTCAGCAATGTGCGTAACGTCCAGAGTGCTTCGCTTGAGTGTTCACAATATAGCAATCTAATTATCGGCCCCAATGGTAGTGGAAAAACCTCGCTGCTTGAATCCATGGCAGTTCTGAGTCAAGGCAAGAGTTTCAGAAATTCGCTAAAAAAAAGTATTATCCGTGATGGGCAATCTAGCCTAACTGTATCTGCATTACTTAGAGCGATTGATTCTGATTCGATGGAAACGAGGATTGGAATCTCTAAGTTTGGCGGTGGCAAAACGGTTGCAAAAGTTGCATTAGAGAAAGTTCAGCGAGTATCTACCCTTTCCAGTCTATTACCTGTTTGTGTTATTGAACCCAACAGTATGGATATTATTGAAGGGGGGCCAAGTTTCAGAAGACAATTGATGGATTGGGGAGTGTTCCACGTGGAACATGGTTTCATAGATCATTGGCGTAGGTTTAGTCATGCTCTGAAACAACGTAATGCATTACTCAAAACGGGTCAAAAAGATTCGAGCAATCAATTAGATTACTGGAATCGGATATTAGTACCTTCCGCAGAGTATGTAACGAATGTACGGCAAAAGTACATGATGGAACTAGAAGAAACGTTAAGCAGATCGCTTACACATTTCTTTATGGATGACGGTATACGAATAGTACTACGTGATGGCTGGACGGATGCTGGGGGTTACTCAGAGTGTCTAGACAAAACCATAACCAAAGATCTGCGTTATGGTTTTACCACTATTGGCCCTCATAAAGCTGATCTTGAAATTTGTGCTGGTAATCACTTGGCTAAAGACTATTTGTCTAGAGGCCAGAAAAAGCTAGCAGTGTATGCCATTAGGCTAGCCCAGATAGAGCAGTTGCAGCGGAAGTCAGGGCGCCAGGTCAGTTTACTGTTAGATGACCTGCCCTCTGAGTTAGATACAAATAATTGTGAAAAAGTGTGCAAAGAAATAAAGAGAATAGGATGTCAGGTATTTATTACTTCAATAAATAACACTGACCTTAATAGTATGATTATTGATACGCTCGATCCCAATGTGTTCCACGTGGAACATGGAACCGTTAGCGTATAAACATTCCCATGGTGGAGACAATCAATGACGGATAATAATAGCTACGACTCTTCAAGCATTAAAGTGTTAAAAGGGCTCGATGCAGTAAGAAAACGACCTGGAATGTATATTGGTGACACTGATGATGGTACTGGTCTACATCATATGGTGTTCGAAATAGTTGATAACTCTATCGATGAAGCCCTTGCTGGTCACTGTAGCGAGATCAAAGTTGTTATCCACCCAGATGAATCCATTACCGTATCTGATAATGGTCGTGGCATCCCTACCGATATACACGAAGAAGGTATATCCGCTGCAGAAGTTATCATGACGGTGCTTCATGCCGGTGGAAAGTTTGATGACAACAGCTATAAAGTATCGGGAGGCTTACACGGTGTGGGTATCTCGGTGGTAAACGCATTAAGTAAAGAGCTGAAACTCACCATTCGCCGTGCTGGTGAAGTTTGGGAACAGAATTACGTACACGGTGAACCTCAAGCACCACTATCAGTTATTGGTGAAACAGAGACTAGCGGGACTACAGTTCACTTTAAGCCTTCAGAGTTGACGTTTACTGCGATTAAATTTTCACATGATATTCTAGCCAAGAGGCTCCGTGAGCTATCCTTTCTTAACTCAGGTGTTCGGATTGTCCTTTTTGACGAAAGAACGGGTGTCGAAGATGTATTTGCATATGAGGGTGGACTTAGCTCATTCGTCGAATACCTCAATCAAAACAAGACGCCACTGAACCCTGTATTTCATTTTAATGGCTCAAAGCAAGGTATAGAAGATGAGATAGGCGTAGAAGTCGCGTTACAATGGAATGATAGCTATCAAGAAAACCTCTTTTGCTATACCAATAACATTCCTCAGCGCGATGGTGGAGCCCACCTTGCGGGGTTTAGGTCTGCCCTCACCCGTTGTTTGAATACATTTATGGAAAAAGAAGGCCTTTTGAAGAAAGAGAAGGTCGCGACTACCGGTGATGATGCGCGTGAAGGTCTGACTGCGATCGTCTCTGTTAAAGTTCCTGACCCTAAGTTCTCCTCTCAAACCAAGGATAAATTGGTATCTTCTGAAGTTAAATCCGTTGTTGAATCGGTAATGGGTGAAAAGCTTAATGAATACCTTCTAGAGAACCCGGCTGAAGCTAAGAACATATGCGGAAAAATCATTGATGCCGCTAAGGCTCGAGATGCCGCGAGACGTGCAAGAGAGATGACTCGCAGAAAAGGTGCGTTAGATATCGCGGGTTTACCGGGTAAGTTGGCAGATTGTCAGGAAAAAGACCCTGCACTTTCCGAACTATACCTAGTGGAAGGGGACTCTGCGGGAGGCTCCGCAAAGCAAGGTCGAAACAGAAAGAACCAAGCAATCCTACCGCTTAAAGGTAAGATTCTGAATGTTGAAAAAGCGCGGTTCGACAAAATGATATCTTCTCAAGAAGTCGGCACACTCATTACCGCATTGGGTTGTGGTATTGGTAGAGAAGAATACAACCTTGAAAAGCTACGTTATCACAGCATTATCATCATGACTGATGCTGATGTCGATGGTGCTCACATACGAACCCTTCTACTCACTTTCTTCTTCCGACAGTTTCCAGAGCTTGTTGAGCAGGGACATATATATATCGCTCAGCCTCCTTTGTATAAGATTAAACGAGGAAAGCATGAGCAGTACCTAAAGGATGAGGATGCCTTGAGCAGCTATCTTACTCAGGCCGCCTTGGATGGCACCTCATTCCATGTGAATGAAGACGCTCCTGCTATTACAGGCCCTGCACTAGAAAGCCTCATGGGCGACTACAAAGCCGCTTACAATATCGTAAATAGGCGTTCTAGGATGTATCCCGAGTCTATCCTTGAGCAGTTGATTTATACAGCAGGTGTGACGGCAGAGATGCTGACAGATCGAGATGCCATTGAGCAATGGTGTAAGCGTTATGAGGCCGTGTTGATGATTGCAGCGGATGCATCGGAGCGATATGAGATCAACGTGTTTGAAGACGTTGAACTCGGTGTATTCTTACCTCAAGTAACCTATACGAACCATGGTATTGCTCATGAGTATATCTATAGCAAAGACTTCTTGCTGTCTAACGACTACATAGAGCTTAGCCGAATTGGTGCAATTCTTACGGATCTCATTGAAGAAACAACCTATGTTAAACGGGGTGAGAAAATCAAAGAGGTTAAGAGCTTCAAGGAAGCTATCGATTGGTTGATGAAAGAGTCTCGTAAAGGTCATATGATTCAGCGCTACAAAGGGCTAGGAGAGATGAATCCCGGTCAACTCTGGGAGACAACGATGGATCCAGAATCTCGGCGCATGTTGAAAGTTACGGTTGAAGACGCTATTGCAGCTGATCAGATATTCACAACACTTATGGGTGACCATGTTGAGCCACGAAGAGATTTCATCGAAACGAACGCACTGAATGTGACTAACTTGGATGTATAACTTCTTGGATAACTGTTAAACCTTGCATACATATCCACAGCTTACTCAGGGCTGTGGATATACGAAAATAAAAAAAGCGGACTTAAAAGTCCGCTTTTTTTATAGCCTAGATAGTAAGTGTGTACTAACTCGCGTCAGGGATGTTTTCATTCATCCACAATTCAATTTCTCTTGTGAGTTCTTTTGGTTTTCGTCCTGTTGTATCGATCAATTCACCGATTCTAATCTTAATTGTACCTGGGTATTTGGTAACTTTTCCGGCAGGCCAAAATAACCCTGAGTTATGTACGATAGGTAAGATAGGTTTGTTTGCTTGAATCGCTAACATCGACCCTCCTCCAAGATGTGGGGCTGTTTCACCGTAGGGTACCCGTGTACCTTCGGGAAATATCAGTACGCTCACATTATTCATCAACCGATCTTTACCTTGGACTACAAGCTGCTTGAGCGCGTTCTGTTTCTTAGAGCGATCAATAATGATCGGGTTGAGAGCGCGTAAGGTAATTCCCACAAATGGGATTAGGATAAGCTCTTTTTTGGCCGCGACACATTGTGGGGCAAAATGTTGTTGAATAAAAAACGTTTCCCAGACACTTTGGTGATTGGCTACGACAACACACAATTCTGAGGGCAATGCTTCTGGGTTTTCTATTTCGTATCGAATACCACAGATAACCTTAAGCCACCATTCCAGAAATCGTATCCAACTCGTTATGATGGGGTAACGCTTTTCGAACGGTAGGCACCAGGCAAGAGGGGTTACGATGACACCATAGAAGACGATACTGATCGCATAACCAAGGTAAAAGATAATTCCACGTAGAAAGCTCATCAAATTGTTGTTCCATTCGAAGATTGGGTAAGGGAAAAGAGGGTCAACCTACTACCTCTAAGGGGGACTTAGTTAGGTTAACCTAATAGGTCATTCACAAAATCCAGCAGATCATTATAGACAGCTATACCCTGTAAGTGTGAATTCTCCTTTTCCTTTAGTTTTACAAAAGATTTCAGCCCCTTTCCGGTTTGTACCAACACGGATCGACATCCAGCGTTAATACCTGCATTTAGGTCGCTCATACTGTCTCCTACAAAGACAACATCAGTCGATAATTGAATGTCTAGCGAAGCAGATATCTGCTTCAATAGTCCAGGCTTTGGTTTTCGACAAAGGCAGTTATCATCAGGGCCGTGGGGGCAAAACGCGATATGCTGAATACTGCCACCTGCTTGTGATACCAAATCAATCATTTTTCTATGCATGGCTGATAAGGTGTCACTATCAAAATAGCCGCGAGCGAGGCCAGACTGATTCGTTGCAACCGCGATGGAATATCCGGCTTTTGACAATTTTGCGATGGCTTCAATGCTGCCTGGAATTGGTATCCACTCGTCTGCTGATTTTATATAGTCATCAGAATCTTGGTTGATTACACCATCACGATCGAGTATTACTAGTTTGTTACTCATATAGATCTTTCCCTTTATATTATGCTGAACATAAAAAAGGGCCTAACAAACCCATTTGTTTGCTAAGCCCTTTGACTCATTCTTAATGTAGCCTATTACTGAAGCACAGATATATCGGCAATATCTAAGAACAAACCATGCAGCTCTTGAAGAAGTGCAAGTCTATTATTCTTAAGTGCGGGTTCTTCAACGTTTACCATCACATTATCAAAAAATGCATCCACGGGGTCTTTTAGCTCAGCTAATGAAGATAGCACTTTAGTGTAATTCTTGCTTCCGGAGGATTGCATATCAGCAGACTTTTGAGCGACGATAGTAAATAGACGCTTCTCTTCTTCTGCTTCCAACAGTGCTTCAGACACAGCCGGTAGTTCGGATGTATCTTCTCGTTTGCCAAGTATGTTGCCCACTCGTTTGTTTGCAGCCGCGAGAGCTTCAGAAGCGGGTAATGCCTTAAATGCCTTTACTGCTTCGATGCGCTGGTAAAAGTCTAATGGCGCTGTTGGGTTAACGCCCAAAACAGCCTTAACGATATCTGTGCTAAAGCCTTCCTCTTGGAACCAGGACATATAACGGCCTTGTAAAAATTCCAGGTAGTCTTCTTTAACATGAGCATTAGTGAGTTTATCTGCGTATAAGGTCGAAGATTGTTGAAACAATTCAACAAGGTCTAATGGTAGTTTCTTACCTACTATTATTCTCAACACTCCTAATGCTGCGCGACGTAGTGCGTAGGGGTCTTTGTCGCCAGTCGGTTTTTTACCAATGCCTAAAATACCGACTAAGGTATCGACTTTATCCGCTATTGCGACCGCGGCGCCCGTGAGGGTACTGGGAAGTTTGTCGCCCGAAAAGCGAGGCTGATATTGTTCGTTAAGTGCTAACCCTACTTCTTCAGCTTCCCCATCATTGGCTGCATAATAAGTCCCGATGATACCTTGTAAGTCAGGAAACTCGCCGACCATTTCAGTGGATAAATCTGCTTTACATAGAAGCCCTGCTCTTGCTGCCCACTCCTCATTGCCACCAATGCGTTCGGCGATGTATTTGGCAAGTGTGCTAACGCGTGCTGATTTTTCTAACAAGGTGCCTAACTGTGCTTCGAATACAATCTTGGATAACGGTTCGTTATGTTGTTCCAAGGACTTCTTTTTATCGGTTTCAAAAAAGAACCGAGCATCGGAAAGTCGTGGTCGAATAACGCGCTCATTACCGTTGATGACTTGAGAAGGATCGCTACTTTCAATATTAGATACGGTAATAAAGTGGGGTAGTATTTTTCCATTGCTATCTAATACCGGAAAATATTTCTGGTGCTCTTGCATCGCACTGATCAACGCTTCTTGAGGTACTTGTAAAAAGTCCTCTTCAAAGTTTCCTATCAATGGTACAGGCCATTCAACCAATCCGGTGACTTCGTGTAATAAGTCATTATCAATAGAAGGGGTACCAGTCGTGCTACTGGCGATCGTTTTGACGCCTTCAAGAATCTGGCTCTGTCGTTGATCATAATCCGCAATAACAAAACGTTCTTTGAGTTGGCTTTCATAATCGCCTGGTGAGGTGATAGTAAAAACCGCTGGCGCGTGAAAGCGGTGTCCACGACTTTCATTCCCAGCTGCTTTTCCAAGAATATTACATTGGACTACATCGTTTCCGAATAATACGACTAACCAATGAACCGGGCGAACAAATGCGTCTTTGTGAGCACCCCAGGTCATACGTTTAGGAATTGGCAATTTGTTAAGAGATTGTTCAATGATCTCAGGGATAAGCGATGCTGTTTGCTTTCCTTGTTGGGTGGAGCGAAATACCAACCAAGCACCCTTCTCAGTCTCTAATGTTTGTAATTCGTCGAAACTGACACCACAGGAACGAGCGAACCCTTCAGCAGCTTTGCTCGGGTTACCTTCTGCATCACGTGCAGCTTTAATTGCGGGGCCCTTTCTTTCAACTGATTTATCTGCTTGCTGGGTGACAAGACCGCTAATCTTTACGGCTAAACGTCGCGGTGTTGCATAGGGAGTAATACCCTGGTGAGCCAAATCATGAGTGGCGAGCCCTTTGCTAATTCCCTCTGCAAAGGCTGACATCAATTTCTTTAGCGCTTTGGGCGGCAGTTCTTCAGTGCCAAGTTCGATAAGTAAATCGTTGCTTACTGACATGGTGATCTCTATTCGTAATTAAGTCTGATGCAAATTTGTAACGTGTATGACGGGTTACTTGTTAGCATCGGCTTCTAATTTTTTTAGGATTTCACTCTTCAAAGGCTCAGGTGCAAGTGGAAAGCCGAGCTGATGGCGTGAATCAAAATATGTTTGGGCTACTGCCCTTGCTAGGCTTCGTACCCGAAGTATGTAACGTTGTCTTTCTGTTACTGAAATCGCATGTCTTGCATCGAGCAAGTTAAATACATGAGACGCTTTTAGTACGTACTCATAGGCTGGCAATGGTAATGTAGATTCAATGAGTTTTTGACTTTCAGCTTCGTAGTCATCAAACGCCTTGAACAACATCTCAACGTTGGCATGCTCAAAATTGAAGGTCGACATTTCCACTTCATTTTGATGAAACACATCACCATAAGTGACCGTACCAAATGGGCCTTTAGACCACACCAGGTCATAAATACTATCCACACCTTGAAGGTACATGGCGATGCGCTCTAACCCGTAAGTTATTTCGCCTGTTACGGGGTAGCAGTCAAGTCCACCGACTTGTTGGAAATAGGTGAACTGGGTGACTTCCATTCCGTTCAACCATATTTCCCAGCCTAGTCCCCATGCACCAAGTGTGGGTGATTCCCAATTGTCTTCAACGAATCGAATGTCATGGGTGAGAGGGTCTATTCCTAGTTGGCGTAAGGAATCAAGGTACAGCTCTTGAATGTTATCCGGTGACGGTTTGAGTACTACTTGGAATTGATAGTAGTGTTGTAATCTATTGGGGTTTTCACCATAGCGGCCATCGGTGGGTCGACGACAGGGCTGAACGTAAGCAGCACTCCAGGTTTCTGGGCCAATGGCTTTTAAGAAAGTGGAGGGGTGAAAGGTGCCGGCCCCTACTTCCATGTCCAAGGGTTGAGTTATGACACAGCCTTGTTTTGCCCAATAGGTTTGGAGGGCAAATATTAAGCCTTGAAAAGTAGAAACATCAAATTCTTGAGAGTTATCGCTCATAGTCTATTACTATCCGAAGATCAGTCCAAATCGGGGTATTATCATAGGCTGCTGCAAAATATGCAGATAAAAGCCTACGGCAAAACGCGTTATTATACTCGCAGCGGATGGTCTTATACAGTAGATAGCAATAGAAAGATTACAATTGTAAGTGATTACTTACTATAACTAGAGGGGCAGTAAAAGCGTTACCTTAGCCCCCTGTTTTGGTGCAGACTGATTGCTTAAGCGAATTTCACCGAGCTTATCCCCTTCCTGATGAGATCTAATGAGTTTATTAGCAAAAAATAACCCAAGCCCAGTGGATTGTGAATCCATAGAAATGGACCCCTGGCTAAAGTCATTTTCTAACATATCTTCAGGAAAACCCGGACCGTCGTCTGTAATGCATAAGTAGAGGTTCTGTTCGTCTTCATGGCTCGATAATGTAATGTGCTTGGCACCGGCTTTGACACTGTTATAGATGCAAGTATCAAGGATGATAAATAGGATGCTGTTATCAAAAAAACCGCTGACCTCTTCATCACAGTCGAGCGTAAATGATAGACCGTGGGCTGCGGTAGTATAGGTATGCCTAGCAATGACCTCTTCTAACAATTCAATCGCAAAATGTTGATCAATATTGATAAAAAAGTCGTCACTCAAGGATTTATAACTTGCCAGTATGCGTACCAGTTCATTACCAACAAACTGAGATTCACTTTTGATTTGTTGTACGTGTTGTTGTTGGTCGTTGGTTAGAGTCAGACTATCGAGAATGGAGTCGAGTTCGCCAAACATTAATCCACATCGATTTTTTATTTCGTGTATTGATGCGGCAAGTAATTGTCCTCGCATGTCTTCGTTACTCATCGCCTGTTATCTCTTCCCATTGAAATTTGAGTTGTTCCAAGATTGGATGTCGAGGGTCTGACTCTGATAATGTTTCGAGTTCTTTAAAAAGCGCATCACATTTCTGAGTGAGCTGGCGATCAGGGCGCCCTTTCTTAAATCGGCCAATAATGGATTTGAGTGCGCCTAGGAATATATCTTCGTCGGCATCTTTAAAACTAGAAGCGCGCAGATACATTTCTAAAGCATCTTCCACGTCCTCTCGTAATAATAATTCCTCGCCGCGCTCTTTTACTAACTTTAAGCGGTCGGCCGGACGATTATGAAGAAACAACTCAATGGTCTTATAATATTTTACTTGTAGTCGTTTATTTGATGCGATCTCATTGAGTACTTGTTTACCGTACTCCATCGCGATCTCTTCAGTTTCAAATTGTAGTTTAGTATTGAAGATATCAATTTTGTCATCGAGCGATAGATTTTTTGATGATGAAATAATAGTATCTGCGGCACGATAGGCTAGCTTCCCCTCTTCTTCTTTACCGGAATTCATCAAGGTTTCAGCTTCGACCAATGAACACTTTAAGGACGCGATAGTATCCAAATCAAAATCCATGCGAGCACTTTCAATTAGATTAAGAGCCTCAACTGTACTGAGCTTTTTATCACGCATACTGCCGCCTTTTATTTTTGGTTGCAGCGATTTTGCAAGGCCGATAAATACATCAGGGGATTTAAAACAAGAATTCTTTCCAAGCGCAACCGCTTTACGGCAGGATTTCCACATAACATCAATATCACCATTCTTTTCCGCCACTCTCCCGAGAGCTTGTTGGCGACGAATGGATTTCGGTGATTGAGCTACGGCTTCTACCAGAACTTTTTGTGCCGCCTTGTATTTACCTTGTTCTTCTAGTGATTTTGCAAGCCAATCTTGTGCTTCGACATACTTTGCTTTGGTCTTGGCAAGACTTTCCAATAAGTTTTGTGCTTGCTCATACTCTTTAAAGTAAAAGTGTACTTTTGCCATACCCAAAATGGCCCAGGCTACTCGTTTTATACCTAATACGGTTTCATAGATATCTTTCGCTTCTTCAAACCGTTCCTGCTCAATCAAAATCTTTCCTTTAATACGATAGGCAGGCAGTGCGAATTTCGGTTTTTCCATTGCCAATCGATTGCAGGCATTAAGGGCTGCTTCGGTATTATCATCGTCAAGTGCGAGATTAATTTCTTTGTAGATATCTTTTGTACGGATGATACGAACTAAGCGGGTCTTGAGTAATTCCAAGGTGACTGGTTTTGCAATATAGCCATCTGGTGCAAACTCTAATGCCCCCATGACCATGTCCACTGTTTGTGCGGCAGTGACCATGATGAATACGGACGAAGGTTTAACGAGATTGTTAAATCGAACTTCTTCTAAAATCTGTTGGCCGTCTTTTCCGCGACCGAGCTCATAGTCGGAAAATACGAGGTCGTAATCGTTATTGCGGAGCTTTTTTAGCGCATCTTCGCCGTTGTTGACACTTTCTGTATGTTGGACTCCAATATTGCCTAACATGGATTTCATAGACGAGCGCATTTCTGCCAAATCTTCGATAATTAGCACGCTCATTTTATGGTATGGAATTAGCTCTAACGGCATGTAGATCTCACAACAACTAGTTATTCACAGAAAAGTCTAACCACTTATTTAAGTTTAGGAGTTTCTGCTAAGGTTTCCAGTGATGTGTCTGTGGCGGGTTGATTTATGTGGGCTTTTGGGCAATCAATGATGCTAGGTTACGTTCTCCAAGGCTGAGATTACCTTGCGACCCTAGGTGGCTGTGGATAAGTGGATTTAACTCGCCAAATAGAGAAAGTAACTCATTGTTTTTTAATAGAAAATTTGGATTTGATGGACCAGATGTAGAGATTTTCTGTTGGTGGAATGTCTGGTAAAACAGCAGGCCACCTGGAGTTAATGCCTGGCTAATATTATGGCAAATGTTCCTGTGCAAATAATTTGATACAACAATCACATCGAACTTGCGTGAAGGAAATTCGTGTTGTTCTATGTCGATATCGTGACAGGCTATATTGGGGATATTTTTTGACCTAAGCTGAGCTATCGCAATGTCTGAGATATCCCACGCTTCCACACTAAGCCCTTGTTTTTGCAGAAAAATAGCATTTCCGCCAAAACCACATGCTAGATCTAATGCTGCACCTTTAGCGGGTAATAAATAGTGATATTGCGCCAATAATGGACAAGGAGTGGGTAGGGTTAAGCTGGTTTCTTCAGACTCAGTTCGTTTCTGATAGATGCGATTCCACTTATCTCGTGAATTCATGGACTTGGCCTGGGCAGCGTACGTTTAGATGTCGATGGACTGAGATAATCGAAGTGCTTGTTGTGATAGAAACTGGTCTATTTCTTGTTGGCGCTCTGGTGATGGTGGGCTTTCTTCATTGTAACTCATCATCTCATGGGCCAATTGTTTCGCTCTATGTTCGATTTGAGTATCACCGGTATGTTCAGCAATATTAAACAATGACAACGCCGCAAGTGAATACTGGGTTTGATGAGATTCAACACCAATGGTATTTTCCCACAATTGTTTTTCTAATATTTCGTGATCTCTATTTTTATTGTCGATAGCGCTTTTGGTATACCCGTTATCCCAAGACTGTTGGAGATTTGGTTGGTCAAACGGATTGGTAATCTCGGATTTTGACGATGCGATAAACTCAAAATAGCCTAAATCATAGGCGATCTGTTCAGCTTGTTCGTGTCGAGTGATTTCGAGCTCGCTACCTTCTTCTTCAAACGATGCGAGTAAAAGTTGGGTGGTTGCATCGGAGATCATGGTTGCACATTGACTGCTGTACTCGATGAGTGAATCAAGATCCGTTTGCTTTGTGGATAACTTGCTGAGGGCGGTGTTATGGCATTCGCTAAAGATATGAAGGTCGTTTACAGACAATGTAGGCATAGCAATATTTTGGGAATAATCTGCGGATTGAATTGTGTATTGTATTGATTAGAAGGGAAAAATCCATGGCAGTAAGAAAATTATGCAAAATTTTGTGAGGCATTAACGTGAATACGTCGTGCGTAGCCCCATTTCTGAGGCCGAATACAAAAAGCCCGTTAGGGTGTTAGGCAATATTGAGGATAACTTTTCCCGTTGTAGTGTTTGATTCGACTAACGAAAAAGCCGCATCGGCTTCTGTAATCGAGAACTCTGTTTCGATAATCGGTTTGAGCTTTTGTGTTTCAAATAACGGCCAAACACTTTCGTTGAGTTCTGCAATAAGGCGAGTTTTATAAGCATCATCACGACTACGTAAGGTTGACCCTTGAACCTGCAGTCGCTTTACGAGCAAACGACCGAGATCAATGGATGATTTTCGACCAGCCATAATACCAATCATGATAAGGCGTCCATCGGTTTTGAGTGAGCGTATATTCTTTTCAAAATAGTCGCCGCCGACAGGGTCAAGTATAACGTCGACGCCTTTTCCATGGGTCCATTCTTTGATGAATGCTGAAAAGTCGTCATTATGTCGGTTGATACCGTTAGTAGCCCCGATGGATTTACAAAATTCTAGCTTGTCATCTGAACCGACGGTGACAAAACAGGTGTGATCAAACTGTTTACATAGCTGAATAGCAGCGGTGCCCACACCGCTTGCCCCAGCATGGCAAAGTACGGATTCGTTAGGTTGTAGATTGCCTTCCATAAAAATATTTAGCCAGGCGGTGGCAAAGACTTCGGGTAATGCGGCGGCTTGAGAAAAAGTAAAGCCAGAAGGAATGGGTAATACATGAGATGCATCGCACACGACGGTTTCGGCATAACCACCTCCAGCAAGTAACGCACAAACGCGATCTCCTACTTGCCATTGACTGACATCTGATCCGGTCTCAGCAATGACACCAGCACATTCTAATCCGAGTATGTCACTTGCCCCTGGTGGTGCCGGATAGACACCTTTACGTTGCATTAAGTCAGCGCGATTGACCGCTGTTGATTTAACGGAAATGACAACTTGATGGGGTTGTAGTGGTGTATTGTCGAGGGGGCTTGCGGTTTCTTGCCAAACCAAACGGTTGTCGTCGGTGATTTGAATAGCTTTCATTGGGTGGCCTTATATACACTGTTCGGAAAAGGTTAGTGCGGTTGTGGAGTTTTGAGTAGGTTCGCGTTGTCGACTAAAATATTGTAGCGCTGCTCTTCTAATTGGCTATAGCGAATCCATCGTTTGGCGATTTGTTTACTGTCATCAAACTCTTCGGCTTGGGTAAATCGTTCAATGGCTCGGGCAAATAAATGCAGTTGCAAATATGTCTGACCCAGTAGAATAAGTGCATGTTGTCTACGATCAGTTAACCCGTTATCGATGGCCGTAGAAAAGGCATCAACGGCCTCTTCCCAGCGGGCAAGTTGATAATAGGTTGTGCCCAGAAAATAATAAGTGTCTGGATTGTCAGATAATGTCGCGGCTTGGCGTAAAGGGGGGATGGCTTTCTCAAATTCTTGCGCGGCACGCAAACAATTGGATAATAGCGTCAAATTGCGACTGTTCTTCTTGATAACGCGATTTTCTATTCCCTGCTGCATAATTTTGGCGGCTTTGTAGGGAACGCCTTGTGCGTAGAATAATGTTGTGAGCACCAGTTGAAGTCGCTCGGTATCGAGATAACCCTTCTTATAGGCTAGTTCCATAATAGCAAGCTGCTCTTTCTGTTTACCCAATGATGCATAAGCACCGGCTAAACTTAGCATATAATTTTTGCTAGGAAATAATCGAACCATCCACTTTAAAATAGATAGGCGGTGTTTTGCTAGTCCTAACTTATCCAAACTGGATTGCATTAACACCATCAGTTGTTCATCGGGTTGTTGCTTCTTCGCTTTAACAATATCCAGCGCTTTATTAATGCTACTGACGACTTGTTGATGATTTTCTAGATAATAATATGATTGGGCTTGTAGCGCATAGGCTTTCTCGGTGGGTTTTTTTGTGAGAGAGAACCATCGATCCAACTGAGAGATGACTTGTGAATATTGTTTGGTAGAAAAATAAAGCTGCGCCAAATTATAGTGTGTTTTGATCTGAAGGGCTTTTGGAAAATTCTTTTGTTTTAATAGATTTTCATAGGCTGTTATCGACTCTTCAATTCTTTCTAGGCCATAATACACAGCGCCAAATTGATTCCACATCATTGCTTTTTCATAACTATTAAGTGATGGGGTACCTTTAAGTTTTTCCAAAATGGATAACGCTTTGGTCGGGTTATTTTTTTCAAATGAGGTTTGAGAAATCGATAATAGTTTGTAGGTGTTTTCACGAATGGTGGGCACTTTACGAAAATTATCGGCAAAACATAGCTCAGTGACTAGTGCCAAGAGGATAACGAGTAGCGTATTGGATAATATGCGTTTCATAAAACCACCTACTTCGCTAACCGAAATGTAATTTTGTTACGCACACCGGTAACTGATATCGGTTGACCATTAACAATGCGGGGTTTATAACGAAATTTTAGTACCGCATTTTTGGCAACATCACCAAATATTCCCTTGGGTTCTTCTGCAATGATGTGAGGGTCTCTTACCGTGCCCTTGGGTGTGACGGTAAACTCTACGATAATCCAACCTTCGATGTCATTAATGAGTGCTCTTCGAGGATATTCTGGGGCAACCCTTACAATGGGAAGATAATCGCCTTCGCCTGTACCTATACCAAAACCAGAATCGATAGAGAAAGTCGGTTGTACAGGCACAGAGGGTAACGCAAAGGTTTCTAGGCTAACTTGTGGCGTCTCCCCTGAGGATACTTGTGGTTGCGGTGGCGCTATCTGGGGTTTGGGAGGTGGTACAGGCTTTACTTGTTCAACCACAAGTTCTTGGTTGCGTTTTTCCCGAATAAAATTTACCGGAGTATATTGTTCATCATCGACTAACACGTAGCGCCCCGTTGAAATTAATGATTGCATAAGGATAAATAATCCAAATGTAATCATTAATGCGATGGGGGCTGCGTAAGTTAGACGAGATAACATGGGTGGCTCTCTATTCCTTACGGGTAGCGATGGCGATGTTATAGACCCCGGCTTTTCGGGCGGCATCCATTACTTTTACCAGTTTATCATTGGTTGATTTCCTGTCGGCTTGAATAACGACAGAGCCTTGGGGGTTCTGCGCATGTAAGCGCTCTATCACCGCGCGAATTGAGCGTGCATCGATCCGCCTTTTATCAATCCAAATTTCATCATTGGCACTTATGGCAATCAGTATATTTGCGCGTTCCTTGGTGGTTGCAGTGGATGCTTGTGGGCGATTTACATCGATCCCCGATTCTTTAACAAAAGAGGCTGTCACAATAAAGAAGATAAGCATGATGAACACAACATCCAACATCGGTGTGATATCAATATTAGATTCTTCTTCTTGATGAATGCGCGGAAATAGTTTTCTCATGGCATGCTACTTTTCCGAAAGTATATGGGTTAAACGCTGATTGATTTGTTGCGCTTTTTTGTTCAGTAGATTAATTGCAATAAGCCCTGACAATGCACTGACGAGACCTGCCAGCGTAGAAATAATAGCTTTGGAAAATCCACCCGCGATGGATCGAATATTTTCTGACTCACTTCGATTAAGTGCATCGAACACTTCAATCATACCCGTTACCGTACCCAATAATCCTAGTAGCGGGCATAACATGACTAATGTTCTAATCGTGGGTAAAGCGAAATTGGTTTTTAAACACAAGTGTGAAGCAAGTTGTTGACGAATTTGTTGGGCATACCACGAGTGATGATCTGTACGGTTAGACCACGTCTTTGTGGCTTGTTGTATTTCTTCATTCACACCCATAGCAAAAAATAGGATACGTTCAACGATAAGAAACCACATTAACCAGGTTAGTACTCCAATACTTAGCAATACATGGCCACCGGTTTCCATAAACTCCCGGACGGATTGTAGTGCCTCGATGAGCCAACCCATATTATGGCTGACCCTGTTCTGCTTGCTCTGCAATCATCCCGGCGCTTTGTTCTTCCAATATCATTAACAATCGTTTACTCCGACTGCTGACGATGGTATGCAAAAGTACGATAGGGATGGCGATGCTGAGGCCCATTACCGTCGTAATTAATGCTTGTGAAATACCGCCAGCCATTAACTGAGGATCACCGGTACCAAATAAGGTAATGGCTTGGAAGGTATTAATCATTCCCGTTACCGTACCTAATAAACCCAACAATGGTGAAACGACAGAAATAATTTTAAGGAAAGTAAGGAATCGCTCCAGAGGAGCGCGTTCTTTTAATATCGCTTCTCCGAGTTTTAACTCTAAGGTGTCGGTACTAACGGTCTTATTGTCTTGGTAGATTTTAAAGATACGCCCTAGTGGGTTTTTCTCATCAGGAGTTTTATTGTTTACTTGCGCAGAAATACGTCGGCTGGTCAGTGCTAGGTATGCCAAGCGCTCAAACACCAAGAGCAATCCCAATGCACCCAAACCTAAGATGATATAACCGACAATACCGCCCTGCTCTATACGTTCATATAATTCTGGTGTTTGTACCAACGCGTCTAAAATTGCACCTCGAGTGGGATCAATGCCAAAACTGGATAAGTCGTCTTCTGATTTAGCCAAGGATAATGCGGATAGAGAGAAGTGGCTGGGAGGTTGTTTGGCATACTCAATAATCTTCTTGGTTTCAGGAATATACTGTAAATAGTTGCCGCCGCTGACAAGATTAAAGGCCCCGACACGAATGACTTCTTGCTTATTCTCAATTCCGTCAGTGTTGATGACATCGGCTTTAAAACGGGTAACTTTACCGGATTCAATAATCTCTCGTTGTAATTCATACCAAAGATTTTCGATTTCTTTGATTGAGGGTAACGTTGCGCTATTGGCAATTGTTTCAGATAGGCTTGTGAGAGGTGCTGAACGGTTGGGGTATTGCGCAGAGATAATCGAATTATCAATTTGCACTGCAGAGGACCCTGAGCTGGTCTGTAGGTGACTAAAAAGATCTTTTAGGGTACCCATACGTCCATTCAAACGATTTTGTAGTGTAATAACAGAGTCGGCATTTTTATCGTATTTTTTTTCTAATTCGACACTGATTTTTTCTAGGCGATTACGCTCTTTTACCGCTTGTTGATATAAACGTTTTTGCTGGCTTTTATTATTAAGAAATCGAGCCTCACGTTTTCGGTTTTCTTTGGCCTCTACGACACGCCCTTCTCGAACCATATCCAATAGATCATCAACACTGCCAGCAATAGCCCAACTGGTTTGGCTGGTTACGCCATTGGCAATCAACACTAACACGAATAACCTGAGGAGTTGGGGTATAGATGTCATCATTTCTTGACTCCTGCTGGTGTCGGTACAGGAATCTTAATTAAGTTGGGTGCCGTTTGTTTTTGTGCCATTTTTAGCCCGAGTCGAATGTCTCGCCGATAACGGTCGTCCAGTTCTTCCCACTGCTGTTGTTTTTGATTCCAGCTACCTTGGCGTTTACCATCAAGGGTCTGAAACAACAATGCGACACGTCCAACCCGCAGAAAGTCCACTTCTTGTGACCTGTCACCTAGTTGCACGGATCCTTTATAAGATTCTATAGTCGTGCCGTATTCGTTTTCAATATTGTAAGCTTCAAGCACTTGGCGAAACTTTTCTGCGCTGGAGACATCTGCCCTTTCCATGGCTTTACGTAAAAACTTAATACGTTCATGACGTTCTTCTAGCAGGAAAGGAACATCCAAATCGATAAATTGCTCTAGGCTTTGGATCATGCGCAAGAGTAAGGGGGATATTTGGCGCTCGATTAGTGAGATATCTTCTAAGGACTGGGATAACTCGATAATCTTGACGTTTTGATCGTAAATTTGCTGTTTAAGCTGCAAATTATAGATATTAAGGTCTTCAATGCGCTTCGATTCTAGCTGGTAGCTGGAGAACAATTGTTGGGTCGCATCGCTAAGTTTATCGATCTTTTGCTGCGAATTTTTCGCAAGTCCATTATTTCTAACGGCTTTTTCTACCAGGTTATCCACAGGATCTGCACAAACTGTGGATGATATTGTAGAAAGCACCAGGGCAGAGCCCATTACCAGTGCTTTCCACATGTTATTGATTCTCTGGGGATAACTCCCCAACAACGTCGGCATCGAAATCATATACAAGGATTTTCTCGTGCTTCTTTATCTTGTTTTAGTTTTTCTTGGGAGAGCATCCAGTGATAGATACTGCCTCCTAAGCTTTGTCCGGTCGCTTGTGCTGAGACCTCAACGGCGGTTTTAAGTGCCCCAAGCTGAATCCCAGTGTCTAGTCCGGCTTCTTGTAACATATACACTATATCTTCGGTGGCAACATTGCCTGAAGCGCCTGGCGCGAACGGACAGCCGCCTAATCCGCCAATTGAGCTATCAAATCGGCGAATACCCAAGGTAATACCGGCCCATGCCATGGCAAGTGCCTGACCACGGGTATCATGCAGGTGCAAATTGAACCGCTCTGGGCCGAATTGCTCCACCAAAGGTGTAAGAATATCAATGATTTGCTGTGGATTACCACCACCAACGGTATCTGAAATAGAAATTTCATCTGCGCCAGTCGCGATCATCTTCTCGGTGAGGCCGAGAGTGACATCTACAGGGGTTTTTCCTTCGTATGGGCAAACACATGCCCCCGAAATATATACCCGAGTAGCCAATCCATCCAGTTTTGCTTGCTCAATTACTTGTTGGCAAATGGATGCGGCTTTATCGGTGGTCATATTGAGGTTTTTTAGATTAAACGTATCAGTGGAAGCTACCACGACTCCGACGGATTTAACGCCATTCTCTTTTGCTCGCTCGTAACCCTTCATGTTGGGTACTAGAACTGAGACATTGAGGTCATTACTGGTGCTGGCAAGCCCTGCCAGTACGTCAGCGGCGTCGGCCATTTGCGGTACGAGTTTGGGGTGTACAAAGCTCGTGGCTTCTAAATGGGTAACACCTGCATTAATCAGCGCATTCGCCATTGCGAGTTTCTGTTGGGTGGATACAGGGTTAGGCTGATTTTGTAGGCCGTCTCGTAAGCCAACTTCAGTAATTATGACCTTGTCTGACATGATATTTCCTTTTTTGCAGGTGAGATTTTCACCATTCTATCGATCCACTGCGGGGTATTATACGTCAATATGGACGTAGTATGGATGCAGTGTCGTTCTCGAGAGTTGGCTTCTAGCTTACAACGAATGTGACGACGAGTGGGGGCTTGCATGACGGTTTATCTTTTATGACTGAATGTAACATTGCAGCGAAGTTATCCACAGTGAATGGCAATGGTAATAGAACTTAGACATGAGGGTTGGGACATAGGAGGTAAAATGGAGGTGCTAAATATGGGGTGCCAATATAGAACGCCATGGTTATCCACAAGGGAGGGGAGCATGGCGCTCTATATTAGCGAGGGCTACCGGTTATACAGTGGCTAATCGTTGCCACACTTCTGTCACGCTGATAGGGCTAAAGTCGGGTTTAGCAAATTCCTCTTGGCATAATTGATAAATACCGCGGTTATAGGGGGCTTTAATACCGTGTTGATCTGCCATTTCTAACAAGTAACCATTGATGCCTTTGAGTTCATTATCGCTACGACCATGTTGAATAATATCCTGGGCCATACTGCTCACCACCATTTTCTTCACGTTCTTTTCAAATAGCTTGCGGGTTAAGAATTGTGGCAGATTGGCACTGGCAGAAATTAACGTCCAGCCAGGAATATCACCGACCTTACATTCCTTGTAGCCTGCCGCTTTAACAATTTTTACGCCTTCGTAGGTGAGTTGACTGAGAATCTTTTGAAATTTCGACATGTCATCGATTTCACGAAAGCCTAACCCCATCACGGTGGTAAATGAATTGGTTAGGTTAATAATCATTTTCGATAACGCAGCATCTTGGAAATGATTGCTCGCAATAGCAGCAACACCTTGATTAAAAATATCCGCGACCAATTTAACCTGTTGGGGTCTGTCATTATCGGGTGTGCCAAAAATAAAGGGTCCTTTAGCCTGATATCCTACTATGGCAGGTTCATCTAACCAGGCATTAAAACTGATAATGCCGTAAACAATATTAGAAAAGTACTTGGGTAGAATGGTTTGGTTCTCGACACCATTTTGCATACCCACTATGACGATTTTTTCTAATGCTTCTTCACCATAGGCGCCAATAATGGCTTTTGATAAACCATCCAGACTGTAGTTTTTTACACATAATAAAATCACATCAGGCTGTGGACAATCTTCGAAATTATCCACCGTTTTAACACTAACCTTTTCACCTTTGTCTTCATGGTGCTGCAAATATGCAAAAATTCCGTTGCTTCGAATAGCTGCCAGCGTGTCGCCCTGATCCAGTACATAAAATCGATTGTGATTGGGCGCAAGCCATGCGGCAATAGTTGCGCCGACAGCACCTGCACCCACCAATAATACCATTTTTTGTTGTAATTCTTGTGACATATTGGCGGCCTGGATTAGGTGTTAGTGACAGGATTAATTGCGCCTTCATCTTCGGAAAACGAAAAAGGAGCGCGATAGTGTTCGTTGGGCAAATCAAAGCAGGCATTCATATAAGCTGCGTGACGAAATTGAAATGGTTGCGGTTCAATCTCTAGATTTTTTAACAAATCGGCATAAGGGCCAGTGCCTAACGTTAATACGTCAGGGTCTTTGCCACCGGTTTTCCACAAACGGTCCATATGTTTGGTGACATTAAAGTTCGCTTTAAATTGGGTAGGGCTTTGTAATAATTGATTCCCGAGTTTTGAATAGATATTGGATCGCACATCGAACGCAGTAGACTTACCAGTAGTGGGTACTCTTAATGAAAAATACTCGTTGCCTTTTTCATCGGTGGCGATGGTGGTCGATGTATCATTGCTAACCTTAATATCTATGCCATCGACAACTTTGGGCAACCCCCAAATATCATTGCCGCGAATTCTATTTTCCAAAGAGGTTACCGGCATGTGGAAAACATAGTAGCCGAATTTCTTAAACATGCCGTCCATGATCATAGGTAATACGGGTACATTGATAGAAGGATCAATCATTACCGGTATCGTCATTGCAATTTCATTGTATGGCGCGACGCCAAGCACTTGCTGGTATTCGTAACAGGAGAATGTCACCAACGCCCTGCCCTTTGGCATCGCGACAGGTTTCATTTTGGGATGTGGCAGCATGGCTTGGGCTTTTTCGTAACTGCATAGAAATACCCCAATGGCACAGGTAACGTTGCCGTATAAGGTTGGGAACTGATAGTCTTTGGTAATGGTATCGGTGAGTTTGAGTGGCTGCTTGTTCTTACGTAATGTAAATTGCTGAAAGAACTCGTGGGTGAACTCTGCCTCATTACTCAGTAAGCCTGCATCGATATGGGTGTTGGGTTTCATTGTTGTTCCTAACCGTGATTGTTAGGAATCATTGTGTCGAAAAGGATAATGTAGAGAAATGGTAAAAATAGCCTAATGGTGCAGTCTATCGAAGTCGATGCGCTAATCAGTCACCTATATCGTATGGCACCGAGTGTGCCTCCAGATCAATACCGGGTGTGGGCATTGGAGCAGCTATCGCGGGTGATTGAATTTGATGCTGCGTTCTGGGGTACGGGTAATCAGGCCTCTATCCGGTTTCACTATGTGAATCACATTGGCCTAGATGATCAATATGCAGTCACATTAGAACAAACCCTTGAGATGAATCCGATTCGTGATGGGGTGTTGAATAACTTGGGAAAACCTGTGGATATGTCGGATGTTATCTCCGATGACGCCTTCTATCAATCCGAGCTTTATCGGCGATTATTTGAGCCTTATGGCATCCAGAGGATCTTAGCTTCTGGCCATGTTGATGTGAACAGCGGACTCTACACCTTACTCAGCTTGTATCGTTTTGATCGTCAGCAGGTATTCACACCAGCAGAGAGAGAGTTACAGCAACACCTCATTTTTCACTTGGTTTCAGCAGTTTCTCATGCGTTTTTTTTACACCTGCGAGTAGGTCAACAACTACAGGAATCGTCAGATATTGGGGCTTCTGCAATCTGTGATCAACAAGGTTGTTTTCATGAAGTACAACCACGCTTCGTTACCTTGCTGAACCAGCATTTCCCTGGCCGAGAGAGTACTACGTTGCCTTTTGGGATACCCAATCTACGCGGCGTAGTGGAGCTGGAAGTCAATAATCTTTCCGCGACGTTCACCCCTCTAGGGAATTTGGTTGTGGTCAATTTACGGTTGCTCGGGCCACTGGATCGATTGAGTGATCGAGAGAAGCAAATTGTGGAGCGGATTTGCAAAGGCCTATCCTTTAAGGAGGTGGCGAAGGGATTACACTTGGCGCCTTCGACGGTATCGAACCATCTTTATCGGGTCTATGACAAGCTGGGGATATCTAGCCGTACCGAATTAGCACAACTGGTGGATTTACAATAACTTGTTAGCGAACTAAGCTGTGGATAAGTCGCTGCTTATCCACAGCTTAGTCGTTTTAAACCCATATTTAGCGGTGACTTGTCAGTCCTCTGTAAAAGTAGGCCAAAGGATACAAATATTCCGCATTCGTTAACTAGCGCTTCACCAAGTCTTTGCATACCCTATAGACCGCTGGAATGATTCCCCAGTTTATTGGAAGAGAGGTTGGATTTATGGGCTTATAAATTCAGCGGTGAGGCGCAGCGCCCTTCTTCCCATTTTGTCCTCAGTTACTATTAGGGCTGACTAATGTTACCTATAAAAAAAGGCTTTGAAGCCGACATAGATTACGATTATCAGAGGCTATATGTCTCTGGCATGATGAAGCTGATCTCGCAAATGTTGAAAGCGGGTAGTCAGGTTGATGATGTGATTAAAGCGGAAGTGGCAGAAATGCCTGAAGGGTTTGTGTTTCGCATGGCTGTGACACCGGGCACACTCAAACTGACCATGAAAAAGCAAGACGGTCGATTAGTGGATTTACCCGCAGATTACACAGGTAAACCTGATCTCACCATGACCTTCAAACACGTCACCTTTGCATTTTTAGTGTTTAGTTTTCAGGAGCATACAGCGCAAGCCTACGCTAATGAGCGAATTATTCTTGATGGTAATGTTCCTATGTCAATGAAGGTTGTGCGTAGCTTAAACCGTTTACAAACCGTGATCTTACCAAAAATTGTGGCGAAAAAAGCGGTGAAAACCTACCCCGATCTTGCGTTGGTTCAAAAGCTTCAGGTGACAACAAAAACCTACGGTCAATTCCTTCTTAATCTAGTCAAAGAGCGTTAATCATGGCGAACGAATATTACGAATTTTTCTGTCCTGTAAAAATGGTTGCAGGATTCAAAGCCCTAGAACATATCCCATTTGAACTGACCTCTCACGGTGCTTCGCGCCCACTGATAATCACTGACCGCGGTGTACGTGGTGTTGGTTTAGTGGATATCGTCACTAACGCGCTAGATGCTGTTGAAATGCAAGCGGTTGATATCTTTGATGATGTTCCACCAGATTCATCCATGTTAACAGTAACGACGATTGCTAATTTGTACCGCGAAAAGTCTTGTGATTCTATTCTTGCCATCGGCGGTGGTTCGGTTATTGATACCGCTAAAGGTGTGAATATTTTAGTATCGGAAGGCGGCGATGACTTACGTGCCTATTCTGGTACCGGTGTGGTTAAGAAAGCCCTAAAGCCATTCTTTGTGATTCCTACCACTGCAGGTACGGGATCGGAAACCACAAATGTATCCGTGATTCGAGATGACGAGAGTGGTGCAAAAGTCCCGTTTGTATCGCCATTTTTACTACCGGATGCGGCAATTCTTGATCCTCGTATGACATTAAGCTTGCCACCTAAAATTACCGCTGCGACGGGAATGGATGCGCTAACGCATGCCGTTGAATCATTCATCGGCTTGGCGAAAAATCCGATCAGTGATGCGTATGCTGCATCAGCGATAAAGAAAATTACCAACAATTTAGCCGATGTCTTACGTAATCCAAGTGATGCGACGGGGCGTTTGGAGCTTGCACAAGCATCAACAATGGCAGGTATCGCATTCTCGAATTCGATGGTAGGAATGGTACACTCGCTAGGTCATAGCGTTGGCGCTAAGTGCCACGTACCCCATGGAATGTGCATGAGTATATTCCTTCCTTATGTGTTGGAGTTTAACTTAGAAGAATGCCGTGAGAATATTGGCGAGCTGTTATTACACTTAGCGGGCCCAGACGTATATGCCGCAACCGCCGTTGCAGATCGTCCGCGCAAAGCTATTGATACGATCGTTGCTTTGAAAGAAGAAATGTATGCGCTGTGTGAGCTGCCGCGTAAGCTGTCTGAAACCGGTAGTGTGACAGAAGCGGATCTGGAAGAGATTGCACATATGGCATTGGATGATGGATCGATGATGTTGAATCGTATCGATGCAACCTTTGAGCAAGCATTAGCGGTACTGAAAAAAGCGTTCTAATCTTGTTATCCACAGTCACAAAAAAGGCGATGCAAATGCATCGCCTTTTTTGTGACTGTGGATAAAGTAATAAGACTATCCCGCCTGTTGTGGCCGTGCCTCATCAATTGCACCACCAAATACCTGTTGTTCTGTGGTGGTTGTACCCTCACCGTCATCGGTACTGAGATCTTCTACCTGCTGATAGGCCGATAGTGCTGCTGCCGACGTAGAGGGTTGTGGATTCTGAGGAGCATTAGCCGATGTATTGGTCGCCGAACCTTCTACCGCAGCCCGTTGCAATATCGCCTCTGTTTGTGTGCCCGGGCTCTGCTGCGAGGGATCTTCATTACCCCCTGCGTCAGGCTCTTGAGTGGCGGTAACCGCCGTCTGTGTATTGCTTAGGGGCACTTCCTGATCTTCCACTGCACCTAGGTCAGCTGACGCGGGTTGGTTACTCTGCGAAACAAACGCTGGTGGATTGGGGGGGATCGCAATCATCGTAAAATCTCCAGGGAAAACCCAGATTGACTGATATTACCCCTAATGCTACGGCAAAAAGCGTCAAAGCGTTAGCGCCAATTGGCTTGTTTTTAGGCTGATTTGGCGTAAAAAAGGTCGTTTTTAGCGCAATTTACGTCAACCACGGTTGGATTATGCATTAACGCTGTTAATCTGATATATCAGTGATATATTAATAAAAATAACCCGCCTATCACTCTTTGCCCTCTAATGATGCCGATATGTTAATACAGACACCACCTTCAAAAGCCGACGAAGCTTACCGATTGTTAGAAGATAAAATCGTTACCTTGGGGCTCGCCCCGGGTCAGTGGATTTCAGAAAAAGCCTTAATCGATGAGCTTAGCGTTGGGAGAACGCCCATACGGGAAGCTCTGCAACGATTAGCAGTGGATAAGTTGGTGGAGATACTACCTCGTAAAGGGATGCGGGTATCGGAAATTAATATTCAGCAGCAAATGCGTTTACTGGAGGTACGTCGGCCGCTGGAAGCACAGCTAGTGATACTGGCTGTGGCACGGGTGAACACTGATCAACAGCATTCGCTAATCCAGCTCGCACAAGACATGCAGCAGTGTGCCGCTAACCATGATGTGGATGGCTTTAGCCAACTGGATACCTACTTTAACCAACTGTTATTAACGATAGCCGACAACGAATTTCTAACCACGATGCTGGTGCAGTTGCATGGTTTGTCCCGTCGATTTTGGATGTACCAACGACGGCACTCTCCCCTATTGGCGGCAAACAGCGAGCAGGAATTAAAAGATGTTGCGGCCCTACATGTGAATATCGCCAATGCTATTGCTAACAAAGATCGGGATTCGGTGTTAGCAGCGACCCAGCAACACATGGATTACGTGCAGCGCTTTACAACCAACAGCATTCTCTAAAAAGGAGTAACATTTTTATGGATAACAATATGAATATCGTATTTCAGTTTGACGCCGGCAAACAAATTAAGACCTTGGTAGAAGAACATAACCATGAAGGCTTTAAGATTACCTATTGTAGTGAGAATGCTGGTGAGGCAAATGATAAACACTTAGCCTCAGCGTTAGAAGATGCTGATGTGCTATGGCACGTACTGGCACCTGTGACGAAAGCCGTGCTGGATCGTGCGCCAAACTTGAAATTGATACAAAAAGTGGGCGTTGGTGTTAATACCATTGATTTAGAAGAAGCTAAGGCACGGGGGATTCGAGTATGCAATATGCCTGGGTCCAACAGTAACGCTGTCGCAGAAGTTACCGTTATGTTGATTCTCGCAACTTTGAAACAATTAACTAAAATGGATCGCATTACCCGTAGTGGTCAATGGCGTTTGACGACCGAGCAACAAGAGAGCTTATCGGAGCTTCGTGGCAAAACTGTGGGCTTTTTTGGTTTTGGATCTATTCCTCGGCTAATTGCTCCGATTTTAGAAGCAATGGGGGCCAAAATAATCTACACAGCGACACAACCAAAAGATGACGTTGGGCACCGCTTTGTTGAGTTTTCAGAACTGCTTCAAGTATCCGATGTATTAACGTTACATGCAGGTTTCACTGAAAGCACTGCGTCCATCATGAATGATAAGGCATTCGCCAGTATGAAGCCGGGTGCAGTATTTATTAATACCTCACGGGGAGGATTGGTGAATGAAAAGGCACTGCATCACGCGTTGACAGAAGGTACATTAGCGGCTGCTGGTTTAGATGTCTTTGTGGAAGAACCCGCACTTGCCAGCAACCCTTTGTTGGCATTGGAAAACGTTATTGTCTCACCCCACGTTGCTTGGCTTACTCAAGAGACCTGGCAACGTAGTATTGCGATAGCGATGGAAAATAGTCAAAAACATCGTGACGGTGATGTGCTTATCTATCCAATCATTTAGAGGATGATGCTGTATGGAATATGAATTAACGATAACCACTGTCAGTCTTATGGTTGTTGCGGGAATAGCCGCGGGTTTTATCAATACCCTTGCTGGCGGAGGCAGTATGCTAACACTACCTGTGTTGATGTTAATGGGCATGCCTGCTGATATTGCCAATGGAACCAATCGACTGGCGGTATTTATTCAAGCGTTAACTGGCGCTCATGGATTTAATAAAAACGGTTATTTAGACACTAGCGATGTAATGCCGATTATGAAACCGATGCTAGTCGGTGCGCTTATTGGATCGGTCATTGTGTCTTATATGCCGCCGGATATCCTAAAACCGGTCTTACTGATTACCATGATGGTGATGTCTGTTGTCATGATTATAAAGTCAGCGGGTATTTTCCCAAGTGATGATGAAAAACCGAAAAAATTGTCTGAACTACGTTGGGGAACCCTAGGTATATTTTTGTGTGGATTCTATGGTGGCGCAATTCAAGGTGGCGTTGGGTTTGTACTGATCATGTTTTTTTCCGGTATGCTACGTTATGGATTACTACAAACCAATGCATGGAAAATGCTGTGTATTCTAGGCTTTGGATCTTTATCGTTAGTTGTCTTCATTATTCGAGGGCAAGTGATGTGGGTTCCAGGGTTAATATTATCCTTAGCGACTATTGTGGGTGTATTGTTATCTTTACGTTTTGCACTACAGGCAAAGCAAGAAACGTTAAAACGATTTGTTTTAGTGGTAATAATTGTCGTTTGTGGTGTGACTATTGTTACAAGTTAAATGTTATCCACAGCTATCCACAGGTTAGTCAATGGGACTAATAACGTGATCACCTAAATCCTCTAAAACATGAAGATAAATTTCGGTAGTTCGAATGTCAGAATGTCCCATTAACGTTTGAATTTGGCGAAGATCATATTTACTTTGTAACAATCGTGTTGCAAAACTATGACGAAAGGTATGACTGCTGGCGTGTTTATTTATTCCAGCAGCAATAATTGCCACCTTTACTTGTTTTTGAAGGCTTGCTCGAAATATATGATGACGTCTTTCAATATCACACCTAGGATCAATACTCGTTTTATACGAGGGAAATAAATACTGCCATTTAAGTTGATAGCCTGATTTTGGATATTTTTTGTTTAATCGGTTGGGCATATACACGGGACCGATATTCATTTCTCTATCTACTGCTAATTTCTTATCGACAATAGTTATCTGCTTCTTTAGCGATTCTAACAACGATTTTGGCAGCAATGTTGTGCGGCTCTTATTTCCTTTAGCATCGTTAACAACGATATACCCCATGCCAAAATCAATATCTTTAACTCGCAGGCGTACCGTCTCCCCTATTCTCAACCCACTCCCATACATTAGTTTAGCCATCAATGCATATTCATTAGACAGTTGGTTAATGACATCCATGGCTTCTGTATGTGCGAATACAACGGGAATACGTTTAGGCTTTTTTGAAAACTTAAATTTAAGGTCACCCAATGGTTGTTCTAATAAGCGATTATAGAGATAGACAATGGCATTAAGTGCTGTACGTTGTGTTCCCCCTGCTACATCACATTGAACGGCAAGGTATGTTAAATATTGACTTACGTCCGCCGTACCGAGTTTGGATGGGTGAGTTTTATTGTGATAGATAATGTAGTTTTTTACCCAATAGACGTAGGTAATTTCTGTTGAATAGCTCTTGCCTTCACGCCGAATTAATTCCCTCAGCTGATCCAATAGTTTTACTGGTTTTTTGGGTAACGCTATTTTTATATCTTCCATGATACACCTGTTTATAAATACAGTTGTTGAGATCATAGGTAAATGAACTAGAGAAATCAATGCTTTTATCGGGATAGGATTGCATGGGTGAAATTTTGGTTATTAATTGCACGTACTTTTGTGTAAGCAGGTAATATAAATACGGGCTATGTAGCCCGGTAATCTTAACTTATTGATTTTATTGAAAATAATTGATTGATATTAGGGGGGGCATTTGCGTTATATATCGTCGCGTACACAAAGTGTGTGGTTTGCATTTTATGTGGTTAGTGCTAACTTATTGATTGTATTGGGGGTTTGGAAAATGGGAGATTATTCTAAGTGGTAATATACCGTTTGGTTATATATAGTCGCGACTACTGAATCAGCTGTTAAAATGGATTTCTGAAGAATGTATGAGTTTCATGGTTGGCTAAGATCAAATTCTGAAGAACCTATTGGTGAGCTTAGAGATAATACTCCAGGCGACGACTACGATCCGATATTTGTTGGGTATGTTAATGGCACTATTCATGTAAGTTTTAGCGGTAACCCGAATAGAGATCGAGGTGAATTAAATGATATCCTTGATTACTTTCTGAGTGGTGAATTTGGTTTTTTTGGTATTGTATATATCAATGACTCTGATGCTGACGATTATGATAAATTTAGAGTGCTTAAGATATCCAATGACAAGGTAGTTAATGTTGATGATTCCATATTTAGCGAGGAGGAATTGCAGATAATGTTCTGCTGATCATACTGTTTGGTTATCTTTCCAAATTATGATTTTGATGTGCACTATGAAAAAGTGAGGATGTTCTCGTCTTTAACGAGAACATCAAGCGCGAAAGGTAGTACTGGTGCCATTTTTCGCTTTCGTTTCACTATAGCAAAAAATACCCCCAGTACTACCTTCGCCTTATGTAGGCGTTAAAAGTATCAATATGAATATGGTAAAAATATCAAAATTTGGAATTCCGGTATCCAAACTGACTCTTGATGAGCAATTGTCGTTCTATGAAAGGTTGGTCCATCAATTAACCATAGCAGTTAGGGATATATGGTCTGATGACAAAATCCCAGATTCAGAAAAAGTAGATCAGATGAAATGGATTAATGAAATAATGCATAGGATACCCAATAAGCTTAGCCAGCTTAGAAATCCAACCTATGATTGGAAAAATGAGCACTTTGAGGAAATGATAGCGCATTGGGTGGAGCAAAACCCGAATATTCAAAAGCTCGTTAATCATTCCATCAATGACAGTTATAAAATAGTAACAAAGCAATATTGAGTGTGATTTTCATTCTGTCTATCTTTGTTTCTATAGGCATAGAACAAAAGTGGCGTGTACCGCCTTTAAAACCTACCATTGCCCTTTAACAAGGGCAATGCACTTGAAAAATACTCCGTTGGCCAATTTGTGTTTTCATTACATTACAACACAAATTGGCCAACTCCGCATTTTCAAGTGATTAGCAGCGTTATTGGCATTATGAAAATTTCGTATGGTAAATATCAGAGAAATTATAAAGAATATTGAATTACACGACTCAACAATTGAGGCAGTGACAATCAAAAGTGATGGATCAGTTGAGCT
>MAAC01010160.1_pt1 | contig 43511 bp, 32 predicted proteins | sample 1115981 | NCBI WGS metagenome assembly MAAC01 (sample SAMN04961126, study PRJNA320927) | seawater metagenome | isolation source: sample BD02T64 sea water enriched with oil for 64 days | place: USA:Gulf of Mexico | collected 2013-07-27 | reverse complement strand
TCTTTACCTTCTACGTAATCAAAAGTGGTTTGATCTGGCGCGACTAAGCCTGCCTTGGCACCAAATTCAATGCTCATGTTACAAACGGTCATACGCTCTTCCATACTTAACGCTGCAATGGCTTCGCCGCAGTATTCAACCACATAACCGGTAGCACCAGCACTGCCTGTTTTACCGATAATGGCAAGAATAATATCTTTAGCGCTAATACCTTTGCCAACATGACCTTTTACTTCAATTTTCATGGTCTTCGCTTTATTTTGACGAAGGGTTTGCGTGGCAAAAACATGTTCAACCTCAGAGGTGCCAATACCAAAAGCTAAGGAGCCGAAAGCACCGTGAGTGGCGGTATGTGAATCGCCACAAACAATAATAGTACCAGGTAAAGTTAAACCAAGTTCTGGTCCCATAACGTGTGCAATACCTTGGTTTTTATGACCCATACCAAAAAGCTCAATACCAAAGTCTTTACAATTTTTTTCTAACGCGCGTAGTTGGTTTGCAGCACCTTCTCCTGCGGCATCAATTTTGATGGAGCGAGTTGAAATGTTGTGATCCATAGTGGCGATTGTACGTTCAGGATGACGCACAGGACGGTTATGAAAACGTAAGTTAGCAAAGGCCTGTGGCGAGGTGACTTCATGGATCAAATGACGATCAACAAAAAGCAAGGGCGTTTCGCCAGCCACATCTTCAACTAAGTGGTTTTGCCATAATTTTTCGTACATGGTTTGGGGAGTGTTTGTTGTCATGTTATGCGCTCTCTTTAATTCTGGCCAGTAATGTGTTTACAAATATAATCACCTACTTCGCTCGTGGTTTTAGCATTTTCTCTTTCGCCTGCTGGTAATAAGTCAGCCGTTAATACACCATTATCTAACGCCTTACCAACAGCCTCTTCAATTGCTTTTGCGGCAGCATCTTCATTTAGACTGTAACGTAGCATTAGTGCGGCTGATAATATTTGCGCAATTGGGTTAGCAATGCCCATACCAGCGATATCGGGTGCGCTGCCGCCAGCAGGTTCGTACATGCCAAAACCTTGCTCGTTCAAGCTGGCTGATGGTAATAAGCCCATAGAACCGGTGATCATGGCGCAGATGTCAGATAAAATATCGCCGAATAGGTTAGGGCATAGCATTACATCAAATTGATTAGGGTCGCGCACTAATTGCATTGCTGCGTTATCAACATATAAATGCTCTAACGTTACGTTAGGGTAGTCAGCGGCAACTTCTTCTACCACTTGACGCCATAATTGGCTAGTGGCTAATACGTTGGCTTTATCTACTGAGGTGACTTTATTGTTACGCTTTTGTGCCGCCTGAAAAGCAAGGTGGGCGATGCGTTTCACTTCACGGCGCGAATAAAACATTGAATCAAAACCGGTTTCTTCTTCACCTTCGCCTTTACGGCCTTTGGGCTCACCAAAGTAAATATCGCCTGTTAATTCGCGAATGACTAACACATCGAAACCTTGCTCAGAAATATCACTACGCAATGTTGATAATGAAGATAATGCTGGTTGTAATGTGGCAGGGCGCATATTACAAAATAAGTCGAAATGACCACGCAAACCTAACAGTGCACAACGTTCTGGTTGTTCAGTAGGGGGTAAGTTTGCCCATTTTGGGCCACCGACAGAGCCAAATAAAATGGCATCGCTTGCTTCACAGCCTTTCATGGTTGAATCAGGTAGGGCATTACCGTGGTTATCAATGGCTGCGCCACCAATATCATAATCTTTGGTATTCAGTGTTATATTGAATTTTTCTGCAATGGTCGTTAAGACCTTTTTAGCTTCAATCATTACTTCTGGGCCGATACCATCACCGGCTAAAATTGCTATGTTGGACATGTTTTTCAAACCTTTAATATATTAGTTATAGCGCGAACACTTTCTTCCGAAAATAAGCCGCCTACGTTCGTATGTTGTAGGCGGGATTTTAATCGCGCTCATTGATATTTTACTTTGCTGCTTTTAGCTCGGCAATGGTTATGGCTCTGTGTATGCTATTTAGTGCATGAACTAAGGCTTGCCCCGACGCTTCAATAACATCCGTTGCTAAGCCGTAGCCATGGAAATTTCTGTTTTGCCAAGTAATAACTAAATCTGCTTGCCCTAAACCATCTTCACCTGAGCCTTTATTAGATATTTTATAATCGCTTACTTCAAACTCAACATCAACCGCTTGTTTAATGGCTTGGTAAAGAGCATCAACAGGGCCGTTACCTGTGGTCGCTTGTACTTTAGAGCTATCAGTGCCGGCTAATAATTTGATACTGGCAGTTGCAAACTCGCCATCACCACATTGCACATTAATGGTGTCTAAACGATAGTGATCTTGGCTGTCTTGTTGCTGAATATTAAATAATAGCGCTTCTAAGTCATCATCAAACACTTGGCCTTTTTTATCCGCTAGCGCTAAAAAGTCAGCATAAAGTTTTTCAATTTCATAGTCGCTTTCTTGGTAACCTAAGCTTTCCATGCGGTGCTTAATGACATGACGACCACTGCGTGAGGTTAGGTTTAATTTAGTTTTAGCAATACCGACACTTTCTGGTGTCATAATTTCATAAGTATTACTCGCTTTTAACATGCCATCTTGGTGAATACCCGATGAATGACTAAAAGCATTACCGCCAACAATAGCCTTATTTAATTGCACTGGCATATTGCACAAAGTGCTTACCAGTTTTGAAGTGCGAGCAATTTCTTGGTGGTTTATATGGGTATTTACCCCTAATAAAGCTTCACGGGTTTTCATGATCATGGCAACTTCTTCTAATGAACAGTTACCTGCACGCTCGCCAATGCCGTTAATAGTACATTCAATTTGTCTTGCGCCTGCTTGTACCGCAGCCATAGAGTTGGCAACGGCTAAACCCAAATCATTATGACAATGCACTGAAATAATGGCTTTATCAATATTGGGCACACGGTTGAATAAGTCGGTAATGATACCTTGAAACTCAAACGGCATAGTATAACCAACGGTATCAGGAATATTTACTGTGCTGGCTCCTGCATCAATCGCGGCTTCAACCATACGGCATAAATTATCAATAGGCGTGCGCCCAGCATCTTCACATGAAAACTCAACATCATCAGTAAATTTACGGGCATATTTTACCGCGTGTACAGCCATGGCTTGTACGTCAGCAAATTCTTTACGTAATTTCTGCTGAACATGCACATCAGAGGTAGAAATAAAGGTATGAATGCGAAATTGATCGGCAACTTTTAATGCTTGCGCACAAGCATCAATATCAGCTTCTACCGCACGAGCTAAACCACAAACTCGAGCATTTTTGATGGTGCGAGCAATTTGCTGAACGGATTCAAAATCACCAGGAGAAGAAACAGGAAAGCCAACCTCCATGATATCCACGCCTAAACGTTCAAGCGACTGGGCAATTTGTAGCTTTTCATGTACTGACAAGCTAGCGTTTAACGCCTGCTCGCCATCACGTAAGGTGGTGTCGAAAATAATGACATTATCTGATGATAAGCCTTGTGAGGATGAACCTAGCGAGTTTGATGTGGTATTGCTCATGTTTTTATCCTTTATATGCCTAATGTGGTTTGCTGATGTTATTTAAAAGCTAACTAACACATAGACGTAAAAAACCCGCGTTAGTTAGCGCGGGTTTTAATTAATTCTTATTGGTGTATATTTTTAGACTATGCTCTGATTGAGTAATATCTGAAAATGTTATGAATAAGCAATAAAACCTAGCCGCGCACTTTGAGTACGAGGAGGAGGTTGAGGAGAATTTGCTTAGTTACTAATATCATTTTCTATGTTTTTACTTCTAGTCTTTTAATTATGCACTAGTTAATTATGCACTAAATAAGCATAATTAACACAATAAAATTTATTTAGGAGTCTATTAATAGCGCATTTACTCAATTTTTGTCAAATGAAAAAAATTTAACCGCTAGATGCTTTAGTTATATAGGTGACTTAATCTTGATGATTAAAGGTTGTATTCAACCTGTAAAGCAGCATTAACTTCTGTTTCATCATCAATATCATTATCAAAACTTGATTGGCTTATATCGCCAGATAAAGTAAAGCGCCAGTTTTTATAATCATGCTGAACGCTGCTCGATATCATCCAAACTTGCTCGGCAATACTGGTAACTGTGTTGCCAATAATGGGATCGTTTGGTGCTTTATCACTGTTATCATAGTTAAGATCTAAAAAACGGATTTTTGTGGTTAGCCGAGTGTTGGTGCTTAATTGTGAAATAGCGCCTAACACATAAGTTTTGGCATCATTCTCATAAGTGCTGCCAACAGTACGACCGTTATAACGCATGCCGGTTGAGTAAGTTGAGTGTTCATAATAGCAGTCACCAATGTTATCTCTTGTACCGCAATCAGCCAAGCTATCGGCTAATTCGATAAAAACAGTACTAGGCTTGCCAAAAATATTTACATGGGCATCAAAACCAAACTGAGGTTGTGCTTTGGTTAAATAGTTTAGTGTGCCTTCCTTACCGTCTTCGGCAAACTTTTGTCCGTAAAAGCTCATCGGCACATCAAATAAACTGAAACTATAGCGTAAATCATAACCAGCTTGTTGGTTAGCGGGGTTTGGGTTATTTTCATCGCACACTACATCGTCAATGCCGCAGTTGGTTTTACCAAGTAGAATATCGGCAAATGTAGATAAACTTTGGGAATGGCCTGCTCCACCCCATTGCGCTAAACGTGTAATGCCAAGTTCTAAATTTTTAAACGGTTTGAAATTTAATCTAAAGCCCCACAGCAAAGTATCGTTTATCGTGCGTTCATCATCCATTTGTCCCATAAAACTCGTGACTGTCCATGGAATATCAAATTCGGTGAAAGGAATGATAAAAGCCTTAGCAGATTTACGGGAAATACTAAGCGCGGTGATAGGCCTAGCATTGTTTGTTAAGCTTAAACTAGTATCCCACGTTGGCCCATACCAGCGATTTTGTCGGCCAAATGAAACTACCCAATTACCCATAAAGGCGGCTACATAACTCTCATCAAAACGTGTTTCTTTACCGTCTTGTGGGTTATGACTATAGCTTGGTGCTATTTTGAGGGCAAAATGATCAGACATCATGCTTGAATGCACCGTGATGCTGTTTTTATCGCTTTGGCTATCACCAAAACTAGTAAAGCGTTTGTTTTCTAATCCTACTTGCGCCTTAATGCGGGTTTGATTTTTTTTCGCTAAATTAAATTGATGTTTAACGTAAAAATAAGCGTTCTTTTGGTTTGCTGTTAAGCTAATTACGTCAATGCTTTTTAGGTCACGAATCACATCGTGCCACATCAGAGGATAAGTGGTTACTGGCGTGATTATTTTACCGGTATCAGCAAGTAATTGAATGTTGGCTTTTAAATAAATATCGGAAGTATCTATCCAAGGCTCGGCCATAGCAGAGGCTGCGAAAGTAAAACTACCAATGAAAAACAATTTTGCTAATGAATATTTAGAGAAAAACATGTATGAAAAGATCCGTTTACTAGCCGATAAATTGGATAAAAAACTCAATATTTGAAGGAAAAAGATTATACGTGTTTTCATAATGTTTATATAGGTTTAAAATGTAAGCATCATTATTCATGCAAGTTGAAGTATCTATGCCAGCTAAACGCTATTTGTTTTATATTTCCCAAAATTATTCTTATGCTATTTTACGACCTTTACAAGAAGAAATATGGGCAAGAGGTGATGAAGCAGCATGGTTTTTAGAGGGTAAAGAAGTTAATGGTAATTTTTTAAACTCAAATGAACAACGATTGCTCTCAATAGATGAAGTACAAAACTATAAGCCAGTTGCTATTTTTTACCCTGCTAATATTGCACCTACTTTTTTACCGGGTATTAATGTTGCCGTTTTTCATGGCTTTGATGCGGGTAAAGTAGATAAAAGAGGCAATAATGATCATTTTAAAGTTAGAAATTGTTTTGACCTTTATTGTACTCAAGGACCCAGTACTACGGAGCCTTTTTTAGAATTAGCTGAGCAACATAACCATTTTCAAGTAGCTGAAACAGGTTGGTGTGCGCTAGATTATCTTTATTTAGATCATGAAAAGCCCTCTGCAGGTAAGCCGACTATACTCTTATGCTCTACTTTTTCAAAAAAGCTTTCCTGTGCTCCTCACTTATTTGAAACAGTAAAAAGGCTTAGTCGATCAAATAAGTGGCATTGGCTGGTGCAATTCCATCCTAAAATGCCTGCTGATATAGTGAAAAAATATAAATCACTTCAAAATGAAAACTTATCTTTTGTGGAAACGGATGATGTTATTCCATTATTACAACAAGCGGATGTGATGGTTTGTGATACCTCATCAGTGTTGATTATGTTTTTATTGCTAGGTAAGCCTGTTGTGACATTTAATAATATTGCACCAACCGATTATTTACTTGATATTAATAGTGTCGATTTATTGGAGGAGACTATTGAAAAAGCATTGCTAAAACCATCAGAACTAATGAAGCAGATTGAACATTTTATTAGCATGACTCACCCCTATAATGATGGCAAGTCATCCAGCAGAGTGTTAAATGCTGTTGATGCTATGCTGTCTGATAAATTTGCATTAAGCAAAAAGCCGATAGATTTCTTTCGACAATTTAAAATGCGTAAAAAGTTAAAATATTGGAGGTTTGGGTAATTTTTTGAGCTGATAAAAGTGCTATAGCATAGCTTGAAAATAGTTTTCCATATTTTGAACCGTTCTCTTATGGGACATCTTTGTGGTAATGGTTTTTTGTGCATGAATACTTAGTTGTTTTAGCAATTCAGTGTTTTTACTTAGAAATCGAATACGCTCGGCAATGGCTTCACCTTCACCAATAGGCACAACATAGCCGTTAACTTTATCTTCAATAATTTCCATCGCGCCTTCATTGGCTGACGTAATCACTGGTGTGCCAACGGCAAGTGATTCAAGTACCACTCGTGGTAAGCCTTCACGCTCAGAAGGTAGTATTAATACATCACACGCTTTAGCTATTTGAGGTACATCAGAGCGAAAGCCTGTTTGAATAATTTTATCATTCATACCTGTAGCCTTAATATCACTAATATATGGTTCACAATCAAAATTATCGCCAATAAGAATTAACCTAATATTGTCAATATCGCTGAGTTCTTTAATAGCATCAAGCATGTACCGCATGCCTTTTTGTGATCTTGGGCTACCAATACAAACAACGTTAAAGTTTCCACTCTGCGTATGTAAACTGCTTAGCTCTACAGCATCACCTTGATACCAAGCTAAATCATGGCCTTTATAAATAGTAATGACATTGGGCTGAATAACCTCACGCATCTTTGGCTTAACGTATTTGGTTACAGCTTCTGATACGCAGATAGCACCATCTATACGAGGATGTAACATACATAAATAATTGGAAATATCGCTTTTGTATAAGCCGCCAGTTGTACCACGATAGGCTATCATTTTGGCTTTAGTACCAATACAGCCAAAAGCCGCATTAGGGATACCTTTTGACTCAGTGGCGTAAACAATATCAATAGCATTTGCTTTAATGTAGTGATGAACTTGTTTGATAACCGCCCAGCTATGTTTTTTTAGCGAGCGTAATGGGATTATTGTTAAACCAGCTTTTTTATATTCTTCAATATAGGCGTTGGTGTCACAAGTCATTATGGTAATGTCGTGGCCAGCTTTTGCTAAACCTATATAACATTCAGCCTCAGGGCGAACGGCGTGGTACGATCGGCCTCGGTTAGGGATCACTAATATTTTCATAAACTAATTTCCACTTCAAAAATAAGTGCTATTCCCAACTGTCCATAGCGCTACGGCGTCGAGCAAAAAATTTAGGTAAAATCAGTCCTAAAATTAGCCCTATGCCCAAAACAATGGCGCCATTGAAAAACCATTGCTTTTTAATATTAGTATCTTGATCTTTAACCTTGTTTTGTGTTTTTTCTAGTTGTTGCTGAACTTGCTTAAACTCAGTTTGTAACTTTGTCTTTTCTTGATTAAGTTGTTCGACCGTGCTTTTCAGTTCATTCATTTTACCATCAAGTTGTACATTATAGTCACTGCTGTTGGCTATTTTAGCGTTTAGATCGGCAACCACAAAGCGCAAACCCGGTTGGCTGGTGATATATTTAGACTCAACCCAAGTGATACGATTTTTGTCATCAATAATTTCACTATACTCATTTGATGATTTTCCTGTGGTAGCTATTTGGGTGCCAGCATTAATGGTACCTAGAATACGATAGTTAGTACCTGGGCCTGCATGCATGAAAATAGAGAGGTCGTCAGAGATGTAACCTTTTTCAGCCGCTTGAGCCTGAACAGAAAAAGCGACCGATAAAATGATGAAAAAGCCGATAAGGTTTTGTTTAGCAACTTGTATTACCTGCTGCTTGGAAGAAATGCTTGGAATATTCATGAAACAACCACTAGATATAATAAATCATTGAAAAGAAGATATTATGTGTTTGCTGCTTTGATATCAAGTTAATACCAATACAAATAAATATATAAGCCAGCTATTACTCAATCAAGCGGCTTGTTCTTGAAAATTTATCCTCATTAATATTTGATCACTAACTTACTAGCATTGGTATAAGATTAGGAATCCGTTGGTGTCTTGATAAACAAAGTGTATGCTGTGCGTGTTTGCAAGGTGCATTATAAAAGGGTGATGAAATAATAAATGAACACAGAAATAGAGCTTAAATTCCTACTATCAGCAACAGATATCGAAAACGACCGTGTTGCAGATAAAATAACAGCCATGCTAAAGACACAAGATATTGACTTTCAATACACCGAAAAATTGTTGGCTAATGACTATTTTGATAGCAACAATCTTGAATTAAGAAAAATGGATATGGGGTTGAGAATTCGCTCGCAAGGGCATAAATATGAGCAAACTATTAAAACGGCAGGTAAAGTGGTTGATGGTTTACATTCTAGGCCTGAATATAATGTCGATATTGAAAGCAACCATTTAGCGCTGGCTTTATTTCCTGTACATATTTGGCCTGAAAATTTTGATGTTAATGCTTTGCAGCAAAATTTGCAGGTTATTTTTACCACTAACTTTACTCGTCAAGCTTGGTTGATTAATCAAGATAACAATGTGATTGAGCTAGCCTTAGATAGAGGCACTATTAGCACCTCGACTTGCCCTAAATCTATAGCTATTAACGAGCTTGAAATAGAATTAGTGGAAGGTGAGCAACAAGCATTGTTTACATTGGCAGAGCAGTTAAAGACTATTGTAAACATTGAACCAGGTAATTTAAGCAAAGCGGCTCGCGGTTATGCGCTTTATAATAATTCTTAGTCTTTGCAACTATTTATAGCTATCTTTGCTGATAGCAAAGAGTCTCGCGAGTGGATACCTTATATAGCCACCAATAAAAAAGCCAGTAACAATTGTTACTGGCTTTATGTTATCTGGTTAAATAACCTAAACGGGTTATTTATTGCTGCAAATTAAAGAGCAACAATGTTCTCAGCTTGAGGGCCTTTTTGACCGTCAGTTACTGTGAATTCAACTTTTTGACCTTCAACTAAAGTTCTGAAACCGTCACCAACAATTGCGTTGAAGTGAGCGAAAACATCAGGGCCACTTTCTTGTTCGATGAAACCGAAGCCTTTTGCTTCATTAAACCATTTTACTGTACCAGTAGTAGTAGACATAACTATATCCTAAATTTTTTATGAGTAATGGTGCTTTTTAGCTGATTTATATGAAATAAACAGAAAAATAAAACAGGACGTGTTAGTTCTGATAGACAAAAATTAACAGCGTAATGGTGTACAAAAATATAAAACGAACTTCAAGCGACCTGAATTATAAAGCCGTGCTGGTTGATGTCAATAGTTACTTGTCACTACTCAGTGAGAATAAAGCGATAATCAGCTGAAACTTAGTGTTTCAACTGACTTTTATCAATAAAAAAGTAAAAAATAAAAATAACCTTTATATTTTTTTTGATAAAAATCACATTTGTTATTACGAATCTTTTCGCACTATTTAAGTGTCTCTTTTACGCTATAAGCATTGCTAGTTATAGCTTATAACGTAAATAGTTATTTATATTGTTGTCATATTTGCTTCGTAGAATCGTCATTATCAAGTTATTTTTTGTAGCGTAACTGTCATTTTCAAACTGAAAGCCTCTTGTAAAGTTTTTATCACTGCTTTATAAATGGTGGTCATCAGTGGTTTTAAGCACTGATGTTAAACATATTTACTTGCCAAAAGAAGCAAGGAATATGAATAATTATAAAAATGATGAAAGCCAATAAGCTGTTTTTATACACTTTAAAAGCAGGTATAGGTTAGTAGTTAAAAACATAAATTTGAGAAGGAAATAACATGTCTATTAAATTTCGTGCAACAACGTTAGCCCTAGCTGTGGGCGTAGCGCTAGGCACAGCACCCTCGTATGCGGCTGAAGCCGCTGATTCAGCCAAAGAAGAGCAAATTGAACGTATCGCGGTAGTGGGCTCTAGGGCTGCTCCTCGTTCAGTGGCAGACTCTCCTGTACCCATTGATATTGTAGGTGGTGGTGAGCTAGGAAGAAACGCTTCTTCTGATATGCTTGATATGCTGCAAGCCGCGGTACCTTCATTTAATGTCCGTCAACAGCCTATTTCAGATGCGGCCTCATTTATTCGCCCAGTGAATTTACGTGGCTTATCTTCAGACTCAACGTTAATTTTATTAAACGGCAAGCGTCGCCATCGTGCCTCGGTTATTGCTTTTCAAGGTGGTGGCGTTAATGATGGTGCTCAGGGACCTGATATTTCGGTCATTCCTTCTGTGGCCCTAAAGCAAGTTGAAGTATTGCGTGATGGTGCTGCGGCACAATATGGCTCTGATGCTATTGCGGGCGTGATGAACTTTGTATTGAAAGATAATGCCGATGGCGGTTCAATTTCAGTTCGTCATGGTGAATATTATGAGGGCGATGGTACGCAATTAGTCGTCGATGGCAACGTTGGTTTACCTTTTACTGATAATGGTTTTGCCAACCTGTCTTTTCAATATAAAACAGCGGATGCGACTAGCCGTACAGTTCAGCGTCCAGATGCTCAGGCCTTGATTGATGCGGGTAATACCTCGGTAAATGATCCTGCCCAAACGTGGGGTAATCCTGAAATTGATGACGATATTACCTTGTTCGCTAATGTTGGTCTTGATATAGGCGACGATAAAGAATTTTACATGTTTGGTAACTATTCTGATCGTACCGCAACGGGTGGTTATTATTATCGTAATCCGCAAAATCGTGGTGGTGTATTTACGGATGGTAATGGTGATTTACTTGTTGGTGCTATGGATGGAAATGCTGCGGCATGTCCAAATATTGCCATTACTTCTAGTAATGTATTAACCCAAGACGATTATATTAATAATGTTGCAAATAATGATAATTGTTGGGCATTCAATGAGTTGTACCCTGGTGGGTATACTCCCCAGTTTACTGGTGTGATTAATGATACTTCATTAACTATGGGTACTCGTGGTGAAATTAAAGGGGGATTCTTAGATGAGGCTTTATATGACATCAGTGGCTCTGTAGGTCGTAACAAATCGACTTATACTTTAGCTAATACAGTAAACCCATCACTGGGATCATTAAATGTAGATCAACCTAATAATTCCTTTGAAGCGGGCTCTTATATTCAGTTAGAAAAATCTTTTAATGCTGACTTAGTCAAAGGTATTGATATCGGTTTAGATGATGATATGAATTTTGCAACCGGTATTGAATGGCGCCAAGAGAGCTTTGAAATAGTCTCAGGTGAACAAGCTTCATGGCAACAAGGACCTCTGGCCGATCAAGGCTTTAGTGTTGGTTCTCATGGTTTTGCTGGTTTTTCGCCAGAATCTCAAGGCATAAATTCTCGTCAAAGTATTGCCGCTTATGTTGATGTTGAAGCATATATAACCGAGGGCTTCTTATTAGGAGCGGCATTACGATATGAAGACTTTTCTTCATTTGGTGATACCATTAATTATAAGTTAACAGCACAATATGAATTAACGGATGAGTTATCCATACGAGCTTCTCATAGCACAGGCTTTAGAGCACCAACGGTTGGCCAAGCCAATGTAGTTAATACACAAACGTCGCTTGTTAATGGTGAATTAATTCAGTCGGCAACCTTTCCGCCAACACATCCTGTATCAGCAGAGCTAGGCGGTATTGAACTTGAACCAGAAGAATCAGTAAGTTATGCCATTGGTTTAGTCTATCAAAGCGGCGACTTCTTTATGACGGTTGATGCTTATAACATTGAAGTGACAGATCGTGTCGCTCAAACAGATAAGATATTTATTACTCAAGAGAATGTTGATAATCTTCAAGGTAAGTACCCGAGCCCAGAATTATTATTGGGTGGTTCAGTGACTTTCTTTGCTAACGATTTTGATACTACTACACAAGGTATAGATGTAGTGGCAAACTATGGTATGGAATTAATGGGTGGTGACACTAAGTTAAGTCTTGCTTATAACTATAATACCACTGAAGTTGATGATCCAGGTGAATTCACTTCTGCTTTTAAAGTTCGTCGTTTAGAAGAAGGTATTCCTGAGCATAGAGGAACGCTTACTTTGGCACAAAGTTGGGAAGATGTAAGCATGTTTGTGCGTGCTAACTATTTTGGCGAATGGTTTGCAACTCATGCCGATGAGCCAGATGTTGATAGCTCGTATGGTTGGTCAGAAACCGTTGGCTCATCGTTTACCTTAGACGCAGAAGTGAGCTATTTTGTTGATGATAGCTGGACGTTATCAGCCGGTGCTAACAACATTCTTGATACCGACGCACAAGAGCTCCAAAAGGATGGCGGTGCTTATGGGGTTGTAGGTGCTAAATTCTATGAAAGTGGTCCATTTGATTACAATGGTGGTTTCTACTACGTGAAAGCAACGTATAACTTCTAATATCAAATGAAGTATTGATTGTTCGCTTAGCGATAATTCGATAATTAAAAACCAGTAACAAATTTGTTACTGGTTTTTTTTTGCCTAAGTTGATCTAAAATAATATTGAAAATGCAACGTTAAGGGCTGTGATCTGGCTTTTGGGATTACGAGTAGCGCCGCGCGCTGCTTTGGAGTATTGGAGCCAGCACAAGTCGCAATGATTTAGTGCAATTACTATGAATATTATTGTATTTAAGACATAAAAAAACCTGCTCAATAGCTATATATTGAGCAGGTTTTTTTGTTTATTATCGTCATAAAGCGATATAAAGCGGTTTATATCCTTAATACTAAGTGGGTAATCAGTTAACCCTTTTAGTGTAACTTACTCTATAACTTAAACTCTTGTACTGATTGTTGTAGCTCTTCAGATAGTTTAGCCACTTCACTGCTTGAGGCTGCGGTTTGTTGTGAGCCGGCGGTGGTTTGCTCTGCAATGGCAACAATAGATTCTAAGTTTTCGCTAATTTCATGAGCAACAACGCTTTGCTCTTCAGCAGCAGTAGCTATTTGCGAGCTACGATCAAACGCTTCGTGAACGGCGTGAGTGATGGTTTCTAACGCTTTGTCAGCTTCTTCTGATTGATTGACACAATCCGCTGCTTTTGACTGACCCGCATCCATAACCGTTACTGCTTTACCTGCACCTAATTGCAAGGCTTCAATCATGGTTTGAATTTCAGACGTTGATTCTTGTGTTCTACTTGCTAGCGTTCTGACTTCATCGGCAACAACCGCAAAGCCTCGACCCTGTTCACCGGCACGGGCCGCTTCAATTGCCGCGTTTAGTGCCAGTAAGTTAGTTTGCTCAGCAATACCACGAATCACATCTAAAATACCGCCAATTGAAGCGCTATCTTGTTGTAATTGATTGATAACTTGTGCGGCTGATTCAACTTCACCGGCAAGTTGTTCGATAGTTTGTCGATTACGGGCTGAAATTGTTTTCACCCGTTCGGCTTCATCATCGGCGTGCTTTATTTCACCCAATGCATCGTTAGCACTAGACAGAACACTTTGTGCGGTGCTACTCATTTCTGTGGTAGCAGAAGCCGCTTGTTCAACTTGGTTGCGTTGTTCTTCAATGGCAGTGGTACTTTCGGCAGTTACCGCTGAGGTTTGCTCTGCTGCTGCGGCAAGTTGTGACGAGCGGTTAACAATACCTTCAATCAAATGACGTAAACTATCAATAAGTAAGTTGCAGTTTTTAGCCAATAATGCAAATTCATCTTGGCCGCTTTCATCTAATTTACGGGACAAATCGCCAGAAGCAACGATGTTAAGCATGTCATTAACTCGGGCTAATGGGCGAGTAATGCTGATGAGGGTAAAACGAGCAATAACGATGGCGATAAGAATAGAAGCCGCCATTATAATAGCTGTTTGGGTATTACCACTGGCTACTGAGCTTTTTACCAGTTCACTGGCTTGTATAGTGGCTTGGTTAGCTAAATCAACTTGTTTATTTAATATTTTGTTAACTTGCTCGGTGTTGTCTTCTGCCGTTTCTAACATGTTTTTCGCTTGTTGGTTGGCAGCTAATTGCGAACGTTTGTGGAATAGCACGCCAGTATTAGGAGATAATAAATCTTCAATGTCAGTAAAAGCCGCGGATAAATCTTGAGCTATATCGTCAACATCATTCATGGTGAGCTCAGCGATAATGTCATTTACTGAGCTTTGTGCACCCTCGAGATTAAATGATATTTCGCTTTCTATTAAATCTGCGGTGCCGTTTGCTAAGGTGTCTCGGTATTCAAATGATGATGAAACAATACCATTAAATTGATTTTCTAATTGTTCACTTAAGTTAATAGCGCGTTGTAATTTACTCTCAGCCAAGTCGTGATCAGCTAAGTCGAGCAATAAAGTGACGGCATCATCGGCTTTTTCTTCCAAGTTACTGACTTTTTCAGTTAAGGCGTTTTGTTGCTCAATGGATATTTTTCTATTTTTAAATACGGATAAAGCATTTTGTTCAAAAGTGCTATAAACTTTAGTTACCTTATTAAGATTTGATATAAGGTTGTTTTCATTTTCTACTAAGGTTTTTAATTGCTTAAATGCGGGGACAAACTGAGCTTTGACAGTATTAAAAGCTTGCAGGTTTTCTTCTAGTGAGGATAACTTAGTTTCGTAGAAACCTTTTAGGGTGAAGTTGGCCATTTGGTTCAGTTCAAGGGTTAATTGGTTACTGCCCTTTAACGTTGGTATGGCTAATTGGTTTTGTTGCTCGGTTGAGTCACTAATTTTATTAAGGTTGAGCCAAGAAGTTACGCTCGTTAAAACAAGTAGAATTAAAATAATGGTAAAGCCACCAATAATTCTCATCGCTACAGTTAAATTCATAAATATCACCAGTTAATTATAAGACCAAATGCATTAGTTATTGAATGATCATCTTCATAAAGAAAGATGCCATTCTATTATTTTATATATATTTTTATTTTGCGTATGCTTTCAGTCCCTTTAAAGCCCTCTTCATTGTGATCACATATCGGCTTAATGCAAAATATGTTTAATAACATTTTAGAGTTTAATGAGTATATCAAGCTGAACAGCTTTTTCACCTTTAAATATAGGCTAAAGCGCAGTTTTATGTGCTGGTTCAGTAAATGTTTTTTTATCATGCCAACGTAGTAAGGTTAGGTGGTTGCCCCAAACGCAACCAGTATCAAGGGCATAAATGTTATGATGTGAGCACTGTCCCATAAGCGTAGCCCAGTGACCAAATACCCAAGTTGTGGTGTTGATCACATCTGAGCGCTCATACCAAGGGAATAGTGTTGGTTTTGCTGGTTCTTTTATGGATAATAATGAACTGGGTGCAAGTTTTTGTTCAAACTCTAAGTGATTATTCTCATCGCAGTAGCGCATACGAGTGAAGGCATTGATGGTGTAGCGAAATTTATCTTCAGGACTCTGCGTTTGCTGCCAGTCATTAGGCTGTTCGCCGTACATTGCTCGTAGCCAATAGTCTTTTTCTGTTGAGATTAGTTTTTGATGAGCATTATTTCCTTGTTCAATAGCGTCTTTCAAACTCCATTGAGGTGAAATACCTGCGTGACTCATATAAGCATTATCATTGCCTATTTGCTGTAATAATGGCTGTTGTATCAGCCAGTGCATAAGCTCATGTATGTCACTGGCTGCAAGTAATTCGGCGAGCTGGTCTTGTTTTTTGACTTTTTTAATATCGGCATAAACGGCAAGTAGATGGAGGTCGTGATTACCCAAAACCACCTTGGCTGAATGCTTAAGTGACTTTATAAACCTTAGGGTTGCCAGAGAGTCAGGGCCTCGTGCCACCAAATCACCTGCAACATAGAGTTGATCGTTGTTTTTATCAAAGTTCACTTGGCTAAGCAGTGCTTGTAACTCTTGGTAACAACCTTGAATATCACCTACCAAATAAATAGCCATATAGCCCCTGCTTCTTCAATAGTCTAAATTTAGGAGTTAATTATTTCTGACTTCTGGCTTCTGCCTTCTGCAGAGCGGCTTTCACTGCACGTCTAGAAAGTTTGCTATCAGCATTTTCATCAATTTTAGCTGGGTTCTCGACAATAAAATTGGCGAGTTTTATGTAGTCATCTATTGATAAGTTTTCAGGACGCAGGTTGGCATCAATATTTAGCGACTCTAGCTGTTCAACGCTGAGTAGCTTTTTGAAGCTATTACGAATGGTTTTCCGTCGTTGGTTAAATGCAGCTAAACATACGGTATTTAAGGCATTGATGTCTTTTACTGGCTTGCTAATGGTTTTGTGTGGCACTAAGCGAACAATGGCTGAGTCTACCTTTGGCGCAGGTTTAAATGCCTCTGGGCCAATTTCCATCACAGGAAACACTTGGCATTGGTATTGGGTCATAATAGAAAGACGACCGTAGGCTTTACAATCTGGCCCTGCTGCCATACGCTCAACGACTTCTTTTTGTAGCATGAAGTGCATATCTTTTACCTTATCTTTAAAGGTTAAAAGATGAAAGATCAATGGCGTAGAAATGTTGTAAGGTAAGTTACCAAAAATACGTAATGGTTGTTCTAGTGCGAGTTGGGCAAAATCAAAGTTTAAGGCATCTGTTTCATAAATAGTTAAATGGGGCGATAAAAAGGGGTGGTGGCGTAGTCTATGGGCTAAATCTCTGTCTAATTCAACCACAGAAATTTTTTCGGCGCGCTCTACTACTGGCTCTGTTAATGCACCAAGTCCGGGACCTATTTCTACTAAATTTTCACCAGGCTCAGGGTTAATAGCATCGACAATATCGCTGATCACAGCGTCGTTGTGTAAAAAGTTTTGGCCAAAGCGTTTTTTAGCCTGATGGCCTAAGTGAGTTCTGCTATTCATAATTTCTCGTTTTTCTGGGCTTGCTATGCGTAAATATTTCTGTAAAAATAATCCAGCTTGCCGCTTTGGTTATTGTTGTTATTTGCGTCTATTAGCTAAATCAATGGCACTTTTCATGGCTTCCATCATGCTACCTGAGTCAGCTTGACCTGTACCTGCCAACTCTAGCGCTGTGCCGTGGTCAACCGAGGTACGGATAAAAGGTAAGCCTAAGGTGATATTAACCGATGCACCAAAACCTTTGTATTTTAACACGGGTAAGCCTTGATCATGATACATGCTTAAAACAGCATCGGCATCAGTGAGGTATTTTTCTTGGAAAATGGTATCAGCGGGTAGTGGCCCTATTATTTGCATGCCTTCATTTCTTAACTCGTCAAAGGCAGGGATCATTATATCTAGTTCTTCACGGCCTAAATGGCCATCTTCACCAGCATGGGGATTAATGCCGCAGGCGTATATTTTAGGTGAAGTTATGCCAAATTTTGTTATTAGGTCTTGATGCAAAATACGGGTTATTTTTTGTAAGCGTTCATAGGTGATCGCTTTTGAGACATAAGCAAGCGGAATATGTGTGGTTACTAGGGCAACACGCAAGCCTTCGGTGGCCAGCATCATCACCACATCTGAGCAGTTGGCTTGATGAGCAAAGTATTCGGTATGACCACTAAAAGATATGCCAGCTTTATTGATTAAACCTTTGTTGACAGGCCCTGTCACCATAGCATCAAACTCCCCTGACATGTTTTTATCGCTGGCTATTTTCAAGGTGTCAACCACGTAAGCGCCATTATTTACATCAAGAGTGCCAGCAATACAAGGCTGGGCTAAAGGAACATCTAAAATAGTTAAGCTGCCAGCCTCTTGCGGACAAGCCGCACTATTTAAGTCGTAGTCAATCAAGGTTATTGCTAGGTTTAATTGTTTTGCTCTTTGGGCAATAAGTGCTTTAGAGGCGACAACAATAATTTGCACTGGCCAAGCCTGTTGAGCAATCGTTATCGCTAAATCAGGACCTATGCCAGCGGGTTCACCAGGCGTGATGGCAATGCGTTTAGTCATTACTTTTCATCCTGTTCAAAGATTTCTATGTAAGCTTCATCGCGGGTTTCTTTGATCCAACGAGCGCTTTCTATGCCAAATTTACGATTATTTAAAATTTGATAAGCTCTATTTTGATTCATTTGCGAGGTGGCATCTACCATGCGTCTGTCATGAAGTTGTACGATATGCCAGCCAAATGATGAGCGAAATGGTTGGTGATATTCATCTTTTTTCATCGAGGCTAACGCATCTTTAAAAGCGGGATCATAGCTTTTGGGGTTAGCCCAGCCTAAATCGCCACCGCGTACTGATGTCGGTCCTTCAGAGAATTCTTTTGCTAGTTCTTCAAACGTTGCTTCACCGGCGTTAATTTGATCGATGAAACCTTTGAGCTGTTCTTCTGCTTTTGCTTCACTTAAAATAATTGAAGGCTTGATTAGTATATGGCTCGCATGTACTTCTTCTACTTCAACAATTTGGCGACCACGAATATCATGTACTTTTACAATACTAAAACCTAAGCCGGTGCGAATAGGGCCGACAACAGTGCCTTTGTCTTTGCCATCAATTAATTCTGAGAATAGCGTTGGCATTTCATTGATATTTTTCCAGCCTAAGTCACCACCTTCTAAGGCGTTAGCGCCGCCTGATGATGCGATAGCAATTTTAGTAAAGTCAGAGCCGCTATTGAGTAATTCGATAACTTTGTTAGCACGATTTTTAGCAGCAGTCATTTCTTCTTGGCTAGCGTCCGTTGGAAATTCAATTAAAATATGACCGAGGTGATATTCAATATCACTGTTGGTTTGTTCCTTCATTAACTCGAGTAAATTTGATACTTCTTGCGGTGACACGTAGATGCGACGTCTAACACTGTTGCGGCGCACTTCACCGGAGACTATTTCAGTACGAACACTTTCACGATATTTTTCATAGTCATTACCGTCATTAACTATCGCTTCACGAAATTGCGACAAAGAAAGTTTATTTTCTTGTGCCATATTACCTATGGTTTGATCGAGTTGCGCGTCACTGACTTGTACGCCCATGCGCTCGCCTATTTGTAATATAAGGCTGTCATTAATTAATTTATCCATGACTTGTGTACGCAAAGCGCTGTCTGATGGTAATGATTGCTTATTTTTTTCAGCCTGAGCTTTGATGTTTTTCAGTAAATCTTGTACTTCTGATTCAAGTACTACCGAGGCGTTGACTATGGCTGCAACCTTGTCTAATTGCTCTTCTTTAGCTTGTACCTGCATTAATGAGCTTGCTAGTAATAAGCTAGTAAATGTAATTCTTTTGACTAAATTTTTCATGTAATACGCATCTTCTAAACTGATTTGGTGTGTTAATCTTGCAAATAACTAGCTTGGTAAATTATTTCTAAGTAGTTAACTTTGCAAGTAGTTAATTTTGCAAGTAATAAGGGCGTTTATAGCCAAATATACTTGAGTTAAACATTTCTTGTGTACCAATAGCGCCTTGCTTACCATCAAGCCCTTTAATGATGAACTCTAACACGAAACCACTGTTAAATTCATCGCGGTTTTCGTTGAATGAGAGTTCATCACCTAAATTTGAGTTGATATATCTATGGTAGGCAATACGTACCGCCCAACAGCAGCTTTCATATTGAAAGCCGGCATAGCTTTCTATACTGCGACTATTTTTTAAATCTTCAGTAAAGCGACCGACAAAAGCCCAATCTTCATTAATAGCGAAGCTCGCTAATAAAGAAGCTTGTTCTAAGCTACTACCTGAGACATTACGAGTGTACCTATGGTTCAATTGAACTGAATTATATTTATCAATTTGATAATTGAGTGCCACTTGCCCCTTGTTGGTGAAGTTATCGATAGTATTATATTGAATGTCGGCACTGATTTGCCATTGATGATTTAAACGATAAAATAAATCAACGGCCATTGATGATTGTTGGCTTTTTGTGTCACTTTCAACTTCGGCATCAATAAATTCATCAAAAGTATTATTATCATCTAAATATTGAATACGACCCAAGCTAAGGCGAAATAGCTCTAAGTTTGATTTATCTAACACACGGCTGGTGACACCCCAAGTGTATTGATTAGCGCCTGCTATTCTATCTAAACCACTGTAACTTCTGTCTCTAAATAAACCATCATAATCGTCTTGCAAATTAGTGGTGTCGTATAATCCTATATCGGTTTGGTCTTTTTCAGGAATATACAAGTATTGCAGTTGTGGCTCTAGCGTATGTCGATACTGAGAGCCAAATAACGACATATTACGATCAAAGTTGATACCACCATGAAAGCGTATTTTTGGCAAGGTACGGTTTACGGTGGCTGATAATTCACTACCTGCTTGGATGTTATTTTGCTGGTAATAAGTATGCAACAGTTTAAATTCAGAGTTGAAAAACCATGCAGGAGTCGACATGGGAAAAGTTAGTCCTGCTTCAACATGGTAACGATTCGCGTCTACTTGTTCGTTTAACTCTGGCTGAAAGCTGGTTAGCTCTGAGTAAAGCTCAAACTGCCCGGGCAAATCTTGGTGCACAAATAAGGCTAGCGGCTGTTGGGTTGAAACCTCAACGTGAGGCAGGGTTTTGTAGCTCGCTTGGTGGTTACCTAAGACTTCAAAATCTTGTAGTTTCATCGTGGTTTGCCAACGTTCACCAAAATAAGCCAGTTCAGCTATTTGATATAAATAAGCATCATTAGAGTTGTATTGACTCGAGCCAATATCCACTAGGTAGTTATCATCACTAATGGTGGTGTAGTCAATATAAGCTCTAAAGTTATCCGAAAAGGTACCCACATGCTGGAATCTAGCAAGGTAGCGAGCATCTGTATTTGATGTTATGGCATTATCTTTATTTAAGTATTCTAAGTCGATACTACCGTTTTGCAGCCCAGCTAAGTATCTAAACTCAGTGTTTAATTGTGTGCCACGTTTTGACATATAGCGAGGCGTTATAGTGGCGTCCATATTGGGAGCAATATTCCAATAAAAAGGCGTTTCAATTTCAAAACCAGAATTGCTGGAACTGGAAATTTTAGGATATAAAAAGCCGCTTTTACGTTGTTTAGACACAGGAAAAGTGAAATAGGGCAAATAAAATACCGGCACATCAAATAATCTCATTTGTGCATGATAAGCACTGCCAATAGCGCCATCGGCAGATATGGTAATTTCAGAGGCTTTTATTTGCCAATCAGGTTTTTCACCAGGGCAGGTGGTAAAGGTTGAAGCTAATAAACTTAACCCTTGTGCTGAGCTGAGTTTAAGCTCGCCTGCGCTACCATGAACGGGATTGCCATAAAGTTGATAAGAGGCACCAAGCATACTTGTGATTTCATCTTTTTTATTGGCATTAAGTTCATCAGCAATAACACCGATACTTTGATTTTGATAGTGAATATTACCTTGAGCATTAAAAGTCATTAACTGACGATTAAAGGCTAATTTGTCAGCAATAACGATTTGATCTTTATCAATTAGCGTAACACCACCACTAAAGTTAGCTATTTGATCTTTTTCGATACTGGAATATTTAGAGGTAATATGAATGCGGTCATCAGTGATTTTTAATGCCTTGCTCACGATGGGAATGTAAGTTGGTATAGGGCATTGTGATTGCGGAATGCGCTACTAAGATAAGTAAAAACGCTACCAAGGAAAAAAAATTGTCGAGAAAAAAGCATTAATTCTTAAATGTTATCTTAAATATGCACGATGAAGCGTATATGATATAGCAAATGGTTAGGCAAGTGAATTCTAAATCGGTATTTTGCAGTCACTTGGTCATGCTCTTCTAGCTACGCGTAGCGAGTAAATAGTCGATAACTAGTAAATAAAGTGTAAGGTAATAACAAAAATATGCGCATTTGGGGAAAAGTTTTAGGTTTTTTATTTGGCTTTATGCTCAGTAAAAACTTGTTTGGTGCTTTATTAGGGGCTTGGTTAGGACATATTTTTGATCGCGGCCGAGGTTTCGATTTTAATGGCTTAACAGAAGGTAAAGAGGATGATGTCTCTCGTCAAGCGGCCTTTTTTTATAGCACCTTTTCGGTGATGGGGCATGTCGCTAAAGCGAAAGGGCAAGTGACTAATCATGAAATAGCGTTTGCTAGCGCCTATATGGATAAACTTAGCCTAAACAACGAATTACGCCAACAAGCTCAAGATGCTTTTCGTGAAGGTAAAATGGCGGGGTTTCCGCTTAAAGAGCGATTACGCAAATTTAAGCGCATTTGTGGCAACCGCCAAGATTTGTTGTTGATGTTTTTGGAAATTCAAATTCAGGTCGCTTTTTCTGATGGTGATTTAGACACCAAAGAGCGCGAAGTATTGCACACTATTGCTAAGCTTTTGGGGTACTCGGCTCGTCAATTAGATAACTTGTTAGAAATGATCATTGCCAGCGCAGCTTTTAATCAACAAGCAGGGCAGAGCTATCAGCAATTTAATGGTGGCAATGCCCCAACCAATGCTGGGCAACTGGATAATGCTTATAAAATTTTAGGGGTGAGTAAAGAAACGGCTCAAGGAGATATTAAAAAAGCTTACCGTAAACTCATGTCTCAGCATCACCCTGACAAGCTCATTGCTAAAGGGTTACCACCGGCAATGATGGAAGCGGCCAAAGAAAAAACTCAAGATATTCAAGCGGCGTATGATTTGATTACCAAGCAAGATAAATAAAATGGTGGGTATCAAGTTTCACCACTCGCGAGTTTGCTTACTCCTACCGATGGTTGTCTTACCAACCTATTGATTTTAACCAACCGTTAATTTGGCTCAGTAACGCTTGCTCTGGGTAGAAGCCCTGCGCGGTGTTATTGAGTTGTCGTTGACGGTAGTATACTTTCATTTCTTGTTTGGCTAAGGCTAAGCGTTGTGGTGCTTTAGCGATGACAATAGCGTTATCGTGTTTTAGGTATAAATCTAATACTGGTGGTTCGCTGTTCGCTAAGGCTTTAGCAAAGTCACGGTTGCCTTCATCGAGTAATGTGTCGCTGGTGAGTACATAACTGCTTAATAAAATAATGGCATTGGGCGCTTGTAGATTGTCGTTTGAATCTAAAGCAGCCATTAATATTGCGCCATGATTACCCTGAATAATCATAATAACAATACCCGGATATTCCTTTGCTTTGTCACTTATCGCGTTGATCATAGCGATAAAATTGATTTTATAATCATCAAGGCTAGTTTTATTTTCTTCTATTTGAGTGCTTAATTTAAGTGCGGTTGACGGATAATTGTCAGGCTTAGCATTGGGTTGAACACTGATCGTGGTCCAACCTTGTTTAGGTAAAGCTTTACGGAGAAAGTTAATCGCTTTTGGGTTCACCGCACCTTGCTGCCAATCGGGAACCAGTATTGCCACCCCTTTATTATTAGGACTAATGCTTTCATTAACTAGGGTGATGTATTCTTGTGCGCCAACAAGTATAGGTTTTACTTTGGTCGCGGGCAGGTAATGCTTTAAATCGGCTTGATGCTGTAGTGCTAGTGCCACAGGTGTTGGTACCGCTGTTGGTGTTGTTGTGGCGTTAGTTTTGTTATTAGCTTTTTTGGGGGCTGCTTGTGGGTCTTTCTCTGCACTTTCCTCAGCTGATGCTATGTTTTGCCAACATAAAAAGGCGAGCATAAATAGAGTGATTTTTGATAATGTCGTCACAAACGTTTCCATATTAAAGGCTGTAACTCTATATCGGTTGCTAGCATGATAATGTTAACTTTTTAGTGTTTTTTAGTCTTTATTCAGCTTAAAAGTCATTAGCACAGAGAAAACCGAAGTAAAGTATCGCGGCTCAGTGGTGCACAGTTACGTTTTTTAGGTCTTTGTACAGACCCTATTTTGTCAAGGGTATGTATAGCGTATAACTTATATAAACGGACAATCACTGGTAAACGTAATGGCTTCGCCTGTTGTTGGCTGAGCCAATGTCAGCATTTGCGCATGTAATTGCAACCTTGGGCTAACGGTTAATGCTTGCTTATGGGCATAAAGTCTATCTCCTAAAATGGGATGTCCTAATGCTAACATGTGCACCCGCAATTGGTGAGAGCGACCCGTAATAGGCGTTAGTTCAACCAAGGTAGAATTTTCTTCAAAGGCCAATACTTGATAGTGAGTGAGTGATTTTTTACCATTTTCATGGTCAACTTTTTGTTTCGGTCTATTGGGCCAATCACAAATTAGCGGTAAATCTACGCTGCCTGTTTGCTTTTCAACTTTTCCAAAAACACGGGCAATATAACTTTTTTTCGTTTTTCGTTGTTCAAATTGACGACTAATGGCGACATGAGCAGGCTTATTGAGCGCCATTACCATTAAACCTGAGGTCGCCATATCTAAGCGATGCACTATGGTTGCTGTCGGTAGCACACGTTGAACCCTGTTCTGTAAGCAATCTTGGTGCTCAGGCAAGCGCCCTGGCACACTGAGCAAACCGCTGCCTTTATTGAGTACAACCAAATCAGCGTCTTGGTAAACAATGTCAAGATAAGGGCTCATTGGCGGTTGGTAGATAAAATCAGGGTTGGCACTCATATTAATCTCTATTAACTCGTTACGTTTTTGATATTTATTTTAACTTAAAAATTTTTACCACCGAGGGCGCTGAGGTCATCGCACTACACCAAGAATAACAAAATACTTATGTAGGTTCGAAAAGTTCTGTGGCTCATTACTGCTCGGTGGTGAAACGTTACCTTTTCTAGTCTGTTCTAATCATTAATTGGTGACCACTATCATACGAATGGCTTCAAACGTTAGCTGAGCTTTATCAATATAATGATTTAACTCTGCCTGTTGATGACTAATAAAGTCAATTTCCGCTTGGCGTACGCTTGGATTAATCGCTTTTAATGCCGTTAATCGCTCTTGCTCTTGCTCAAGTTTGTTTTGCATGTTGGTTAACGCTTTTGCTTGAATAGCGGTAATTTCTTGTGCGCCGTGCTGTTCAGCTTTAGTCACCAAAGGCCCTATTTGTGATTTTAATGCTTTGGTTAGCTGTAAAGCCATTTGCTTTTTCACTGGCCTTAATTGTTTATCAAGTACATCTTCACTGACTTTTTCGGCGAGATTATTACCGCTTTTATCCACTAAAATACGAATAGGCGTGGTCGGCAAATAACGACCTAATTGTAAATGGGCTGGCGCGGTTGCTTCGACGGTAAATAAACACTCTAGGAAAAATGTGCCGACAGGTAGGGTTTCATTTTTCAATAATCCTATGCTGGCATTACCAATTTCATCACTGAGTACTAAATCCATGACGCCGCGCACCATAGGATGATCCCAAGTGAGTAATTGGTAATTTTCGTTAATTAAGGCGGTATCACGATCAAAAGTGATGGTGGTGCCGTCTTCAGGCAAACACGGAAAGTTGCTATTAAGCATGTGCTCACTTTGATTAAGCGCAATAGCATTGTCGGCTTTATCATCTTGCTGAACGCCAAAAACATCTAGGGCTTGAAACATAAATTGTGGCAGTTCAATTTGTCGATCACTTTTGGCAATTTTTTCGACTAATTCGTGCGCTCGGCCTTGGCCGGATGAATTCAATTCCAGTAGTTTGTCTCGGCCACTTTCTAATTCCGCTTTGATGGTTAAATGTTTCTGCCAGCTATCAGAGATCAGTGTTTCGGCGGCACTGGATTGTTGTTGATCAGATAAAGCTAGCGATAATAGCTGCTCACCAAAGGCTTCGTAGATAACTCGGCCAGTAATGCAGGTGTGTTCAAACGCCTGCATACCTTGTTGATACCAATCAAATAATAAATGCTGTGCTGAGCCTTGAAAGTAAGGGACATGTAAACGGATCACTTCAGTTTGGCCTATTCTGTCAAGGCGACCAATGCGTTGTTCAAGTAAATCAGGATTTTGTGGTAAATCAAATAAAACCAAGTGATGAGCGAATTGGAAGTTACGACCTTCACTGCCTATTTCAGAGCATAATAATAATTGCGCGCTGTCTTCATCTTGGGCAAAATAAGCAGCGGCTTTATCACGTTCAAAAATAGACAAACCTTCATGAAAAACGGCTGAACGTATGCCTTCTTTAATGCGCAGCGCTGCCTCTAAGTCGATAGCCGTTTGCGCGTGGGCACAAATAACCAAGACCTTCTCTTTTTTCAAGCTTGCCAAGAGGTTTATCAAGTAGTCGACACGGGGATCAAAGTCGGTCCAAATTTGTGTTTGTGCGTCAAGGCCATAAAGAATTTCTGGCGTGAAAATAGTTTTTGCTTGTTTCGATTTCACTAAGGCTTCGGGGCAGTCGCTAAGCATAAATTCGTTAATGCATGTTTGATATTGCTCTGGTAAATCTAGTGGCGCGGCATGCACTTCGCGGGCTGGAAAACCTTTAATGGTATTACGTGAATTTCTAAATAAAATACGACCCGTGCCATGCCTGTCGAGTAATTGTGCTAATAATTGCTGACGAATACTTTTTTGTTCATCGGCATTGTCGCTGTTTAGCCCGGTTAACTGGGCACTAATATCTGACTCTTTTAATAGTGTCGTTAAGGTGTTTTCTTGCTCTTGGTTAAGTGTTTCACCCTCAACTAAGGCGTTAGCGGCATCGGCAACCTCACTGTAATGAGATTCTTCTTCGGTGAACTTGTCGTAGTCAAAGAACCGGTCAGAGTCGAGTAAGCGTAAGCGAGCAAAGTGACTTTCATGCCCCAATTGATCAGGTGTTGCGGTTAATAATAAAACGCCGGGAATAACTTGTGCTAATTGCTCAATGCATTGATATTCAAGGCTAGGTTTGTCTTGTTGCCAGTTTAAATGGTGCGCTTCATCAACCACCATTAAATCCCAGTCTTCCTGAATAAGTGCATCGTACCACTGTGGGTTTTTGGTAATAAAGCCTAAGTTAACTAAAACTAATTGTTCGGTGCTAAAAGGGTTGGTTTCATCTTCACCAGCGGTTTCAACACAGCGATCGGCATCAAAAATACTAAAATTAAGGTTAAAGCGACGTAACATTTCGACTAACCATTGGTGCATTAATGACTCAGGTACTATGATCAAAATGCGTTTAGCGCGACCGCTCACTAATTGTTGGTGAATGATCAAACCCGCTTCAATGGTTTTACCTAAACCCACTTCGTCAGCAAGTAGCACCCGTGGTGCAAAACGATTGCCTACTTCATCAGCAATGTATAGTTGGTGTGGGATCAGGCTTACTCGTCCACCCGTTAAGCCCATTAATTCAGATTGCTGCTGTTGGTATTGGTGCTGTAAACAGTCTTTACGTAAACGAAACCAATCTAGTCTATCTACTTGGCTGTTTAACAAACGATCATGGGGTTTATTAAATTTGATAAAGTGATCTATCATCACTTCTTTTAATTTTACTTCTTGATCGTTATCTTGTCGAATACCATGGTAGGTGAGAATGCCATGCTCTTCGGTCGTAGATATTACCGTTAACGACCAGCCTTCGTGGCTTGGAATAGTATCGCCAACATTAAATATAACGCGCGTTAATGGCGCATTGGCTTTAGCATATTGACGTGCTTCGCCCGTGGCGGTGAAAACTATATTAACAAATCGGTGCTCTAACCCTGTAACAGTCCCTAATCCTTGATCTGATTCACTATCACTGATCCAACGTTGACCTACCTGAAATGGCATATAATAAGCTCCAAAATAACTTAAAATTCAAATAAAATTGTAGCGCCGAATGAGCAGCACCGAAAACGGCGCTATAGTACCTGTAAGTTATACATAATCATAGTTAGCTTTATTAAAAAAGTAGTAATTTTTCGCTTGTCATGCTCTAAATAAACTGCCATTGTTTACTATATCCATGCAACTTGCAGTTGTGTGGATATAGTAGTTGCTAAGCAAATTTTATAGCACTATTTTCTTGTCATTAATGCCGGAGATGCTTATATGAATGAAGAAAAAACTATTTATATCCTCGACACCAATATTCTACTGCACGAACCCTTCGCTTTTTTATCTTTTCAAGAACACGATGTTGTCGTGCCGATGACAGTACTAGAAGAGTTAGACTCAATAAAAGATCGACGTAAAGATGTCAGCCGAGATGCTAGAGTAGCTATTCGCGCGCTTGAAGATACTTTGTCTGACGCTACTCCCGAACAAGTACTTGCGGGGGTGAAATTACCTGAAAATGACGAGCAACACCCCAGTGGCTGTTTGTCAATTATCAATGATTACTCCTTAGCGCAAACGGCTAAAACACTATCCTTTAATGAAAATGATAATCGCATTATTAATGCCGCGTTGCATATACAAGATAAAAACCCGCACAGCAAAATAGTCTTAGTCACTAAAGATATTAATATGCGTTTAAAAGCTAAAGGGGCAGGGCTAGCGCATGTGGAAGACTACAGAACCGATCAGCTTATTGATGACATTCAATTTTTAACCAAAGGTTATCATCAATTTAAAGGCGATTTTTGGCAACAAATTAAAGCGTGTGATAGCGAATCAGACGGGCGATATACCACACACTTCATTGATAAGAGCACTGTGCCAGTGAGTTATATGAATGAATACCTTATTGATGAAAGTGAAAGCTTTGCCGGTAAGGTTACTGGTTGGGATGACGAGCAAATTTCCATTTTAGATTTAGGACGTGAGCGTTTGATGGGAAAAACAGCTTGGGGGATCCATCCTAAAAATATTTATCAAGGTATGGCAATGGACGCATTGCTTGATCCAAGTATTGATTTGGTGATTTTAACAGGGCCAGCAGGTTGTGGTAAAACGCTACTTGCGCTTGCTACAGCATTAGAGCAGGTTATTGAAAGAGGCTTGTATGACAAGATAATTGTCACCCGTTCAACGCCAGACATAGCTGAATCTATTGGCTTTTTACCCGGCACCGAAGAAGAAAAAATGGCCCCTTGGCTAGCCGCAATTACCGACTCGTTGGAAGTACTCCATAAACAAGATGAAAATATGACCGGCAGCCTAGATTATATTAGGGATAAAGCTAATATTCAGTTTAAGAGCGTTAACTTTATGCGCGGCCGTAGCATTCAAAATGCATTAGTGCTTTTGGATGAATGTCAAAATTTAACGGCAGCACAGCTTAAAACTATTATCACTCGCTGTGGTGAAGGCACTAAGCTGGTGTGTAGCGGTAATTTGGCGCAAATAGACAGTAATTACTTAACTGCCGTTACCTCAGGTTTAACTTATATTGTTGAGCGCTTTAAAAACTTTTCTGGTTCGGCAACGATTAATCTTAATGGTGTGGTACGTAGTAGATTAGCGTCTTTTGCCGAAGAAAACTTATAGCGCTAATTTCATCTATTTGCCTTAGTTATCATATTATGTAGTTATTAATAGTAAATTATTAATAGTAATTTCATGTTTTAGCTAAGGCAAAGTATTATTGAATTGTGGTACCGGACAAGCTAGTTAACATTGCTGATCGATTTTTAACGGCAATTAAGCATGGTTATTATTACTTGAGTGCTGCAAGTGTAGACCCCTTTATTTGCGAGGGATGAGCGCTTTTTTCTCGGACAATGTTCATACATGCTAACCGGTAGAGTTCATTATTTTCAATATGTTCACTTAACCACTTGCAACTATAAACCATCTTAATTAAATGCACTTCGGGAATATTACGGGCTTTTTTAGCGATGACTTCCCAACTGTCAAAAGATTGCTGATTGCTATTCACATTAGGTAAGGCGCTCGGAAAGCCTTTTTCTAGGTATAATCCTGTTAGCCAAATCCAGTAGAGTGACCAAAGTTGACAATAAATTTTAGCTTCTTTTTCATTGCCGGCAAAATGTAATGTTAAGTCAGCCAAAGCTTGGCAGGCGGTAACGGCATGTAACGTTGTTAATGCGGGTTCAGCTAGATATAACCTAATGGCCAGTTGTGAAACTTCTACTATCTTATTTTTTAAGTTTTGTTCATTAATAACGTGACCTTGGCTAAATGCTAATTGTTGGATAGTTTTTTCGCCACAGAGTTGTTCACATGTACTTAAACTACCTCCTCGCGGTTGAAAACTTATGGTCAACTTCTCTATGTTTTGGTTGATTTTAGTCCACAGTGTTGAGGCAGAAATATTAGCCGCATCGGATAAAGTCAACTCAGGGTCATTACGATATAGATAATGACGGTATAAATTTTTATAACGGATAGCGAAATAGGCTAACGCGTTGGCAATTAATTTATTGTCACCATGGATAACAGCGAAACTAAGCTGGATCAAAGGGTGAAATAAGCCCATGGGTAATGCTAGTTTCATTTGCTCGAGCGCCTTAGTTACAAATTCTTTTACGCCAAACGTTAATATGCCTTGCGTAAATACGCGGCGAAACTCGGGTAAATAGCGGGCTTGCCCCAAATAATCCTGCCAGTTATTCAGCGTTATTTCATTGCTATCAATTAAGCCAAGTTCTGTTTCAATGTGCGAGCGATATCGTGGCCAAGATTGACGAAAGCGTTTAATTTCATCATCGTTAGCCCCTAGTCCAGCTAACGACATAATCGTCATAGGATAATGATTCGACATACCTCCTTGAGTATGACCGCCTAAATTAGGGTGAAAAAAACTGTCTTGATACATCTCGTTATTTACGAGAGGAGAAACCGCAGCAGAAGGTACAAAGCTATTCTGCTTATCTGCTTTAAACATAGTCATATTAGGGCGTTCAATATTGTTTGAGTGATTTAATACGAAAAAGCCGGTGTAAAGCCAATGGGAACAATGCCATGGGGGTTACGCAGTGGACTGACAGAGTTGTATCCCTTACGATAAACATCAAGCTCTATTGTTTTAGCTACATTGGGTAAGTTAATGATGTCTTGTAAGTATTGAGATAAATTAGGGTAATCCCTGAGCGCACGAAGGTTGCACTTAAACGCGGTGAAATAACCAACATCAAAACGTACCAGTGTAGGCAGTAATCGCCAATCTGCTTCGGTAACGTTATTGCCTAACAGGTATTTGCTGTTTGCTAAACGCTGCTCAAGGGTATCAAGAGCGGCAAATACTTTTACAACCGAGTCACTGTAAGCTGCTTGTGTTCTGGCAAAACCCGTTTGATAAACGCCATTATTTATATTTTGATAAATGTAGTCATTAAGGGCATCAATTTCTTCAGTTAATGCTTCAGGGTAAAAGTCTTGCTGGTCGCCGGTAATTTCATTAAAAGCACTGTTAAACATACGGATGATCTCTGCTGATTCGGTACTAACAATTTTATTCTGCTGCTTATCCCAAAGTACGGGTACGGTGACACGACCACTATAATCAGGGGCTGACTTTACATAAAGCTGATGTAATGCTGACAAACCCAATAATGTCTCGGTAAAGCGAGAATCATCGCTTTTATTTTTGTCATCAAATACCCAGCCATTATCTGTCCTCAATGGCTTAACGAGTGATAACGAAATAACATTTTCAAGCTTTTTGACACTACGATAAATTAAGGTGCGATGTGCCCAAGGGCAGTTAAGGGCAGCGAAAAGATGATAACGGCCAGCCTCGGCTTTAAACCCCCCTTCACCCGAAATACCGACACTGCCATCAGCGGTGATCCAGTTTCTAAATTGTGCCGTGCCACGTTGGAAATGGCCATTGGCTGCTTGGTATTGCTGTTGCTCAAAAGCCGCTAGCTGAGCATCGTTCAACCACTTACCTTCTATTAACTTTCCCATGTTAAGCGACACTGTTACGGTTAAGTGACGACAAGCTTTCGCGTTGATGAATTTGAGTAAAGTCAATTAATGGCCCAGCAGGTATGATACGAGTTGGGTTTATGGTTTCATGGCTGCCGTAGTAATGAGCTTTGATATAATCTATTGCCACGGTATCAGCAATACCGGGCACTTGGTATAAATCACGTAAATATCCCCAAATATGAGGGTAGTCGACAATGCGGCGCAAATTACACTTAAAGTGACCAACATAAACGGCATCAAAACGTACTAACGTGGTAAATAGTCGCCAGTCTGCTTCAGTAATAGTGTCACCGGTTAAATAACGACGTTTTGCCAAACGCTCTTCTAAAGTATCTAACGCATTAAACACCTCAACTACAGCTTCATCGTATGCTTCTTGCGTGGTCGCAAAACCCGCTCTATATACACCGTTATTAATGGTGGGATAAATAAAGTCATTCAGTTCATCTATTTCAGCTAACAGCTCTGGTGGTGAAAAATCACCGGCTAAGGCACCTATTTCATCAAAAGCGCTATTAAACATGCGTATAATTTCAGGGGACTCATTACTGACAATGGTATTTTTTTTCTTATCCCATAGAATGGGTACCGTGACTCGACCGGTGTAATCAGCCTGCGCAGCGGTATAAATTTCATGGACGTTAGTCGCGTTAAAAATTGGATCAGCGACTACGCCTGCACCGGGTTCGAATGTCCAGCCTTCGTCACCCATAAAGGCATTGACGACCGACATCGAAACCATGCCTTCTAAGCCTTTAAGTTTGCGATAGATAATAACGCGATGTGCCCAAGGACACGCTAATGATACATATAAATGATAGCGATTAGGTTCAGCTTTAAAGTCGCCGACACCTGATGGCCCTGCGCTACCATCTTTTGTTATCCAGTGTCGAAAGCTGGGTGCTTTACGCTCAAAACGACCACGGGTAGATTCGGTATCGTACCATTCATTGTGCCATTTACCTGCAACTAATAGTCCCATTGTTTACTCCTAAATTTTTGAATATATAATCAGTTAAGTGCAAGCCGATAACGGTTATCAGCCATTTCCTTTATTGTTGTTTAACAGAAAAAGCACTACTTATTTAAAGTGAATTATGGGTTTTTTTTGTTGCTACGGTTATCGAGTGCGAAAGCACCTGGGCCGTAAACAAACAGTGTTAAAAATCCACCCGCGATAGTGATGTTTTTCAAAAAGTTAGTCATTTCTGCTTGGTTACTAAAATCCGTATGAAAGAGTAGTGCCGAAAATATGCAGAAACTAGCTAACACGAGGGAGGCATATTTAGTTTTCCAGCCTAAAATAATGGCTAATCCTCCTAGGATCTCTGTGAGTATCACTAGCGGTAATAAGGAGCCCGGTACGCCCATCGCCTCCATATAACCCTGCGTGCCTGCATATTGTGATATTTTAGTTAAGCCGGACATAAAAAACATAATGGCTAAAAGAAAACGCCCCGTCGGCGCTGTAAAAGTTTGTAATGTACTCATAATAAATCTCCGCATTTAATTAGCTAATAATGATGTTGTTTAAGTCGGTTTAGCTATTAGATAAACCGACTTACTTGTTGATGTGGCTATCTTATGAGTAAGTAAAGTCAGAATAAATACAGGTATTGAGAAATCATTGTTATCGTTTTGAGAACAATGAATATTCAAGTTTAGGAGGTAATAGTGGGATAAACACTAGCGTGAAGTTGTTTAACTTTTTGCAATACCTAGATTAGGGATTGAAGCTTGGTTGATAGATTATTTTTATTCGGGCTGATCCCAATAAGGGTTATCACCAAATCGTTTCACTAAAAAATCAATTAAACTTCGCACTTTAAACGGTAAATGTCTGTTAGGTGGATAAACGGCATAAGCGTGCATAGTCTGCTGATGATATTCTGCTAGTAGAGGTACTAAAGTTTGATTGGCTAACGACTGCCAGACGATAAAGGTAGGGAGGTAGGTGATACCGTGACTTGATTCAGCCAGAGATTTCAGAAAATCACCATTATTGGCGATGAAATGTGGTTCAAGGTGTACCACTTGTTCTTGACCGTCTTGACTTAAAAATTTCCAACCACTTTGCTCAGCGCTGCCATATTTAAGTATTTTATGTTGCTTCAAATCATTAGGGGTCTTTGGCTCACCATGTAAGCTTAAATATTCAGGGCTAGCACATAGCACGTGTTTGATTGGCGCTATTTTTCGGGCTTGCAAGCTAGAGTTATCTAAGTGTCCAATTCGAAAGGCCAAGTCTACCCCTTGTTCGATGATATCTATTTTTTGATCAGAAAAATTAATGTTCAATTTTAAATCAGCATGTTGCAGTAAAAACAAATCAAGGGCAGGAGCCAAGTGAGTAAGGCCAAATGACAAAGGCACGGCAATATTTAAGGTACCTGCTAAGGCTCTTTTACTGCTAGAGGTTTGGCTGTTTAATTCTTCTACTTCATCAACAATTAATTTACTGCGTTGGTAATAACGTTGGCCAGCTTCGGTAATGCTTGATGTTCGAGTAGTACGGTTGATTAACTTAATACCAAGTTTGTGCTCTAACAAAGAGAGTCGTTTACTCACCGCTGATTTAGCTATATTCATTTGTTCGGCTGCTTTGGTGATACTGCCTGTTTCAACAATACGCAGAAAAATATACATATCTTCAAGTTGTCCCATATCACCTCCCAAGTGTTTTACAACTATTGCCTATTTCGCTTAAAAACGTTTTGAACTTCACTTAATTGATATTTTTATGCCGTCAAATGTTCAGCCTGATCAGCAATAACCTGTAAGGAGGCTTCATCGTAAACACCTCGCCCCAAAACACGAATAGCCACAACCAGTGAAAACAATGTTTTAGCAACAGCAGCAGCGTTGAGGGTTGATGGCATATCGCCACGCGTTTGAGAAACTTCGATACCACGACGAAAAAATGCTTCAAATTCAATAAAACCTTGGCTGACAATATCTTTAATTTCTTTGTCATGGGAGGCTATTTCGATTGAGGTATTCACTAAGAAACAACCTTTAGGCAGGGTATTATTTCCAGCTTGCTGAACCAGTGTATCGAACAGCGTTTTAAAGGCCAATTTAGGCTTGTCGAGAGCTTCCAATTCGGCGAGAAAAGCTTTTCGTGTTTCGGCATCGTATTTTAGTAATGACAGGGTAAATAGCTGACGTTTACCGCCAAACGCATTGTATAGACTACCGCGATTTATGCCTGTGCTGGCAATCAAGTCTGCAATTGATGTTGCTTCATAGCCTTTTTCCCAAAAAGCCTGCATGGCGTTTTCTATGGCATTTTGTTCATTAAATGATTTTTCCCAAGGCATAATTTTTCCATACTACTTTATGTTAATGATTAGTTTATTAGTTAGTACCGCTCATTACAAACTTTTTGTATTTTCTTTATAAATAGGCTGTAATGACAGAATATCCTCATACTCATCTGTAAAAAATCATGACACCCGTGTATTGAACATGCGGTTTAGCATGTTAGTTTTATTTTTCAAGTAATGGGTTAAAGGATAAATATTTAGTTTTGAAAAAAGTATTGACTGATTGGTTTAAACTGATTACCGTATAAACCGATCGTTACAAACAAAATTAAATATTAATTTCTAGGAGATAAACAAAATGACTGAATTTAATCTACACACAGAAGATAGCGCGCCTGAAAATAGTAAACCTTTATTGACTGGCGCCAAAAAGGCTTATGGTTTCATACCTAACTTGTATGCTGGGCAAGCTGAAGCACCCGCTCTTCTAAAGGGCTATTTGTCTTTGGCAGAAACGTTTAATGAAACAGCGCTTTCTGAAACAGAACGTCAAGTCATTATGATCGCCAATAATCGTTTGAATGGCTGTACTTATTGTGTCGCTGCACACACGACTATAGCGAAAGGGGCGGGCGTTGATGACAATGTGCTAGCAGCGTTACGAAACGGAACGAAAATTGCTGATGCTAAACTTGAAGCACTTCACCAGTTTGCCGTACGCATTAACGAAAGCCGGGGCTGGGTTGAACAGGCTGATTTAGACGCCTTATTTGCTGTTGGGTATAACAAACAAACGGCACTTGAAGTTATTGTTGGCACAGCGCTTAAAGTTATGTCGACGTATACTAATCATCTGATAGCAACACCTCTTGATGAAGCTTTTAAGGAAAATGCTTGGTCTGCTACAGAATAACACCTGTAAAGCTCGTTTTATGTATTTGTCTTAGCTATGATATTGTTATTATTAATTTCATATTTTAGCTAAGGTAAGGCATTGTTAGATTCAAACGCTGAAAACACAGTATTTAGGCGCTACAACACGGCAGTGGTGGTTACCTTTGTTATTATTGTTTTCATCGCTTTGGCTGCGGCTTCATTACGCTATTATAGTGAGTTAACCACCCATAAACAGCAAGGTTTGAACCAGTTAAGAGCCCAAGCCCATCAACTTAATGGCATGTTGGTGCAAAGTGAGCAAGCGATTTCAGGTATTCAAGAATTCGCTCAATATGTTTTAAAACATCCCGATGAAGCAAATATTGGCTTAGTACAATTAAAACAAAACGGTGAGCACTATTATTTAGATAAACCTCGTGTTGATACTCTTGGTCAAGATAAACGCCTGAGTGGTAACATTACTGGCTTTGGTCATGTTAGTGAATTTTCACGGCTAAAGTCACAAGAAATAGCGATGGCAAGTGCGTTAACACCAGCCTTTGTTGCCGCACAAAAGGTAATTGAAGAGGCAACATGGTTTTATTACGTTTCACTTGAGCAGTTTGTTAGTATTTTCCCTTGGATTGACCGAGATAGTTGGCACTTTAGTAATCGTATGCTGACCAACACTCACACAAAAAAAATACAACAGTTAGCTTATAATGATAATCAAGTTATCTGGTCATCGCCTTACATAGACGCGGCAGGTAAAGGGATGAATGCTTCGTTAGGTATTGGTGTTTATCGAGCTAAGCAGTTAGTTGGTGCTGTGGTGATCGATATTAATTTAGCTCGGTTGCAGCAAAGTTTACCTGAGCTTGATACCGATGATCAGGGCTTAGTGTTATTTAATCAAAACAATGAAATACTTTTCTTTAAACAAAAAGGCGAAGCGCCTTTAAGTTATCGGGCATCTTGGCAAAGTATACTTCCTCAAGGTCTAGCTCAGTTAACCAGTCAAAAGCTAGCTACTTTAGATGATTCAACACAAATTGGTGATTGGTTAGTTGAAAAAGAAACCTTAAGTGTTAACGGTTGGACATTACTAAAATATCAGCCTTATGCGACTTTTATTTTACCGTTGCGCAGTCATTTTGTCTTTATGTTTGCCATATTGCTTGTTGGTTTACTCGCCTTTTTGATGTTGGTTAACTCCATGACCCGACGTAGCTTTATTAAACCGACTCATAACTTTATTCGTCACATTGAGTATTGTGCCCAAGGGGATCCGGGCAAAATAAAAGCCAATGCTGATTGGCTACATTGGTTTGTATTAGTTGAAGATATTTTTACTCAAAACCGTAGCTTATTATTACAGTTGAAAGAACAAAATGAAGTGCTTGATTGCCGAGTATTAGAAAAAACCCAAGCCTTACAAGAAACCAGTGCCAAGCATCAACGTGATTACGTTTTATTGCGTTCGGTGATGAATGCCATTCCGGAATTAATTATTTTTAATGATCCTCAAGGTAAACTTATCGGCTGCAATCAAGCCTTTGAGCAATTATCTCAACGGCTAGAGGCTGATATGTTGGGCTATCGAGCGACCACTTTTATGCCGAAAGCATTAGCGAAAGAAATTGAAAGCTTAAATGAATTATTAGGCGAGAATTACCCACAACAGGCGTTGATAGAAGCGGGAGAATATAGCTACCAAGGTTTTTGTAACGAATTAACCAATGAGCAAGGGGAAGAGCTAGGTACTATCACCAGCTTACAAAACGTGACTGAGCAACAGGCGACACAAACCGCGTTAGAGAAGGCTAAAAACCAAGCAGAATATGCTAATCAAGTTAAAATTCAATTTTTAGCTAATATGAGTCATGAGATCAGAACCCCTATTAATGCTATGCAAGGAATGATGAGCCTGCTTAATCGCACTGCATTAAACTCAAGGCAAGAGCATTATTTGCTTAATGCCCAAACGGCCTCTTTTACCTTGCTGCATTTAATTGACGAACTGTTGGATTTATCCAAAATTGAAGCGGGAAAAATGCTCATTATTAAGGAAGAAGTCAATCTGGCCGCTACTTTAGATAAAGCACTTAAGCTGAATATCGCCTGTAGTCATAATAAAAAATTACAAATGAGAGTAGAGCTAGCGGCTAATGTTCCTAATGTGATTAAAACGGATGAAATGCGCTTAATACAAGTGCTTTCTAACTTACTAAATAATGCGATTAAGTTTACTGAGCAAGGTGAAGTGGCTTTACTCATAGATACCATCGGCCAAAGTGATACTAATGCTTTGGTTCGTTTCAAGGTGAAGGACACGGGTATTGGTATTGCCAAGGATAAACAAGGGCACTTGTTTGAGGCCTTTTCACAAGCTGATATTTCAATGACTCGAAAGTACGGTGGCTCTGGCTTAGGTTTGTCTATTTGTCAGCAAATTGTCAAATTACTTGGCGGTAAAATCAATTTACAAAGTGATTTAGGGCAGGGATGTGAGTTTAGTTTTATTTTGCCTTTTTCAATTCCAAGGCAGGAAATGGCACAGCATAGCCTTGAACAAGTCACTACTTTAACCCTATGTACTATAGGTCAAAACTTATCAGCGACTTGTTTAGATACCATTGACAGTTTTGCTTGGCATTATCAGCAGTGTGCAAATTTAGCGGAAATAATCAAACAAGTTAGTGATGAAAATAGTCGGCATAGCTTAGTACTTTTGATTGATGAAACAGAGCTAACAGCGCAAATAAAACAGGCTGAAAAAGACGGCATAGCATGGCAAGAAAATGTTCAGTTAATCGGTTTATGTCAACCGGCAATGCTTGAGCTCAATACGGATATTTGCCAGAAACTTGACCAAATGTCTGTTGCTTATATTTTACTTGATACACCCTTATATCGTTATTCATTAGATCAAATTGTTAATATGCTTAACGACACTGGTGTTGCGGATCAGACTAAAAATAACACTAAAAGCAATACTAATCATGCAATGAAAGCTGCTGCTTATGATACTCAGGCCTTGCCTACATCAGCAGGGCATTCGGCCTTTTTACCGGCTGTAGAGCAAGCAGCGACAAGTACTGAGTTAGCTAGTATTCATATTTTATTGGTTGAGGATAATTTAGTGAATCAATTAGTGGCAAAAGAGTTGTTGTTGAGTATGCAAGCGAAAGTGACTATTGCTGATAATGGCCAACGTGCTTTAGATTTATTGAATGATAATAACTTTGATGTGGTGTTAATGGATATTCAAATGCCAGTAATGGATGGTTTAACTGCGGCAGCCACCATAAGAAAGCAAGAGCAAGCATCATCACTACAGGCTTTACCTATCATTGCCATGACAGCACATGCTCGTGAAGAAGATAAACAGCGTAGTTTAGCGGCTGGAATGAACCTACATATTGCTAAACCCGTTACTGGGGAAGTATTACGGGAAAGTATTTTACGGGTTACTGCGGTGAGTAAGGTAGCAAGTAGCTAACGCAGGTTGTTACTTGAAAATGACAGCTTAGTCTTTAAATCTAGTACTTTTCTATTGAAAATAACCGCTCTAATTTTTTGATGGTCTCTTTAATATTACTGACATCTGATGGTGCAATAAATATTGTATCGTCGCCAGCAATAGTGCCTAATACGCCATCACTTTTACTTAAGCTGTCTAGTAATCGGGCAATAAGTTGTGCGGCGCCAGGGCTGGTTTGAATGATGATCATTACTTCATTATGCTCAATGTCTAATACTAACTGTTTTAATGGACTTTGAGCTGTTGGTACGCCGAGCTCTGCAGGTAAGCAATAGACCATTTCTTGGCGGGCATTGCGGGTTCTCACCGCACCATATTTGCTGAGCATACGTGATATTTTTGATTGGCTAATATTGTCAAAGCCTTGAGATTTTAATGCTTCAACAATTTCACCTTGGGAGCCAAACTGTTCTTGTTTTAATAAGTCTTTAAATGCGTGTATAAGAATTTCTTGTTTTTGTTGACCATTCATTATTTGATATCAAAACCTTGCTTGAAAGATAAGTAATACTAAAGTTGAGTTTTTCCGAACGAGCATTATACGCTATCATAGAGACAAATATACGCTATACATTAATATTAATTGTTTTTTTGTTGCCTATACTATATCTTTTGCGCAGCAAATTTTTACGTATTTACTCAAATCTTTTTGTTAAAATACAACCAAGGTCAATAGGCCTTAGTTTAACCCCCCCATTGAACTCTTGGAGAGATCACATGAAAGTAGCAGTTTTAGGCGCCGCAGGCGGTATTGGTCAAGCATTATCTTTACTATTAAAAACTCAATTGCCAGCAGGTTCTGAGTTATCACTTTATGATGTTGCCCCTGTTGTTCCAGGCGTAGCAGTAGATTTATCTCATATCCCTACTGATGTGAAAGTTGCTGGTTTTGGTCGTGATGACTTAAACGCTGCTTTAACAGGTGCGGATATTGTTTTAATTCCAGCGGGTATGCCACGTAAGCCAGGAATGGATCGTGCTGATTTATTCAATGTAAATGCTGGTATTATCAAAGTATTAGCTGAAGGTATTGTTGCTGCCTGCCCAAAAGCCTTAGTCGGTATTATCACTAACCCAGTGAACGGTACTGTGCCAATTGTTGCCGAAGTATTCAAAAAAGCAGGCACTTATGATGCTGCTCGCGTATTTGGTATTACTACCTTAGATGTTATCCGTAGTGAAGCATTTGTTGCTGAATTAAAAGGCTTAAACGTTGCAGACGTTAAAGTACCTGTTATTGGTGGTCACTCTGGTACTACAATTTTACCTCTTCTTTCACAGATTGAAGGTGTTAGCTTTACTGATGAAGAAGTTGCTACATTAACTCCTCGCATCCAAAATGCAGGTACTGAAGTGGTAAATGCTAAAGCGGGTGGCGGTTCAGCGACATTATCTATGGGCGCAGCAGCAGCTCGTTTCTGTATGTCTTTAGTTAAAGGTTTACAAGGCGAAGACGTTGTTGATTATGCTTATGTTGCTCTTGAAGATGGTGATGCACCATATTTCGCTCACCCAGTACGTTTAGGCGTTAACGGTGTTAGTGAAATTTTATCTTACGGTGAGTTAAGTGCTTTTGAGCAAAGCGCCAAAGAAGATATGTTAAACACCTTGAAAAAAGATATCCAAGAAGGTATCGATTTCATGGCTAGCTAATACCATTAGCAGTTAATGAATTTTAAAAAGCCGTTATTATTTCATAATAACGGCTTTTTGTATTATGAGGGAACTTAATTACTCTAATAGGTATAGCTCATTTGAGCTACCTGTTAATGTGGCTTCATTGAGCGCATTAATCATATTGACTAATTTCTTGTGCTGCTCATCAATACTGTTTATGCCTACACTTAATGCTGCGCTAGATCAAAAAATTATTGAATGAAAGTTACTTTCCCCAAGGGTTGTCGGGTGTTGAAGAACGTTCGCGGGTTTTTTTAGCTATTTTTTGTCTCAAGTTTTCAGCATCATCAAAGCTCAATTCTGCGGGTTCACCGGGCTTGTGATGAGGAGGAACAATGCGATCACGCGGGGGGAGTAGAAACTGGCTTTCATCAGCGCGAGGCAAGCTCTTAAATTGATACAAGTAAAAGCCTTCAATTTTATCTTTTGCCCATTCTGTTTTTTTCAAAAATTTTAGGCTGGATTTAATACTTGGGTTAGTGTTAAAACAATTTAAGTTTAAATAAGCATTTAAAATTTCAAAACCATAATGATCAACCAACTCAGTAAGCACTTGTTCTAAACCAATACCGTGTAGCGGATTATTCTCGTAGATGTTATTTGAACTCATAATATTTACTCGTAAGCGGCTTACTTTAAGAAAGAGTAAGCGCGCAAATAAAAGGAAAAGTGGTGCTACTCAATAATACCATTAAGCACTGCGATTAGCTGCAATATGCGCTAACGAAATTAACGCTTGCTTGTGAGCCGACTCGGGTAATACTGATAACGCATTAATAGCTTTATCGGCTTCAATTTCAGCTTTTTTCTGAGTATAAACTAAGGCACCTGTTTGTTTCATCGCGCTGAGAATCTTATCTAAATGCTCCATGCCATTGCCATGCTCTATCGCATCTCTAACCAATTGCTTTTGCTCAGCTGTGCCGTATGCCATGGTGTAAAGTAAAGGTAGCGTTGGTTTGCCTTCGGCTAAATCATCACCAACATTTTTACCCATTTCTTTAGCGTCAGCGGTGTAATCCATAATATCATCAACTAATTGAAATGCGGTGCCTAAATATTTACCGTAATCGGCCATCGCGGTTTCAATGACGCTATCTTGCTTAGTAATAACAGCAGCAAGGCGCGTGGCGGCTTCAAAAAGTTTGGCTGTTTTGCAATAAATAACTTGCAGGTAACTTTCTTCAGTGGTGTCAGGATTATTACAATTCATTAACTGTAATACTTCACCTTCGGCGACGATATTGGTGGCATCAGATAAAATATCCATAATGCGCATGTTGCCAAGTTTGGTCATCATTTGAAATGAGCGAGTATACAAAAAGTCACCCACCAACACACTAGCACTGTTACCAAATAAAGCGTTGGCGGTTTCTCTGCCGCGACGCATGTTAGATTCATCAACCACATCGTCATGTAATAACGTTGCCGTGTGAATAAATTCAATAATAGCGGCTATGGTGCAATGTTCATCACCCAGCTCACTTGAACTAGTAGTATTCAATGCCTGTGCTGTTAGTACGGTAAGCATAGGACGCATGCGTTTGCCACCGGCATTAACAATATAGATACCTAATTGATTGATTAACGCGACATCTGAGTGTAACTGACCGTAAATAAGATCGTTTACCTTGATCATATCATCTTGTGAGAGTGCTTGTATTGCTTTTATATCCACTTTTCTACCTAGGTGGTTAAAAAATAACCACTATTTCGACGGGTTTTTATCCGCTAAATTCTACACTATATTTGCTGATATTAAAGCCCGCACAAAAGGTTTATAATGACTTTGCCGTTAATTTATTTAGCGAATTTAAAAAATGGTCGAAAAACTTTATAAATGTTTGCTTTTATACTTGCCCTACTGAGTTTCTTCGCGTAGAATTCGCGCCCTATATTTTTAAATTTAGCGTCATGTAACTTTAACAAATAAGTAAGTGGCGCAGTACGGAGTAGCTATGTACGCGGTATTCCAAAGCGGTGGTAAACAGCATCGTGTAACCGAAGGACAAACAGTTCGTCTAGAAAAGCTTGAGCTTGAAGTAGGCGCAGCAG
>MAAC01018361.1_pt1 | contig 43518 bp, 43 predicted proteins | sample 1115981 | NCBI WGS metagenome assembly MAAC01 (sample SAMN04961126, study PRJNA320927) | seawater metagenome | isolation source: sample BD02T64 sea water enriched with oil for 64 days | place: USA:Gulf of Mexico | collected 2013-07-27 | reverse complement strand
AAAAAGTATACGCTTAGGCGTGAAGAATAAACGCCTTAAAGCTGGATGGGATGATGATTATATGATGAAAGTGCTCACTGTTGGGTTAACAACTGTATAATTTAGACTCGTTTGCCCTATAGCTGTATCATAAATATTGAATTTCTAAATTAATATGCGTATACTGTATTTATATACAGTATTTGGCGGTGGGTTCATATACTTAATGAATACGTGGTGTAAATGATAATGAAAAAAATAATTCATATCGACATGGATTGCTTTTATGCCGCCGTGGAGATGCGGGATAATCCTGAACTGGCGAATATTCCCATTGCCATTGGCGGTACTGGGCCACGCAGTGTAACCGCAACCTGTAATTACCTGGCTCGTGAATACGGGGTTCGTTCGGCAATGCCTGTTGGCAGAGCCTTACAATTATGTCCACACCTTAAACTGGTATCGGGCAGAATGTCTGCCTATAAAGAAGCCTCAAACCATATCCGCGAAATATTTGCCCGCTATACCGATAAAATTGAACCCTTGTCGTTAGATGAAGCCTATCTTGATGTGACTGATTGCACTGATTGTAACGGTAGCGCTACGTTAATTGCGGAAAAAATAAGAGCTGAAATTTACCAAGAGCTTAATTTAACCGCCTCAGCCGGCGTGGCACCAAATAAATTTATCGCCAAAATTGCTTCCGATGAAAATAAACCAAACGGGCAGTGTGTCGTACCGCCAAACAAGGTAAACGATTTTGTCGAAAACTTGCCATTGAAAAAAATTCCTGGTGTTGGTCCCAAAACGTTAGAAAAATTGCAAGCAAGAGGGTTTTATACTTGTGCGGATGTTCGCTCTAGTGATGTTAAAACCATGGAAAAACTCATGGGGAAATTTGGTCCGGCAATATACAAGCGCGCCTTTGGTATCGATAATCGTGACGTTGAAACGGCAAGAGTGAGAAAGTCTTTGGCAATTGAAACGACACTGGCAGAAGACATAAACGATAAAAGCAGTTGTGTTGCGGTGATTGAAAAATTGTTGCCCATGTTTTTAACCCGTCTGGAAAAAGTAAAAGATTTAGCCATTGTGCGGCAAGGGATAAAAATAAAGTTTGCTGATTTTACTCAAACCACGGTTGAGCAAAGTCAGGATGGTCTAGATACCAGCTTATTTGAACCTTTGCTGGCACAAGCGTTAGGCAGAGGCAAGGGTAAAAAAGTACGGTTAATTGGGTTAACCGTAGGTTTTAAGCCAAGCGACAATAATACACAAAGTAATGACAACGAAAAAGCGCAGTTAACCCTTCCGCTTTAATGTTTCATTTTATTAAGTTAATCAATTGCTTATTAATTTTGATTTTTTTTAATAAGCAGTCCATATTTATCTTATAACATTGTCCTTCACAGCCACTTGAGATAACACTATGAAAAAAATACTGTTTTTAATGTCTTTGTTAGTATGCTTTGGCACTACTGGGATAGTCATTACTGCCCACGCCGCAGGTGATTTCTCAGACGTTGAAATACGCGTATTAAAAGCCAATGCTAATGTCTACATATTGGAAGGTCGCGGTGGCAATATTGGCGTGTTGGCAACTAATGATGGTTTAGTGTTAGTGGATGATCAATTTGCACCGCTGGCGAGTAAAATTGAGCAGGCAATGAAAGAGATCAAAGATGTGCCGTTAAAGTATATTGTAAATACTCACTATCATGGCGATCATACTGGTGCTAACGCACATTTTGCCAAGCAGGCGCCTATTTTTGCCCACTCGAATGTGCGCAAAAGAGTGGCGAGTGACAATAAGAAGACAGGCGCAGATTTACCAGTAATCACCTATGAACATGGGGTAACCATTTACTTGGATGACGAAGAAATTCAGCTAACGCATTACCCAAGCGGCCATACCGATGGCGATTCTATTGTGTATTTTAAAAAAGCCAATGTATTGCATATGGGCGACTTGTATTTTCAAGGGCGATTTCCCTATGTTGATCTCAATGGTGGTGGCTCGGTAAAGGGCTATCTTGCCAACATCAAAAACATTAAAAATCAATTTCCACAAAATGTGATCATCATCCCTGGCCATGGCGAGCTCAGTAATATGGAAAGTTTACAAGGGTTTATTGAGATGATTGAATATTCAATCAACAGAGTGGAAATGGCAGTGAAAGCCGGTAACAGCAATGAACAAATCTTAGCCAATGGCATTGGTGAAAAATATGACAACTGGGCCTGGCAATTCATCAGCGAAGAGAAATGGATGAAGACGTTAATTAAAGATTTGAAGTAAGGGGAACGAGGAACTATGAACGGGCAGATTTGTGTTAGATTTAAGCAATATTTTAAATTAACAGAATCTGCCTGAAGCTTGAAGCTTAAAGCTTGAAGTCAGAAGTTTGGAACCAATAACTTTTATAACCCTTAGCCCTTAGTCCATATAAGATCAACGAAACCAGTCAACTCCAACTACTCTCTGTTCCGAGTAGTTCCTCGTTCCACGCTCCTAGTTCCTACTGCTTCAATTTTCGATCAAAAAAGTCGATGATTGAGTAATTCAAATGCACTTTTACTTTTTTACCACGCATGCTGTGCTTGCTGCCCGGATAAGTCATCAGTTCAAACCGTTTGTTTTCATCTTGTAAGGTTTTAATCAATTTGGTGGTATTGGTAAACAACACGTTGTCATCGGCCATACCATGATAGATGTATAACGCATTATCATTGTTAAAATCTTTGGTGTAAGGGAACACTGAGCTTTTCTCATAGCCATCAGCATTGGTGGCTGGGTGGCTTAAATACCGTTCAGTGTAATGGGTATCGTATAACATCCAGTCGGTTACTGGCGCGCCACTAACGCCGGCACTAAAATAATCACCCGCTTTAAACATTGCCATTAGTGCCATGTAACCACCGTAGCTATGGCCAAAGATACCGATATTTTCTTTATCCACATAAGGCAAAGTGTGCAGGTATTTAACGCCGCTGACTTGATCATCAAGTTCAACTTTGCCTAATTCTTTGTAAATGGCAAATTCAAACGCCGTGCCGCGATAATTAGAACCGCGGTTATCCAGCTGAAAAACTACATAACCATTGTTTACCATGTATTGGGTCATGTCGGCACCCGTCCATTCATTGGTCACACGTTGCGCATGTGGGCCGCCATAGACACTGACGATCACCGGATATTTTCCCCCCGGCTTTAAATATTTCGGCGTGTAAAGCTTGTAATATAAATCGGTTGTACCATCATTGGCTTTTAACGTGCCAAAAGTCGGGGTTACCATAGTGTCTTGAAAAGGAGCCACGGGATGGCTGTGATCGAGCATATTTTCCAATAAATAGGTTAATCGTTTGCCATTTGCCTGATGCAAACTCAATTGCGCCGGAGTATTGATATTGGAAAAGTCATCCAGGTAACTGCGGTGGTCGTTGGCAAAAGCAATGTTATGAAAGCCGCTACGTTTACTGACTCGGTTCACGTGTTCAGGCGACTTTCCATCTAAAGTAACCTTGTATAAATGTTTTTCAATCGGTGTGTCAGCGCGGCCGGTAAAATATAACCAGCCATTTTCTTCATCAACGGTTATCAGCTCATCAACGATCCACTGACCTTTGGTTAATTGGCTGATCAGTTCCCCTTGGTAGTTATAAAGGTATAAGTGTTTAAAGCCATCACGTTCAGAAGCCCAGATGAACTGTTTTGATTTTTTTAAAAAGGTTAAATCATCATTAAGATTTAGCCAATGATCTGATGTTTCTTCAATAATGGTTTTCGCTTTACGAACTTTTATGCTGTGAAATTTTAATTGCAGCGTTTGCTGTGCTCGATTTTGCCATTGATAAGCAATCGTTTTTGAATCAGGCAGCCAGTTAACACGGGCAATATAAATGTCTTTTTCTTTGCCCAGCTTTAATTCGGTAATTTTTCCCGAACTTAACTTGATGTTATGCAACGACACTTCAACATTATTGGTGCCTGTAGCCGGATAGCGTTGTTCAAAAAGTTTGACTTCCTCGGCGTAAATTTCGTTACGTACTACCGTTTGCACCCTTGACTCATCCACTTTTAAAAAGGCAATGTTCTTCTCGTTTGGCGACCACCAATAGCCGGTCATGCGATCCATTTCTTCCTGGGCAACAAATTCGGCCATGCCGTTTTTAATGGTGCCTTTGCCGTCATCGGTTAACTGCTTTTGTACATTGTCTTGTAAGTCGATGATATAAATGTTTTGCGCTTTAATGAACGAAACATAGCGGCCTTTCGGTGAGAATTTTATATCGGTTTCATAAGCTTGATCTTCGGTTAAACGGCGCGATGTTTTGCTGTCTTGGGCGTATAAATACAAGTCACCATTTATTGGGAACAAGATGTTATTACCATCACTTGATAATACGTATTCCATGATGCCACTGCCGTAAACGCGTTGACGTTCACGACGAGCTTTTTCTTCGTCACTTAATTCTTCTTTGCCGGCAAAAATGGAGTCAGAATCCACTAACAACAAATGCGTGCTGCTGGCAATATCGTATTGCCAAAGATCAAAACGGTCATTGTCTGCTTGTTTCGCTTTTAAATAGGTTACTGCGGTGCCATCGGGAGAGTACTTTAAATTTTTTGAGGTAGGGCCGTCTAAAGAAGGCGCAGAAAAGATCCTTTCAATCGTTAATGGCTCGGCTTGCACGAGTTTCTCTGGTTCAGTAGAAGTGTTCATGGCATCACCTTTAAATGGCACTTGCGCGACAGAGCTAAAAGAAGCAGTTAATAGCATTGATGAAAGCAATAACGATAGTGTTTTCAATGAATTATATTTTTTTAGGGTTTTTAGCATAGAGGCACGGGATCTTGCTTTAATTAATTGCCCTGTATACTACCCGTCACTGTGCCTGCTGTCGAAGATAACTTCCGATTTTTCTCGGTTTTTAATGACTAAATTGTAAAGCAATATTTATCACTGCACTTAAAGCTGACAGACCCTAGTCTTTAGTGTAAATGTTCGGCAAGATAATCCACCAAAAATCGGATTTTAGGCGACAGATTCCGGTTGTGTGGATACACCGCCCAGATAACTTGTTCAGGCTCTCTAAAGCTATCGAGTATGGTAATTAACTTGCCAGTTTCAATCAGCGGCTGCACATAATAATCTGGCAATTGCACTATGCCTAAGCCTTTTAACGCCGCATCTACCAGGCCAAGGCCACTATTACAATTTACCGGGCCACTTACCCGGACATTTTTCTCTTTGCCATTTTCGATAAATCGCCAATAATCCAGGCTGCCTAATAACCAGCGGTGTTGTTCAAGTTCAGACAAGGTATGGGGTAGGCCGTTTTTGTTGATGTACTCGGGTGAAGCACAGACAAAATTGGTTCTACTGGCCAGCTTTTTGGCCATCATGGTAGAGTCGGATAATTTACCCATGCGAATGGCCAAATCAAAGCCTTCATCAATGACATCCACTTGTTTATTGGTTAAATGAGCAGTAATTTCAACATCCACGTAACGTTGCAAAAAATCATTTACCAATGGCATAATTTGCTGTTCGCCATACGTTACTGGAGCGGTGAGCTTAATTTTTCCTTGCGGCTTACTTTGTAAATTGGTGATGGCACGCTCGGCCGCATCCAAACCATCGAGTATTGCACGACAGTGTTGATAAAACACTTGCCCTTCCTGAGTAAGCAATACTTTTCTTGTTGTACGATACAACAGTTTTACGTTTAAGCGCTGCTCTAGCGCACTCACTTGTCGACTCACTTGTGCCGTTGAAATAGACAAGCGCTTAGCCGCTTGAGTAAAGCTTTCTGTTTCCGCCACTTGCACAAACTCGCTGATCCCTTCCCAATTCAATATTGTTACTCCAACCTATGATTATTACATATAGGCAAAAGTGATTTGCAAAATCACTGTATTGTCATTTTAACAGAAATAAATATAATGGCGGGCATAAACATAGGGTGCCTTGAGCAATTTATCTCAGGGGCATTGCCATTAATTTAAATCTTAAATTATCCTGGACCCGCTATAATTTTAACCAATAGCAAATTTAACCGACAAGAGAGGATCAACATGTCAGATCAATTCATTAAATCAAAAGCCGCCATTGCCTGGGGGCCTGAACAACCATTATCTATCGAAGAAGTCGATGTCATGCTACCTCGTAAAGGGGAAGTGTTAGTTAAGGTTATAGCCTCAGGCGTATGTCATACCGATGCATTTACCTTATCGGGTGATGATCCCGAAGGTATTTTCCCGGTAATTTTAGGCCATGAAGGTGGCGGTATTGTTGAGAAAGTCGGTGAAGGTGTTACCAGTGTTCAGGTAGGCGATCACGTTATCCCGCTTTATACTCCTGAGTGTGGTGAATGTAAATTTTGTTTATCAGGCAAAACCAATTTGTGTCAAAAAATCAGAGAAACTCAGGGTAAAGGCTTAATGCCCGACGGTAGCACACGTTTCTATAAAGACGGCCAGCCAATTTTTCATTACATGGGTTGTTCAACCTTCTCTGAATACACAGTATTACCAGAAATTTCACTGGCGAAAGTCAATAAAGAAGCGCCATTAGAAGAGGTTTGCTTACTGGGTTGTGGTGTTACTACGGGCATGGGCGCGGTAATGAATACGGCGAAAGTTGAAGAGGGCGCAACGGTTGCCATCTTTGGTCTTGGTGGTATCGGTCTTTCAGCAGTGATTGGTGCAACAATGGCGAAAGCGAGTCGTATTATTGCTATCGATATTAACGAAAGCAAGTTTGAATTGGCGAGAAAATTAGGCGCAACCGATTGTATTAATCCAAAAGATTATGACAAACCAATTCAGGACGTAATTGTTGAATTAACCGACGGTGGTGTTGATTACTCATTCGAGTGTGTTGGAAACGTGAACCTAATGCGTTCAGCATTAGAGTGTTGTCATAAAGGTTGGGGTGAGTCGGTCGTTATTGGTGTAGCAGGAGCTGGCCAAGAGATCTCAACCCGTCCATTCCAATTAGTGACTGGTCGTGTATGGCGTGGTTCGGCATTCGGTGGTGTTAAAGGCCGTACCGAATTACCAGATTATGTAGAGCGTTACTTACAGGGTGAATTCAAATTGAGCGACTTCATCACTCATACTATGGGTCTGGAAGACATTAATGAATCGTTTGAGTTGATGCATAAAGGTGAAAGTATCCGCAGCGTCATTCATTTCAATAAGTAATACTAAGTCCGACAATTTATTGACCAGTAAATTGTCGGAATTTGCATAATACCCATAAATAAAACTATGGTTGCCGGTGTTAATTTTTATGTGCTAGGCAACCATTTGGTTTTAGAGTTTAAGGTTGAAAAGTTAATATGAGTTTAGAAAAATTATCCGCCAACAAGAGTTTTGGTGGCTGGCATAAGCAATATCGTCATTATTCGCAATCGTTAAACTGCGATATGCGCTTCGCCATTTACTTGCCTCCGCAAGCCAGTAATGGTGCTAAGGTAGCTGTGTTATATTGGCTTTCAGGCTTAACCTGTAGCGATGAAAACTTTATGCAAAAAGCGGGTGCACAACGCATCGCGGCAGAGTTAGGCGTAGCGATAGTCGCTGCAGATACCAGCCCAAGGGGCGAAGATGTCGCAAATGATGAAGGCTATGACTTAGGCCAGGGAGCTGGCTTTTATGTAAACGCCACGCAAGCGCCCTGGAATCGTCATTACCGTATGTATGATTATATCGTCAAGGAATTGCCTGACTTGATCGAAGCGACGTTTCCGGTAAGTAACAAGCGTGCCATTTCAGGCCATTCTATGGGCGGCCATGGGGCATTAACGATTGCGATGTTAAATCCTGAACGTTATCGCTCAATGTCGGCATTTAGCCCAATTGCGAACCCGGTAAATTGTCCGTGGGGAGTAAAAGCATTTACCGCCTATCTGGGTGAGGATAAAACTGCCTGGCTTAAACACGATGCCAGTGAGTTAATGAGCAAGGCCAGCAAGTTTGTCCCGGCATTGATTGATCAAGGGCAGGGGGATGATTTCCTAGTTGAGCAATTAAAACCGGAAACATTGACGGCAGCGGCTAAACAAAGTGGCTATCCTATCACCTTAAACTTGCAACAAGGTTACGATCATAGCTATTACTTCATTGCCAGCTTTATTGAATCGCACCTGCGTTTTCATGCAACTCACCTGAACAAATAGTCTGATTACTGCCGTCGAAAAATTCGATGGCAGTTCTACGATTAAGGTAGCTTCTATTTAACCAATATAAAGGAAAACTATTTTGCCAAATATATCTGAATGCGGATTGTCGGATATAACAAATAGGAAATAATAATCATTGTTCGTGATAAACCCAACGGGTTACAGCTATTTTTTATCCTTCGCGGCTCCGTTGTACCGATGATCTTGCCCCAGCTTATTTTTATTACCTTGCTCGGTACTGCCGTAGCTATTGGCCAACACCATTTTTCTACGCTTTTCCCTGATTACACCTTGGCGCCTTTTGCGCTATTGGGTATAGCGTTATCGTTGTTTCTGGGTTTTAGAAATAACGCCTGTTATGACCGTTGGTGGGAAGCGCGCAAACAATGGGGGCAACTTAATGTTGACTCTCGCAGTTTATCTCGACAAGTGATCTCATATATAGACGGACAAAAGGAAGGCGGTGCACAAGTTAAACAGCAACTGGTCTATCTGATCATTGCCTTTAATCATGTGCTAAGGCACAGCCTGAGAAATTCAGAACCGTGGAAAGATATTTAAAAGTATATTGCGGCGGAAGATATTGAAATATTACAACAGTCGCAAAACCTGCCAGATACTTTGCTACGTTTGATGACACTAAGGCTAGAAAGGTGCCGACAAAAAAATCTATTAACGGACATTAGGGTGCAAAACTTCGATGCTCGAATCATTTCAATGACCGCCGTTCAGGCTGCATGCGAGCGTATTCAGCACACACCTTTACCGTTTGCCTATCGATTACTGGTGCAGCGCACTGTCTATATATATTGTTTTATTCTGCCTTTGGTATTGTCTCTTCTCTGGGGCTTTTCACTCCGTTATTTTGTGTCATTGTTGCCTATACCTTTTTTGGTTTGGATGCATTGAGTGAAGAGCTAGAACAACCGTTTGGACTGGCGGCAAATGACTTACCATTAAGTGCTTTTACGCGTTCAACTGAGATTGATTTGTTAGCGGCGTTGGGCGAAAAAGAATTATCTGACCCCATTCAAGCAAAAGAGTACCGTCTCGAATAATGTTGGCCAAAATGATCTTTTGGCTACCGCTGACCTGGACTTATCGCTGAGTGACAGCCGCCGTATGCAGATTGCTATCATCATCTAGCAGTGTTTTTAATTCAGTATATAGCCAAATCATCGCTGGGCCTTTTCCCTTATTTTTCGGGGTTACTATTTCTACCGGCGTATTCCAGGCTTTGTGATCGAATACCACGGGTAATATTGTTAATTCCTTCTGATCAAGGTTAGTTAACACATAATGTGCGGGCAAATATGACCAGCCTACGCCTTGAGAAACCAGGTACATGATGGTGTCAATGCTGTTTGCCCACCAGGCATTTGCCGACATTAAAGAATTTTGCTCTGACACTTCTCCCGACTCTCCTCTTTGCACTATTTGCCGGTGCGGCAATAAGTCGACAGCACGAACTCTCTTTAACTGGCTTAATGGATGCGCCACATGACAAACGGCATAGAAGGGTAAACTGCCGATATAACAAACATCAACATCATTTCTCAATGAGCCGCCTGAAAACATTAAGCCCATATCTGCGCAGCCACTTTTTATTCGTTGCGCAACATCGGTACCTGCTAAGTGATGATTTCAATTGCGGTTGCCGGAAATTTCTCGCCAAAAGCCGTCAATATTTTTGTGAAAGCTGGCATCAACAGCGCGTTATCTATGGCCAGGCTAAGGCCCGATTCTTCTTGACGGCCCAGAGCTTCTGCAGCAGAGTTTAATTCCAGAGCTTGCTGAATCACCGCTTTAGCATGAGCAAGCAATTGCTCTCCTCACTGCTCAGGGTTGGTTTTCTTGTTGAACGGTCGAACAGCTCGGTGCCTAGTTCGACTTCTAAATTCGCAATGCCCTGGCTTACCGAAGATTGTACTTTTCCCAACTTTCTGGCACAGGCTGAGAAAGAACCGGTGGCAACGGTTTCGACAAACATTCTGAGTTGTTCAAAATTCAACATGTCACTAAAACTGATGGTAACTAACTTGAATCATTTAATTATACTGATACTATGCGGCAATTCAACCAGCATTAAGGTTTCCCAATGAGCGTAAAAGAATGATTAATACCCCCCTGCAAGCACTTTTTGCCTTGCTAATGGTTAACTTAATATGTGGTGTTGGCTTTGTGGTGATAGATGATGCTATCAATGTAATGCCGGTGAATACCTTCAACGCTTTTCGCTGCAAGCTGAGGGCATGCTCTATACCAGTGTTTCCCATGCTGGGTTCATTACTGGCATGTGTGTGCCTTTAGTGCCCGTTTTAGGTTTTTTATTTTTCAAAGAAAAGTCGGTAAAGAAGTCTGGATAAGTGCAATCATTGCCACTATTGGTCTGTATTTTTTAACGGTTGGCGATAAATTAGAGGTTAATCGAGGAGATATCTTAGTCGCCATTAGCGCTCTTTGTTATGCCGTCCACATCACGATGATGGGCAAGTATAGTAGGCGTTTTTCGGTCATTACTTTGAGTATCGTTCAGCTAGGCGCGGTTGCCTGTTATAGCGCCTTAGCGGCTTGCTTTGAAAGCGCTGCGGATATGCATGCGAATTACGAACAGCTCAAAGTTCAGTTAAGCAATTGGAATGTTATTGGCGCTATTCTCTATTCGGGCATATTTGCCAGCGCCTTTGCTTATTATGTTCAAACCGCTAGCCAAAGATTAATCGAGCCTCATAAAGTCGCGCTTACGTTTGCGCTAGAGCCTATCATTGCTCAAATTGCTGCATTTTACTTTTTGGCCGAGCATATTGGCATAAAAGGGTGGTTTGGTTGTTGTTTGATTATTGCCGGAATGTTGTATTCTGAGTTGGGCACGAAACGCGTGACTAAAATGCGATCGCTCGATCAAGTCGCTTCATCATAGTATTTTTTCTTCAATGATATTTGTTTTAATAATATCCACTAACGCCTGAGCCGTGGAGGACAATGGAATTCGCCTTTTTTTGACAATGCCCACTCGACGACTGACCAATGGCGATTCGAGAGGACGCCACACTACTCCTTGTGATTGTAATTGCGGCTTGCATAATGAGGGCATGATACTAATGCCGAGTTGCTCCGCGATCATTTTTCCGATCGTCGCTAATTGATTGGTTTCAAATTCTATATTTAAACGAATATCGCTCGCTGTTAGGACTTTTTCAATCAGCGCGCGAATGCTCGATGGTTTTTGTAAAGCGATAAGTGGGTATTCGGCAATTGCCTGCCAAGAAACACTTTTATTTTTCAATAGTGGATGCTTTTGCGGGAGTGCGACGATAAAGTTATCGCTAAATAAAGGATAGAAGGTTAGATCGTCACATTCACCGGGGTCAAAAGTAATTGCAAGCTCAACCCGCCCGGCACGAACCAGAACCACCGTATCTTCGGCGATAACATCATGAATTTTGATATTGATGTTAGGGTGTTTATCGCGAAACAGCCGGATATAACCTGGCAGCAAACTACTGCCAAATGATGGCATTGCGGCAATCACTAACTTTCCTCGTTTTAATGAAAATAAATCGTTCAAGTCATTGAATGCATTGTCCCAGTCATTGAGTAACAATTTTGCCGTCGGGTAAAATTCTTTCCCTTCGGGGGTTAGCACCGATGTTTTAGTGGAGCGGATCAATAACTTACCACCAATACTCTGTTCTAGATTCTTTATCGCAATACTCAAGGCCGGTTGCGATAGGTGCAATAACACGCAAGCTTCAGCAAAACTTCCTGAATCAACTACAGTAACAAAGGCTCGTAATTGTTTTATCGTGGCATTATTCATAACGAACGTCTTTTTAAATATTTAATTTATTTATTAATTATTAGAAAAAATTAATTTGATAAATATTTCACCATGATTGATTATTACAGTCAATCTATTTGCAAAATAAAACCTCATAAGGATTAACGATATGTCTGGATTTAACAAAGTAGTGACCAGCTACGAAGAAGCAATGGCGGGTCTTGAAGATAACATGACCGTTATCGCTGGTGGTTTCGGCTTATGCGGTATTCCTGAAGGGTTAATCGCCCAAATACAAAAAATGGGTACCAAAGGTCTAACGGTTGCGTCGAATAACTGTGGTGTTGATGACTTTGGCTTAGGCTTGTTACTGCCAAATCGTCAAATCAAAAAAATTATCGCGTCATACGTTGGTGAAAATGCCGAGTTTGAACGTCAAATGATGGCCGGTGAATTAGAAGTTGAATTGACCCCACAAGGGACTTTGGCAGAAAAGATGCGCGCTGGCGGCGCGGGTATTCCGGCATTTTTCACGGCAACCGGTGTGGGTACACCAGTCGCGATTGGTAAAGAAGAGCGTAACATCAACGGTAGAGATTATATTCTGGAAGAATCCCTTACCGGTGATTTTGCCATCGTCAAGGCATGGAAAGCAGACCGTTACGGTAATTTAGTGTTTCGCCATACGGCGCGAAACTTCAACCCAATGGCGGCAACTGCCGGTAAGATCACTGTGGTTGAAGTGGAAGAAATTGTGGAACCCGGTGAGTTAGATCCAAATGAAATACATACCCCAGGTATTTATGTTAACCGTTTAATCAAAGGCAACTTTGAAAAACGCATCGAACAACGCACCGTGCGTTCAGCTTAAGGAGAACAACATGGCTTTAACTCGTGACCAATTGGCGCAACGCGTAGCGCAAGAATTACAAGACGGTTTCTACGTGAACCTTGGTATTGGCATTCCTACCTTAGTGGCAAACTATATACCGATGGGCATCGAAGTAATGCTGCAATCTGAAAACGGTCTATTAGGCATGGGCCAATTTCCAAGCGAAGATGAGATCGATGCCGATTTAATCAATGCCGGTAAACAAACGGTGACCATGGCTACCGGCGCATCACTATTTGATAGTGCAGAATCCTTTGCCATGATCCGTGGCGGGCATGTTGATTTAACCGTGCTTGGCGCCTTTGAAGTCGATGTTAACGGTAATATTGCTTCTTATATGATCCCAGGAAAATTGATTAAAGGTATGGGCGGTGCGATGGATTTAGTTGCTGGTGCAGATAACATCATAGTGACGATGACGCATGCCTCTAAACATGGCGTGTCAAAACTACTGAGCAACTGTACCTTGCCTTTAACAGGCAGAGGCTGTATCAAAAAAGTGTTAACAGACCTTGCCTACATTGAAATTAAAGACGGCAAGTTTCACTTACTCGAAAGAGCACCAGGGGTAACGGTTGAACAAATCATAGAATTGACCGCCGGAGAACTGGTGGTTCCTGAAAACGTTCCTGAGATGGGCGTTTAGCAAGCTTATTGAGCTGACTATATACTTATGCAGATTGGTTTAAATGCCTTGCCTGTATAAGCCGTTTCAAAATTTGAGAGAATAATATGTCTAAAAGAGAAGTGGTTTTTTTAAGTGGTGTGCGTACTGCGATTGCTGATTTCGGTGGTTCTTTAAAAGGCGTTGCGCCGACAGAACTCGCCGGTCAAATGGTTCGCGAAGCGGTAAAACGTGCAGGTGTTAATTCTGAAGATGTTGGTCATTGTGTCATTGGTAACGTGACTCATTCCGATAGACGTGACATGTACATGAGTCGAGTTGCCGCGCTTAAAGGTGGTTTACCAGAATCAACGCCGGCACTAACGGTTAATCGGTTATGTGGCTCAGGCTTACAAGCGGTGATCTCGGCCGCGCAACTGTTATTATTAGACGATTGTGATGTCGCCGTTGCCGGTGGCGCAGAGTCTATGTCTCGAGTGCCGTATTGGTCACCGTCTACCCGTTTTGGTAGCAAAATGGGAGATGCACAATTAATCGACCCTATGGTTGGTGCATTAACTTGCCCAATTAATGATACCCACATGGGGATCACCGCTGAAAATGTGGCCGAGCAATGGCAAGTTAGCCGGGAAGATCAAGATGAAGCCGCGGCTGAATCACATCGCCGGGCACAACACGCGATTGAAAATAATCGTTTTGATTCGCAAATTGTGCCGGTTGAACTGAAATCACGAAAAGGTGTCGTTTCATACACAACAGATGAGCATGTTCGCTTTGATTGTACAGTAAGTGACATGGCCAAACTTCGTCCAGTATTTAAGAAAGACGGCACGGTCACTGCGGGTAATGCGTCGGGCATTAACGATGCTGCAGCAGCCTTAGTTATGGCTGACAGTGAATTTGCGGCGGCGAAGGGTTTAAAACCTCTTGCTAAGCTTGTCGGTTACGCTTTTGCAGGCGTTGCTCCACAAGTGATGGGTATTGGCCCGATCCCGGCGGTAAATAAGCTACTGGAGAAAACCGGTATCAATAAAAATGATATTGACGTTTGGGAAATTAATGAAGCCTTTGCTGCACAAGCATTAGCGGTGTGTCGAGATTTAGAGCTAGACATGGACAAAGTCAACCCCAATGGCTCAGGTATCTCATTAGGCCATCCAATTGGTGCAACCGGTGCATTGATCACGGTGAAAGCTATCCATGAACTCGAACGTGTTCAAGGAAAATATGCGGTTATTACTATGTGTATTGGTGGCGGCCAGGGTATTGCGGCGTTAATTGAGCGGATGTAGATAGGAGCATTATATTGTAAAAAATTGGACGCTCTGTCTGAGCTGATGCGTAATTAGGGATCTAGATGATCCCTTTTTTATTTTACTTTTACAGTAGTAGCACGATCAATGAGGCTTGAAGGTATCAAAGAATAGACTGATATGTGTTATCAGAATCACTATAAAGCTCTGTCGGAGGTATGTCATTCTTGCGCATGCGGGAATCTATCAATTGGTCCGGAAAGTGCCCAGAAGGAGAAGTAGAGAAACAGCACGCAGCATATGCAGAATTAGAAAAAGCACACCGTCATCCCACCCAAAAGCACGGTGGGATGACGGTGTGTTTTTTCTGAATTCGTGTATGTCTCCGATTCGCTCAACATGGCTGGTCTAGATTTTCGATTTACTTAACTAATTAATTCAAGTAATTCGTGAATGGTCTTTACCGGTACAACCTTTGCGCCCAGGCCTTCCATCGATTTATGATAATTGCGATAAGGGATAAATATCTCGGTAAAGCCATGCTGTGCCGCTTCTTTAACCCGGGGTACGCCACTATCTATTGGCCGCACATCGCCATTTAAACTTAACTCGCCCATAATGCAGCTAGTGCGTGGTACGACAAAATCGTTAAGGCTGCTTAACAATGCCGTCACTAAGGCTAAATCAATACAGGTTTCCGATTCGTCTATCTTTAAACCACCAACGATATTAAAGAAGGTATCATGGAATATTTTGGTTTTAGTATGCTTGCGCAAGATACCGGTTAACATCTTGATCCGGTTCATATTTAATCCAACACACACTCGTTGCGGAAACTCGGCTTCGGTCTCGGTCGTGAGGCATTGTATCTCTAACAGCAGGTTTCTATTACCTTTGCGAATACAGGTAATGGCCGAACCTGGTGATTCGGTGGTCGAACCCGACAAGAAAATCTCGCTGGGATTATCGACACTGAGCATGCCTCGTTCGCACATTTTAAAAATTCCGACGGTATCAATATCGCCAAAACGATTCTTATTGGCTCTTAAGGTGCGTATTTGTCCGTCGTTGGTATCGATATGCAATAACGCATCAACGATGTGTACTAAGGTTTGAGGACCGGCTATTTCATTGTTCTTATTTACATGGGCGATGATAAACATGGTCACGTTATTTTGCTTACAGTACTGGGTTAACGATTGAGCGGCACTTTTTACCTGTGAAGGCGAGCCAGGGCTACCATTGGCGTTATCTGTGACAACCGCTTGAATGGAGTCAATGACAGCAAATTTAATTTTCTTTGCTTCCAGCTCTTCAATAATCGCTTCCACACTGGTTTCAGACAACAAGTAAAGATTATCTTCATTATATTCAAGCTTTAACCGATGAACCCTGTTTTTGAACTGGGAAAGAGACTCTTCAGCGGTACAATAAAGTGACGGGGTTGTTTGCGACACCCGAGCAACCAAATCGGAAAGTAGGGTGGTTTTACCAGCCCCTGGATCGCCCGAGATAATATTGACTGAGCCGGTAGTTACCCCGCCGCATAACACTCGGTCAAGTTCACCAATGCCGGTTAATTGTTTTTCGGCTTCGCTGGCTTCAATTTCATTAATCTTTTTGGAACCACCGCCACTAACACCGGCGTAACCTGAAATAGCAGCGCGCTTGGCACTACTCTTGGTTTTGCTGTTCGATATTTTAATCTCGGCCAAGGTGTTCCATGCTTTGCACTCTGTGCATTGCCCCATCCATCGATGAAAATCGGCACCACAGTCGTTACAAACAAATGCTGTTTTGGTTTTAGTTGTCGCCATGTTTTTTTATACCAAGTTGATTAACCGTGTTAAAGATAAGATGTATGTATGGATATACAGTATATTGGTAAGTGTAAATTCTGGCAAGTGGAACCTTGCCAGAATTTATAATAGTTTGCTCTTGAGGCTTTGTTAATACTTTATTGGTGCTTGCTTAGACGTTACTTGAGCCAGTGCAGCAGACAGTCTAAACCGGAAAAATTAATGCTCGTGGTGGCTTGTTGTAACACTACCGGTTTTGCTTCAAAGGCTACGCCTAAACTGGCCGCACTCATCATCACTAAATCATTGGCACCATCGCCCATGGCTACGGTTTGATTGTTATCAATGCGATATTCTTCGGCTAAACGGTTAAGGGTGTCGGCTTTTACTTGCGCATCGGTGATGTCGCCTAAAACCTTACCGGTAAGCTTGCCATCAACTATCTCTAAAACGTTTGCCTGGGTAGCATCAAGATTTAATTGTTGTTTTAATATTTCAGTGAAATAGGTAAAACCACCTGAGGCGACGGCAACTTTCCAGTTATGTTGATGCAAGGTTTGAATTAATACTTCAAGGCCTGGCATCAAGGGCAGGTTTTTACCTACTTCTGCCAAAATGCTTTCTGGTGCATCGGTTAAAGTGCCAACTCGCTCACGTAAACTTTCAGCAAAATCTAATTCACCTAACATGGCGCGCTCGGTTACCGCACTTACATGTTCACCAACACCCGCAAGTTTGGCAATTTCATCAATGCATTCTATTTGAATGGTGGTTGAATCCATATCCATTACCAATAAGCCTGGCGTTGATAAACTTGGTGCATTGTTAAATAACGCCAGTTCAAAACCATGTTGCAAGGCGTAATCATTAATCGCGCTTTTTGCCGATAAGCTTGTTGCGGCCATTTTGAAACGGTAACTGGTCTTGCCAGCGCGCTCATTAATGGTGGTTAAGGTACAGCGGTTAATCTTGGCAAGTGCTAACACCTTGCTTAAATGTGCCAGAGTTAAATCGTTAAACACGATAAGTTCAACATCATCAGCACTATAATTGTTAAAGCCCTGGCTAATGGATACCTGCTTGTCTTGCATATCTAATTGAATTGGCAACAATTGTTGATACGAAGAGAGCACAGATTGCAACGGCTGTTGGCCTGTGGTTGAGATTAATTCAAAGCGGGTTGGCAAAGTCATGATGTTGGTAACGTAATTCATTTTATGATCAAAAATTGATTCTATAATCGCAAATAACCCTCTATAGTGTATATAGATTTCTCCTATTTCTTAGACTTTTTTTTTAGATGACAGACCTAAACGAAATAATATATCCGAAAATAACCTCTATCTATAACAAGCTAATGCAAATTGGCATGGCGATTATCTTATTAGTGATGATTTTAAATCTGTCGGTAATGGGGGTAAATGACTCAGAAGAGATACTAGACCGCCATTTTACGACAGTTGCCAAACAATTTACTGCACAAGCGGTGAACACATCGAAAGTATTTCTTGCCACGAAAAACAAGAAACAAATTCAGGCTTATATGCAATCCTTAGTGCAATCTGAATTAGTCATTGAAGCGAGGTTGTATGACATCCAGGGCCAATTGATTGCCGAATCCCAAAACAGCAGTTCGATCAACTCCTTGTATGGATTAGAGCAAGGCAGCACCAACAACAGCGATAAGTGCGTACCCTTTATTCAAGAAATTCGCAGCGATAAGTTGTTGGGATATTTACGTTTAAACCTGCATAAAGATAAAGTTATCGATACCATGCAAGGGCAAATTTATAATCAATTTGAATTGTTCCGCATCATGCTAATCGTCGCCGTATTTGCCGGATTTTTATTAACTCGTGGCTTTAATCGCTTTTCACGCCAAGGCTTACGAGTGAAAAAAGTTAACAAAGCCTAATCTAATGCTATTTTTTAAACCGCCATTTACGGCACTGGAATATTGATGAAAAACTTTCTCAAACTTGCATTAGTTATCTTTTGCTGCTCAAACCAGGCGTATGGCAATGAGCAAACCTTAGCTGAACTTGATGCTTATTGGACTGAAGCCGAGCGTGCCGTACTCGAAGGCGACTTTGCCGCTTATAAAGCCTCTTACCATGAAGATGCTGTTTTAGTGAGTGGTTTTAAAAATGTCAGTTACCCCATAGCCACAGCGCTGGCGCGTTGGCAGCAGGGCTTTGATGATACCAAAGCTGGTAAAATAACGGCTTCGGTAGAGTTTCGTTTTTCACAAAGGGCCCATGATCAAACTACAGCCCATGAGACCGGGATGTTTTTTTATTCAACTACGGATGGAGATGGCAAAAAATCTGATTTTATCGCCCACATGGACGCTTTACTGGTTAAAAATCGGGTAAATGGCTAATGATGATGGAGTTTCAAAAATCACAAGCCAGTCAGGCACAATGGCATGCCTTGAAATAACGGGTTACCACCAGTTTAGGATTATTAATCAGTAGGGAAGTTAAACAGTTGCTGAACATTATTTTCAATCGTTTCAGCAAGCCTATCTGCAGGCTCTGAGCGTATCGCCAGTAAATGTTCAAATACTACGGCTATTTTATCGGGCGAATTAATTTCTCCCTGAAAACCATGTAATGGCATGGCTGGCGCATCGGTTTCTAACAAAATACTCTCAACCGGAATACGTTTAACCGCATCTATGGTTTTACTTGCCCTTGGGTAGGTGATCGTGCCGCCGATACCCAATTTAAAGCCCAAATCGATATAAGCTTTTGCTTGCTGATAATTCCCGGAAAACGCATGGATCACGCCTGCTCGCGGCAAACCAATTGTTTTCAATTTTGGCACGATTAAGTGGTGACTTTTACGATGGTGAACAACAACCGGTAAGTTGTGCTTTTTCGCGATAGCCAATTGTTTAGTAAAATATTCTGTTTGCTTGTCAATATCGCTAATCGCGCCATCAATACCAATTTCACCGACGGCGATAATTGGATGGTGTGCTAACATCTGTTCTAACAACACCAGATCAGCATCGCTTGCCTTTGCAATCCACCAGGGATGCAAACCTAAACAGGGATAAGCGATAGAGTATTGTTGGCAAAGTGTGATAACCCTGGACCATCGTTTGGCGGTAATGCCGGGCACGATAAAACGCTGAATTTGTAGTTGTGCGCACTTTGTCATCAGCTGATCGCGCTTGGCGTCAAACTCGGTAAAATCTAAATGGCAATGGCTGTCGGTAAACATAGGTTAACTGTACATTTCAAAGGAGGATGGATCAAATTTGAATTGGGCTAATTTAATCGATAAATTAGTCTTTTTCGGCAAAACTTGGACGGCGCTGCAATTTACGTTGCAGGGTTCTGCGGTGCATAGATAGCTGTCTTGCTGTTGCTGAAACATTACCGTTGTTGAATTTAAGTACCTGATTGATATGTTCCCACTCATGTTGCTCTGAGCTTAAAATATCGGTATCGAGGTCTTCGCTAAGATCAACTTTTTTACCCTGCATGGCAGATAGTAATGTTTGCGAATCGACGGGTTTGGCCAAGTATTCATCCGCCCCCAGTTTTATCGCATCTACGGCGGTAGCTATGCTGGCATAACCTGTCATTAAGATGATACGCGCATTTGGTGCTAACTTTCTCAAGGAAGTAATGTATTTTAAGCCGCTATCATCATGCAGTTTCAGATCGAGTAACACCACATCCGGGGCAAACTGTTCACAGTTGGCCAGAGCCTCTCTGCCATTATCAAAGTGACAACATTGATGATCATATTTGCTTAATCTTCGCATTAACACCGAGGCAAAGGCTTGATCGTCTTCAATAATTAAGGTTCTCATCTTAGTGCTCACTATTGCTTTTACTATTATCGTGCAAAGGCAAGGTGATCATGACTTGTGCGCCACCTTGTAAGTGGTTGCTCAAGGTTAACCTGCCGCCTAAGCGTTCAAAACTGGCGTTCGTTAAAAACATCGCCATGCCTAACCCTTGCTCAGAGTGGATCGGATCGTGGCCGAGCTGATTAAAATGCTCAGGAGAAAAACCGTCACCAAAATCTCGAATCGTTATCTGCAACGTTTGGTTAGCAACTTTACTGGTTAACGTTATTTTTTTCAGCTGTTTTTTGGCAGAAGCCTTAATGGCATTATTGATCACATTTAAGATTGCCGGCATTAAAGAACTGTCTGATGTTAGCATTAATTGCTCTGTCGCATTAGTTTGTAGCTCATAATCAATATCTGCATTGGGGTAATTTAACGCGCAATGGTGTTGAATTTGTTCGAATAAGCTGTCGATATTTAGCGGTTGTTTTACGTTGTTTTTAATTTCTAAAGACATATCTCTAAAAGCGTGCAGATTTCTGCTGCAACGGTCTACCTGCACATTCAACTCATTTATGGTGGCTGAGTGTTTTGCTTCTTCCATTAATTCATCGGTTAACAGCCTAATGGTAGCAAGTGGGGTGGCAAGATCATGAGTCACTTGCGCTGACGCCAGGCCAAGGGCAATAATTTTCTCTTGTTTTAGTTGTTTTTCCCGATATTTGGCAATGGTGATTTCATTGCCAATGATGGCTTTCGCCATTCTTGAAATCACCAGTGAAACTACTGCGGCCGAAAAAATGAAGTTGATCCACATGCCAATAAAGTGGCCTTGCATATTGCCATGCATCACATGCATCGGCATAAGCCAAAGCAGCAGGCTGTAAGTTAACAATGCGCAAGCGGTGATCATGGTAAGTTGCAATGTCGGTAAAGTGACTGCCGCAATGGCAATGGGGACTAACAACAAAGAGACAAATGCATTGGTTGCCCCACCACTAAAATAGAGCAAGCAACCTAGAAATAAAATGTCAGCAAGCAGTTGAATAAACAGGTTTAATTTATAATTGTTACGATGGGCTTGGCAATATAAATAACAGCCAATATTAAAGGTTACTTCTAATGCGATAATAAAAAATATTGGCAGCCAGGGTAAGTCATATTCGAGAAAAAAATGGACGAAAAGCACTAACGCGATTTGAATGATAATCGAACAACTACGCAGTAGAATGACAGTATTGATCAGTGACTGTTTTGCTGGTTTATATAACATGTAGTAAATACTTTAGTGGCAAACGAGTAAAAAAATTTAATGTAATGCTGTTAGCTATGATACCTGAGATAATTAAAATGTAGCTGTTTTAAATCAATAATATGTTGATTGCGAGCAGTGCTTCACTTTCTTAATACTGGCTGTTGGCTCTCATTTTTACTGGGTTATACCAATTTGATTAAGTATGTGGTCTACTTTTTCATGAGGAAAAACGGATAAATACAAGGCATAAAATTTAGTAAGTAGTTATTCTCCTTATAAATTTTATAACGCAGTAGTTATTCGTTTTAACCATTAAAAATGATCAGATATTTATTCAATTTGGTATTAGCCACTTACTCAATATTGCTTCATTTATTAAGCCGCTCTTACCATGAAATTTTCCGTTTGCATCAACAAAGTAGCTGCGAGGCAGTTCTCCGTACCAGCTCGGGTCGATAACAAATCGGTTGTGATCGTTTTTCCCGTCTTCAAAGTAAAAGTGTTGAAACTGCTGTAATTGATAATCATCAATAATTTGTTGGCGCTCGCTGGCTTCAACTTGCTCATCGGTGTTAACAATGACTATGGCCAAACCCTCAACCTGCTGACTTAAGTTGCTGATCATTTTCAGCTCTTTAAAACATGGTGGACAATCAACCGACCACAATAGCATTAACCAAGGCCTGCCCATCTGCAGTTGTTTTATTTGTTCAAACTCGACGGCATCAAAAGCAGTTTCTTTGGCCGTTTCTTTGGCCGTTTCTTTGGCCATTAGGGTAGTGTTAATGAGCGTAGTCATTAACCAAGCCACTAGGGCGATGATGAATTTATTATTGTCGTGGTTAATCATAGTGCTGTGATCCAGTGCCCTTGTTGCGGACGCTGCCATGAAATGTAGTTGCGGTTACCATGCTTAATGAGAAATGGCCTGTCGGCACCAAATTTTGCCTGAGCCAATTGTTTGGCTGGCGCAAAGGTTTTGCCATTATCTATAGAACTCTGCGACCATAACTGATGTTCTGTGCCGGTAAATTGAGTCCAGACAATATCCACTTTATTCTGGTTTTGAATAACATGTGGGTGGGAAGCTTGGGCAGACTGCTTGCCGATAGACAAAGGTGTTGTTAACGTTTTGCCGGCATCTATGGAGGAGGCATAAAATATACCTTTGCCTTTATCTCCCTGGTTAAACCACACCATATGATAACGGTTGTTTTGATCTATGCTCAGGCCACCACCTTGGTGCGGGCAGCCATTTATTCGCCAGTGATCATGGCTGATTTGTAACAGTGATGGTTGTTGTTTTTTATTGAGAGTTAATAAGGCGAACTCTCTAATATTATCGCCAAAGATGTGACGCCAGAACACTGCAAGCTCAGCATTTTGATTTACATCGATGGCAATGCGGCAACATACGCAAGTACCATTGGCCAGTTGTTTATTAGTAAACTCGGCTGTATTTTTACTCGGGTTTGCCTGAGCCAAAAATATTGCAGAGCCGTTTGCTTCTTTTCCCTGTTTGCGTAACTGATACGATAAGCGGCCATCGAGCCAGACAATGCTCACTTGCCCGTCTGCACTTACATGTAATTCATTAAAACTGTGGCCAGTTAACAAGTTATCATTGTTTACCGTAACGGGTTCCGAAAACTGTTTACCATAATCGGCAGAATAACTGAACCTGACATCTGCAGTGTACTTTTTCTCTCCAGCCCGCGCCCATGACAAATACACCCCATTTAATTTGTCGAACGCAATTTTAGGACGGTTTTCATTACGCGCTGAAATATTTTCAGCGGCAATATCAACTTGCTTAGATGCGGAAAAGCTCTGTCCTTTATCGGCAGATACTTGGTAATGTAATCTTTGATCATGACTCCATAGGCGCCATAAATCTCCATTAGGCGCAAAAGCCGAGGTTACCGTTTTGGCACAACGGATTTCCGCGCTCTGACAAGGTTGAGTCGAAGTTTTTACTCCTTTGTCAGCTGTCATATGCTTATGGTTTTCCGCGGCCACCGTATGACTCAGCAGTAACAATGCGGAGAGTGTTAACCAGATATAGCGAGTAATATTGATATTCTGATTCATGGTGTTACTCCGTTAAAATTGATAATTTAAGCCAACATAAAACGTTCTTGGCGCACCCGGAGAATAAACGGTTTTACCATAACGATATTCGGCTTCCTGAGCATAATCTTTATCTGTTACATTCAGTAAGCGAGCATGCAATGCCAGTTGTGTTGATACCTGGTAACGAGCCTTTAAATTAGCAATGGTATAACCTTTATAAGTTCGGTCTTTGCCTGAGTCATCACTGCTATTGGCATCGTCTAGCCAATATTCACCTATCGATTGCACTTCTAACAGACTGGAAAAACCGTCAACAAAATTTGGCGTATAGCGCAAACGCACATTGGCAATGTAATCAGGCGCCATTTTCATGTCATTACCAGAGAATTCCTGGTGCTGATCAAATTTGTATTTTGCTTTACTGTAGGCAAGATTGATATTTAATTCACGGTTCACTTGCCAGTCAGTAGCAAACTCAATCCCTTTATGAATGACTCTGCTGGCATTGGTTAAGTAACGTTGATTTTGTTCGTTATACGCATGCACAATGCCATCATCGACATCCATATAATACAGCGCTGCATCGAACGTAATGTCGTTAAAATTGGCTTTGTAGCCCAGTTCATAGGTATCTGATACTTCCGGATCTACAGCTTTTAAATCTTCACTGTCTTTGCTGGTTAAATGATATAAACTGCCGGCGGTAGGAATACGAAAACTGTTGGCATAACGTAAATATACGCTACTAATGTCGGTTAAATGATAGTTTAAGCTGGCTTTTGGGCTCAAATGGGAAAAATCATCGGAACGATCTTCGATACTTAGATTGCCATGCCCGATATCGCCATAAACCCTTAAATGATTATCAAATTCATAGTTGGCATAATCGTAACGTGCACCAAGGGTCAATGTTAGGTCAGCGGATAAAGGGCGTTGATACTGAATATACGGAGAAATACCTGTATATTTTGTCGTATCATCGTAAAATTTTTCCCCTTTTACATAGGTATCGGCACCCCAGCCGGAAGTGGTAAAGTCGAGCGGCTGATACGACAGTTGATCGCCTTTGGTAAATTCAAGGTCAACGCCAATGGTGGTTTCGCTGTTGTCATCGTGCTCGAAATTCACTAAGCCAAGTAGCCCTAATGTTGTCACTTCAGACTCAACTTTCGGCATGTTCTGATCCCAGGTAGCGATATAATCATTAGTACGCAGGCGTAAATACGGGATCAACGAGTACAAACTACCACCATCAGTGATATCCCACTGAGTAGATAAACGCATGTATTTGGTTTTGCGTAACGGATCATTAGCCAATACGGCAGCCGAAAGGCCAGAGTTGGTTTTATCTTCTTTGTACAAGTCCTCGGTTAAACCTGCAGACATTTCTTGTTCTAAGTCTGAAATGACCAGTGATGTGGTAAATTTTTGCTTTGCCGATACTTCAACTTCATGACGTAAGGTAATTTCCGCTTTTTCTGAGCCGGTATGATCACGCCAGCCTTCGTTATCTAAATAAGAAAACGACACTCTGAAGCCTTGATTGTTTGAGATACTGTTGCTATGGCTCATTTGGATTTTGTGGTAATTATCTTCGCCTAGCATCAGGGAAAGGTCAGTTTCTGCTTGCTTGGAGACTTCTTTCGATAAAATATTAATCGTGGCGGCAACGGCCCCTGAACCATAAAGTGCAGTACCAGCCCCTTTTAGCACTTCCATTCGGGCAACGTTTGAATTAAAGCTAGACCACCATAACGCGTTGTGATTAAAAAACGCGGGCGATTGCAAAGGGATATTATCTTGCAAGTATAGATAATAACCACTGGTATTTATTGGCATACGTATTGCCGTTTTGTGGCCTTGACCACCGGAGAGTTGATCAATTAACACCCCGGAAATGCTGTTCAGTGATTCTGCAGCATGCTGGCCATTATCTAATTTCAGTTCATCTTCAGAGATACCATGAACGGACATTGCTAAATCTGTATCTAGTGCGACTTTACGACTTGCCGTCACTGTGATCCGTTCCACATTGTCAAATTGTCCATCTTGTGCAACCGCTTCTTCGGCGAATGAATTGCTGATGAGCGATAAAAGCAGAGAAAGCCTAATCGAATTTTTCATAATGTTACTATTTTGAAACTTAATGTATAAATGTGTATTTATGGTATATAAAATTAGTGAGCTTGTAGTGTGACAGATTGTCGCACTTGCGCGATTAGCTAGGGGATTTGGTTGATATGTATCAATTAAGCAAGAGATAACTAATCCTTGATAATATCTATTACTTTGAATGAGTCATTTTAAAGTTAACAACAAGCGTGATGAAATTACTCAAAATCTGTATTCGGCTAATGGATAAATCTCGTGGTACTGGTAAGATATGACTAGATTTCTTATACCAATCAACTTGGTATTATATTGTCGGCGTGTTGTGTTCGAATATCCCGGCAGAAGGAGGGAGCATATGGAAACGGTAACGAATATTTTCAGAGTTAAATTTTCCGTTGGAGACTTGGTTCATCATAAGTTGTTCGATTATCGGGGAGTGATTGTCGATGTCGATAAAGATTTTCAGGGGACAGAACAGTGGTATGAGACGGTCGCCAAGTCTCGCCCCCCTAAAGATAAGCCTTGGTATCATGTTTTAGTGGATCAAAGTTCACATTCTACCTATGTAGCACAACAAAACTTGGAACTTGATGATAGCGCAGCACCGATCAAACATCCTATGCTTGAACTGTTTTTTGGCAAATTTGAACATGGTAAATATGTACGCAACGACCCAATGAATTAGATTACAATTCAGCAGATAGCAGATAGCATAAAATAATAGGGAGACATTTTGATAAGACCAATAAACGTTACTGATATTGAAGCTATCACCCACATATACAATCATTATATTTGCAACACCATAGTAACCTTTGAAACGGCAATTATAACGGTAGAGGAAATGAAACAGCGAGTTGCTAACAGCGTTGAGAATGGTTTGCCTTGGTTAGTTGCAGAAGATGATAACGGCAGCATTGTCGGTTATGCCTATGCGAGTACATGGAAAGGCCGCTGTGCTTATAAGCATTCGGTTGAAATTACCGTGTACCTGGATAATAACGTAATGGCGAAAGGGTGGGGATCTAAACTCTACAGTGAATTGTTTGTGGAGTTAAAAAATCGTGATATTCATACCGCGATAGGCGGTATTTCGTTACCAAATCCTGCTAGTATTGCCCTGCATGAAAAATTTGCGATGAAAAAAGTGGCTCACTTTGAACAAGTAGGGCGCAAATTTGATCATTGGGTTGATGTCGGTTACTGGCAATGCCTAATACCTGTTTGTAAAAGTATATAGTCAACTCATGCCTGGTGAAGACTGCTAAAAATAATTTAATTAACTTGGTACAACTGCAGCACACTCGGAGAATAACCTGGTGCTTATTAAAGAGATAATGTGATAAACGAATGAAATCATTGTTTAAAGGCTTGTGGTGGAAGTTACTTCTGACCATGTTTTTACTGTTCCTCAGCGCGGCCTTGTACCTGGACATTAGCATCCGTTCAACGTTCGCTGGCAAGAAATGGTCGATACCATCTACCGTTTATGCGCGTCCGTTAGAGTTATACCAAGGCGCAGAGTTAACGCTCAGTGATTTAAAGGCCGAGCTGATGCAGCTCGGTTATCATTTTGTCACCCGCATCATACAGCCAGGCCAGGCAAAAATTGATAACCAGCAAGTTAGCATTTTCACCCCCGGCTTCCAGTTTGTCGATGAGCTGGAGCCACCGCGCCAGATAACAGTCACATTGGATGAGAACCGGGTTTCCCAGCTCGAAAGTAATGATGGCGCTGCGCTCATTCGGTTGCAGCCTATGGTCATTGGTGGCATCTATCCTGCGCATAATGAAGATCGATTATTGCTACAGTTGAGTGAGGTGCCAACACCATTGCAGAATATGCTGGTAGCCGTTGAAGACGATAGTTTTTATTCTCACTTTGGTATTTCATTGCGCGGTATCGCCAGGGCGTTGATTGCCAATATCAAAAGTGCCGGCATCTCACAAGGAGCATCGACACTCACCCAGCAGCTGATTAAAAACTACTATCTTAGCTCTGAACGTACATTTTCTCGCAAAGCCCAGGAAGCACTAATGGCGATGCTGTTGGAATTGCATTTTAGCAAAGCGGAAATTTTAGAAGGCTATATTAATGAGATCTATCTGGGTCAAGATGGGCCGCGTGCTATCCATGGCTTTGGTTTAGCCAGTCAGTATTATTTCAAGCGACCTTTGGCCGAGCTGTCACTTGCACAGCAGGCTTTATTAGTTGCTTTAGTGCGAGGTGCCAATTATTACAATCCGTGGCGCAACCCTGAACGGGCATTAAAACGTCGTAACCTGGTATTGGATATCGCGGTTCGAGAAAATCATCTTGCCGCCGATCTGGCTGCTAAGGCTAAGCAGCAACCCTTAGCAATTGGTGAGCGCAGCAGTGCCAAACGTAAGCGCTATCCAGCTTATCTTGATTTGGTACGTCGGCAATTGCAACGGGACTATGACGTTGAGGATCTGAGTACCAATGGTTTATCTATATTTACTCATTTTGACCCCTTCGTGCAGGAGAGCGCAGAATCGAGCCTGGCGGCTACCATAAGCAAACATGAATCCAGTGGACTCAGTGCTCAGCTTGAGGGGGCCGTGGTCATTACCCGACCAAATACCGGAGCCGTTATTGCCATAGTTGGCGGTCGGGATGCACGGTATGCGGGTTTTAATCGAGCGGTAGATGCCAGTCGTCAGGTAGGCTCTTTGTTAAAACCTGCGGTGTATTTAACGGCTTTGCAACAACCACAAGCTTATGATCTTGCCACCCCGATAAGTGATGAAAAATATACGCTAATGCTGCCCAATGGCGACGAATGGTCACCACAAAACTTTGATCGAGAAGATCATGGTGAAGTACTGTTATATCGAGCATTCGCCAATTCCTACAACCAATCTACTGCGCGTTTAGGTAACACCCTGGGGTTAGGGAACATAGTCAATACCATTCGCCGATTAGGGGCGAGTAAGGATTATGCCGAACTGCCGTCAATTACTTTGGGGGCGGTGGAAATGACCCCGGTGGAAGTCGCGCAGATGTATCAGACACTCTCTGCGGATGGTTTTTACACGCCGCTGATGGCTATCGACGCGGTGGTGGCTCCGGGTGGCAGAATACTAAAAAGTTACCCTTTGGCAGTCGAACAACGTTTTGATCCTGCATCAATTTACTTATTACGCCATGCCATGCAGGCGGTAACTCATGAAGGTACGGGTAAGGCATTAGAGTGGTTGCTACCAAAATTTGCCGTTGCCGGTAAAACCGGCACTACAAATGAATTGCGCGATAGTTGGTTCGCTGGATTTTCAGGGGATATGATGGCGGTCGTTTGGCTCGGACGTGATGATAATGCCAATACTGGCTTAACCGGTTCCAGTGGCGCACTACGAGTTTGGGCAAATATATTCCGCCAGCGCTCACGCTTACCGATACAAAATTTGCCCCCTGAAAATGTTAAAATTGCCTGGGTCGACAACGATACCGGACAAGGGAGTCAAGAGGCTTGCGCCAATACTATTCCGTTGCCATTTATTGCCGGCTTCGAACCTGAGGAAGAGATCCGTTGCCGTAAGGGTCTTGAAAAAGTGATAGATTGGTTTCGCCACTTAATAGAAAAATAAGAGATGAGAAAAAACAGTGAAATTGCATAAAAAATTAGCCTTGTTGTGTTTACCTTTGGTTTTAACGGCATGTACAACTACCCAGATAACAGGTGAAAAACCTCAGCCAGTTGCTAAACCTCAGCCAACAGTTCAAACTAAACCGGCTCTAGTAGCCGAGGTGGCCCAAGCTCCTGATGCCGTTACGGCTTTGCTTGCACGGGCTGAACAACAGCAGCGTAATGGTAATAATTCAGCTGCTGCGGTATCGTTAGAAAGAGCGATCCGAATCGCCCCTCGTTATCCTGAAAGTTATTACTTACTAGGCAAGTTACGTTTTGCTCAAGGTAGCTACAATCAAGCACAAGCTCTCGCCCAAAAAGCGATTAGTCTTGGTGCCACAGGCTGGTTACTGAGGCAGGCGCAAAAGTTAATAAAGCAGTCTTTAGAATACTAAGTCACGAGCAATCAGAACTGATCGCAATTAAGTAAGATATCTATAAATCGTGGCAGCAGACAACTTTACCTCGGCATAACAGCAAAATCACAGAAAAACTAAAGCTAAATCAAAGTTATCTAGATTTCTTTCTATTATCCTTATATACCCGTCGCCATTCAAAGTGCGGGATTTCAGTGGGAATTAAAAGTGATTTAGGCAAGGTATTAAGTTTAGAGAATGGTTATTCCATTGTTAAAATTCATAACGCTGCATAAAGCACTTTTAAACCCATCGAAGAAGCGCTTGAGCAATCCCACTTTTTCGTTGCACCTATTTGTAAGGGAATAACCATTACTGTATAGATGCGCCTTGAATTGGAATCGCTCAAGCGCTCTGAAACCTGCATCTTGAATGGTGACGGGTATATTGATTGCTATTTTAAACTGAGCAGTAGTAAAAGGGCTTCTATGTTGTATCTGTTTTTTGGCTATTTTTTAGCGCAATTTTTCCCGTTGATTGAAAGGTTATACACGTCAAATATCTCATTGTTGGCGATGTTTTTTTCTCTTGTCGTCTTTGTTATTTGGACCAGTATCCCTATGCTGGGCTACATATTGGCGATGATATTTAAAGCAAATGGAGATTTAAATAAATATCTATTGATGACCTTAGGCGCAATTACCGGTTCAATAGAAAATGCGTTGTTTTATTTTGACCTGTTATCGTATGAACAAAACTGGTTTGCTACTATTGCTGTGTCTCTCGTGTTTTTTATCATTGCTTTTATTTCATTCGATAAACCATTCTGTAGTTTGGCCAAATCAAATGACTCATCAATAAAAATGCCGGATTCAGCAGCAAGCCCTGATTGAAATTTAAGGCGCTTTTTGAAAGATATTTTGCCTGCCAATTTAAATAGCTGCCATAACTCACGCCGAATACCTTTGTCATATTAAAACTCTAATAAACATTTTTCACCAGCAGAGTTTACTAAGGTCCGGTGATTCGGAAGCATATCTAACTTTATCCAATTCCACTTTGTTAAATCGTGAGGAGAAATGGGTTTTTTATGCTCTTTCCAATAATCATAAGAACAAACTAATTTTCTATTAATTTCTCCAATCCGCTTAGACTTAAGGTTACTATCATCCATTGTCCCCGCCCTAAAAGCTAAATCAATGCCTTTGTGAATCAGATCTTCTCTATTGTCGGTATAAAATAATTTAAAATTCAAGAATGGGTGTAACTTGCTAAATTGTGAGATTTTTTTACTTATCTGCGACTTGATCAAGGCGGAAGGTAGCGTGAGGGTTAACGTACCTCTTAACTCTTGGTTTCTAAAGCTACTTGATTTAACCCTTGCTGTGCAGCTTGGAGCATATTTAAAGCGTACTGATATAACACTCCACCTTCAGATGTTAATGACAATTTTCTAGTCGATCTGTAAATTAAAGCCGTACCTACAGATTTTTCTAATTGAGTCACTTGATAGCTAACGACTGAAGGTGAAAGTTTTAGCTCTTTTGCAGCAGCTCGAAAAGAACCTTGTTTGATCGTTTCAGCAAAGATAGCCATTGATCGTAATTCATCTATCATTTGTGCCTTTATTAAAGTATTTAGAACAGTGAAGTTTAATTCTAGCACCTTATCTTATTAATAGAATGGATATATAGTTTACAAAAACCAGAGGAAAAATTATGTCGTTATTGATCGCAATGTTTTCATTCTCATTGGCTATGTCAATCTCTCCAGGGCCAGTGAATATGGTGATTGTATCTTCAGGAGCAAGTTATGGAGTGCGTAAAACGTTTTCATTCGTTTCAGGTGGAACGATTGGCTTCACATCACTGTTATTATTTATTGGATTGGGTTTTTATAAAATCATTGTTCAGTATCCATTACTTCTTAAATACTTAGCAATTTCGGGTTCATTATTTATTGTCTATATGGGGTATTTAATCGCGTCATCAAAACCAGAGTTAGATATTAAAGAACAAAAGCTGCCAACTTTTATGCAAGGTTTCCTTTTACAATGGTTAAATCCCAAGGCATGGATTGCGAGTGTGGCAGGTGTTTCTTTATTTTCAGTGCCTAACAATAACCAAGTATTTTTAACCTTTTCATTAATTTATTTTTTAGTCTGTTATCTATCACTTTTTTCTTGGTCTGTATTAGGAGATAAAGTAACAATACTTCTGAATAGTCAGTTAAGGTTAAAGCTTTTTAATCAATTAATGGGGGGACTATTGATCGTGACCGCATGTTTTTTACTTTACTCACAATTTAATTAAATTCCCTTCGAAAGATACTCTAATAATTGCACGAAGAATGTAAAAGGTAAATAATCTAGTGCTTTTAATTAGATCCACGTTAGGTAATAGGCCTGCATCAGCAGGCCATGTTTGTAACCAAATGGTTAAAACTACATGCGGTCCATCACTTCAATACCTAACACATCTAAGCCTTGCTCGAGCGTACGGGCAATTACGCCACATAAACGCAGGCGTGAAAGTTTGGTTTCTGCAGAAACACCTTCTTTCAGGATTGGGCAGGCTTCGTAGAAACTCATGTACAGGCTGGCTAACTCGTATAAGTAGTTACATAACAAGTTAGGCGTACATTCGCTAATAACGGCATCTAATACTTCTTCAAATTGCATCAGCTTAACCGCCAGTGCTTTTTCCTGCGGCTCGGCAATTATTATGTCATTGCTTAATGCTGTGACATCGATACCGGCTTTTTTGAAGATACTTTGAATACGGGTGAATGCGTATTGTAAGTAGGGCGCTGTTGCCCCTTCAAAACTGAGCATGGTTTTCCAGTTGAAGATATAATCCGAGGTGCGGTTTTTCGATAAATCGGCATACTTAACCGCGCCAATACCTACTTTTCGCGCGATCTCATTTCTTTCTTCTTCGGAGAAATCGGCAATTTTTTCGGCCATTAAATCGCTGGCTCTGCTGACGGCTTCTTCGAGCAGTTCGGCCAGTTTAATGGTGCCACCGGTACGAGTTTTAAAGGGTTTGCCATCATCACCCATCATCATCCCAAATGGGCAATGATCGTAACTGGTAGTCGCGGGTAAAAAACCGGCGTTACGGGCGGTAATTTCAACTTGTTTAAAGTGCAAAGCCTGACGAGCATCGGTGAAGATGATGATACGATCAGCAGCTAAATCGCCACTGCGGTATCTACAGGCAGATAAATCGGTAGTGGCATACAAGTAACCGCCACCAGATTTTTGCACGATAAATACCGATGGGTCGCCATCTTTGTTGGCCATTTCTTTAATGAACACAACTTTTGCGCCTTGATCTTCAACCGCAATACCTTTTGCCATTAAATCACTAATCACTTTTGGCAAGTCTGGGTTGTAGGCGCTTTCGCCCATAATGTCATCTTGAGTTAAGGTCACATTTAAGGCTTTGTAAATTTCTTCCGAGTGATGAATTGAGATATCGATGAACTGTTTCCATAATACTAAACAGTCACTATCACCACCTTGTAATTTCACCACGAATTCACGAGCACGATCGGCAAAGCCATCTTCTTCGTCAAAGCGAACCTTGGCTTCACGGTAAAAGTTTTCTAAATCGGCAAGGGCCGTTTCGGCGACTTCGTTACTGCTAAGCTTGTCGCTTAAATGTGCGAGTAACATCCCAAATTGCGTACCCCAGTCACCCATGTGATTTTGACGGATAACTTTTTCGCCACGAAACTCCAAGGCGCGTACTACCGCATCACCAATAATGGTTGAACGTAAATGGCCCACGTGCATTTCTTTGGCAAGGTTAGGGGCCGAGTAATCCACCACAACCGTTTTTGGATTTGGGTTTTGGCTGACGTTTAGCTTAGTATCAGTAGCTGCTACGGCTAACTGCTTTGCCAACCAGGTTTTATTTAAGTGAATATTAATAAAGCCAGGGCCAGCCAGTTCAAGCTTTTCCGCAATGTCGTTTAACTCAAGGTTATCTAGCACAGTTTGCGCTAACGCTCTTGGGTTGGTTTTTAATTTTTTCGCGGCGCCCATTACCCCATTTGCCTGGTAGTCACCAAATTGCGGACGAGAGGAAGCACTAACCGCCGGGTTAGTGTCTTCTGGTAAGCCGGCGGCTATCATCGCGGCTTTTACTTTTTCATTTAAAAGTTGACGAATATTCATATCTTCTGTCTGTTCTCTTTAACTGTTCTTTTAAAATGGGCTATTAGTGCTCACGGGTTTTGTGGAACATAACTTCCGGGTAACGCTCTTGCATTAAATTTAAATTTACCATAGTCGGAGCAATGTACGTTAAGTTATTGCCGCCATCTAAGGCTAAATTGTCGTACGCTTTCTTCTCAAAGGTCGCCATAATTTTGTTATCGTCACAATTTACCCAACGGGCCGTTGCTACTGAAATTGGCTCGTATAATGCGTCGACGTTATATTCATTTTTCAAGCGGTGTACCACCACTTCAAACTGCAGCACACCTACGGCACCAACAATCATGTCGTTATTGCTTACTGGTCTAAATACCTGCACCGCACCTTCTTCTGAAAGCTGGATTAAGCCTTTTTGTAATTGCTTGGCTTTTAACGGGTCACGCAGGCGAATACGACGGAACATTTCCGGGGCAAAGTTAGGTATGCCGCTAAACTTCATCTGTTCACCGGCAGTAAAGGTATCACCAATTTGAATCGAGCCATGGTTATGCAGGCCGATAATGTCACCAGCAAACGCTTCATCTACGTTTGAACGATCGCCAGCCATAAAGGTTACCGCATCGGCAATTTTCACGTCTTTACCCAAACGCACTTGCTTCATTTTCATGCCTTTGGTGTAGCTACCGGAACAAATGCGCATAAAAGCGATACGGTCACGATGTTTCGGGTCCATGTTCGCTTGAATTTTAAACACGAATCCAGAGAATTTTTCTTCTGTGGCAGTCACTTCACGCTTGTCGGTTTGACGAGGTTGTGGTGTAGGTGCCCATTCGGTCAATCCGTCAAGCATATGATCGACACCAAAGTTACCCAATGCCGTGCCAAAGTATACTGGTGTTAATTCACCGGCTAAAAATTCTTCTAAGTTAAACTCATGACAAGCACCAAGAACCAGCTCTAGTTCTTCACGCAAATCATCCGCAAAAGCGCCAACTTCAACATCCAGATCTGGGTTATTCAAGCCCTTAATTACCACTTTGTCTTGAATGGTATGGCCCTGGCCAGTTTTGTATAAAATGATTTCGTCGGTTAACAGGTTATACACCCCTTTAAACTCTTTGCCCATGCCGATAGGCCAGGTAATGGGTGAACACTTTATTTTTAAAACTTCTTCCACTTCATCCATTACTTCAATGGGATCGCGCACATCACGGTCCATTTTATTCATAAAAGTAATGATTGGGGTATCACGCAATCGGGTGACTTCCATTAGCTTAACCGTTCTGTCCTCAACACCTTTTGCGGTATCGATAACCATTAAGCAAGAATCTACCGCGGTAAGGGTACGGTAAGTATCTTCCGAGAAATCTTCATGGCCTGGAGTATCTAGCAGGTTAACCAAACAATCTTGATAAGGAAACTGCATCACTGAGGTGGTAATGGAGATACCACGTTCTTTTTCCATTTCCATCCAATCGGACTTGGCGTGTTGGCCCGACTTTTTACCTTTTACGGTACCGGCTTTTTGTAGCGCTTGACCAAAAAGTAATACTTTTTCAGTAATGGTGGTTTTACCCGCATCCGGGTGACTGATTATGGCGAAAGTTCTGCGTTTGCTCACTTCCTGCTGTTGAATTGTCATGTTTTACAATTACTCGCTGCTTAATAAATGTTAATTAATAACAATATGCCATTAATTTTAACTAATAATTTGTTTATACCAATTTAATCAACTTGGTATTTTGGCCTTTATGCTGCAGTGATTAGATAAGTCGATTAAAAAGTACACAGACATAAAAACGCGATATTATACAGACATTGCGCAGCAAGAGCAGCAAGTTTGACAGAGATTTTAGCCAAAAATAATGAAATTATTAAATGAATACAGCTCAAGCTTGAATTACTACAGAGCTAAAGCGATAAACTCATCACTATGGCATCTTCATAACCGATAGCCGCAGGATAATAACCGGTACGGCGATTTACCTGGATAAAGCCATTTTTCATGTACAACATTTGTGCGGCAATGTTTTTCGAACGCACTTCCAAATGGCAAGTCACGACTTGTTTTTGTTTCGCCATGGCTAAAAAATCTGTCAGTAATAGTTGCCCGTAACCCTTGCCCTGACGTTCTGGGTGTACGCAAATTTCCATCAAGGTAAGTTCATCAATGACCAACTCGCTGACGTAAAAGCCGAGCACGATATTATTCACCGTTAACTGGCGGCAGATGTATCGGCCACCAATGCAACTGAGTAAGGTTTTTTTGCTCCAGGGGAAGGGGTTACTGGCGGTTTCTATTGCGTAAATGGTTTCAGCATCGCTTTTGCTGAAATTTTGCAGACATGGTTTGCTCATAATGTTGTTTCGACTGTGATTAGTGGCTGTTGATATGAGCTGCTAAGCAGACCCATAATTTGGCTTTCATTGGATGGCTTGCTATGGCACAAAACTCAGGTGATATTAAGACGTTGTCTTTATAGTCGATGCTGTTTTTTGCAGTAAATTGCCATATTAATTGCCCAAGTTTAATGCCTTCATCGGTTAATTCAATACCGGCTAATTCTATATCTAATACGATAGCAATGTCGGTGATTAACTTGGCTTGTAAAACTTGCTCTATATTGTCGAATGAATGCTTTTTGACAATGACTGGCGCTTTGTTAGTTTGCTGTGTTGGCGTTAGCGCTGACGGTGATTCGCTTATGCCAGAGGGTTCAACAGGTGTTGGTTCAGTGCTTTCATGCTTTGTACTTTCTTGCTCTGGACTTGCTTGTTCTTGCTTGTTAAAGAACTGCTCGCGCGATTGCCATAAGCTCACGCCCATAGTCTGTAAATATTGAAATTGTCGCTCGCTAATGTTCATTGCTGTTAACTAAAAGAGGTTAAGAGGTACGGATTAATGTTGCCGTTATGATGACAGAATCACAGAATTGGCACAATGAAAGAATACGAGAAACGAGAAATAGGAACGAGGAACTAAAATAGTGTATTTAAATTTTAAGAAATAGATATTTTAGAAATAGTCATTTAGGAAGAAAGTATGGCAGGGGTGGAGAGATTCGAACTCCCAACCGTCGGTTTTGGAGACCGCTGTTCTACCAATTGGAACTACACCCCTGCAATGGCTGTGCATTATACTTATCGATGATTCGCTGTAAAGAGAAAAATTAATAAAATTGTTTAAGCGGCTATTTATTCACCGTTTTTACGTATTGTTAGGCATGTCGTCGGAATATAATGAAAAATTGTCGCTATTTCATGAGTCGCTTGCGAGTTGGCCGATTATTATAGCAATACTTATGAAAATGGTATTTTTTACCTTTCTTTTAATCCATATTCATCAATATTCACAACTTACCTTTTTTAATTAAATGTAACTAAATTTGATGATAAATTTGAAATTCAATATGTTACTCACTATTATGTCTATTAAACAAACAATAAAAATTAACTTAAAAGGATTTTAAGTATGAGTTTTCTAAAGTTATTATCAAAACTTACCGGCATTAAAAAACAACCCAACACCAACAAAGTTAAGGTTGACATTAACTATGTGCAATCGCATGTCGAGCCAGGCTCATTTTTTGGTCAAACGATGAGTTTGGATGACTCAGAATGCGAACCCAAAGAACGTCAAAACTGTAATTACCCCTAACCTTGCCATAAATAATATATTCATCCTTAAGAAAATGTGCTTTTTGCACATTTTCCTTGCTATTCGCAGGCCTCAGCACTAAAATTACGCGTTTTTTTAAAGCTTTCTAATAGTGCCCAATATGCGTGTTTCTGACTTTTCATTCAATTTACCTGACGAGCTAATTGCTCGTTATCCGCAAACCGAGCGTTCGGCCAGCCGTTTAATGACGGTTAATGGTAACTCCGGTTCACTTGCGCACCTTAAATTTAATCAAATTATTGAACAGTTAAATGCTGGCGATTTATTGGTATTTAATAATACCCGAGTGATCCCTGCTCGCGTGTTTGGTACCAAATCGACTGGCGGCAAGGTTGAGGTATTGGTAGAACGCATTGTTGATCAACAGCGGGTACTTGCCCATGTGCGTGCCAGCAAATCATTAAAAGTCGGTAATGAAGTATTACTCGAAGGTAAAGTGAAAGCCACTATGGTTGCTCGCCACGATGCGCTATTTGAGCTGGAGTTTCATGGCGACAACAGCGTCTTAGAAGTGCTGGAAGAAATAGGCCATATGCCGTTGCCACCTTACATTGACCGTCCTGATGAAAATTCAGATCGGGAGCGCTATCAAACCGTTTATAATGAAAAGCCGGGTGCTGTAGCGGCACCTACTGCTGGCTTACACTTTGAAAAAGAACAGTTGACGCAAATCGAAGCGAAAGGTGTGCAATTAGCATTTGTTACGCTGCACGTAGGGGCGGGTACCTTTCAACCAGTACGTGTCGATAAAATTGAAGATCACGTGATGCATTCTGAATACGTCGAAGTGAGTCAGGATGTAATAGAAAGCATTAATGCCACCAAAGCGGCGGGCAAAAGAGTGATTGCCGTTGGTACTACTTCGGTGCGCTCTTTAGAAAGCGCGGCTCAATACGCGTTAAAAAATAATCAGCCGTTAGCTGAATTTTATGGTGATACCGATATTTTTATCACCCCGGGTTATCAGTTCCAGTTAATTGATGCCTTAGTGACTAACTTTCATTTATCAGAATCAACCTTGTTAATGCTGGTAAGCGCATTTGCCGGTTATGGCCACATGATGAATGCCTATCATGTGGCCATCGATGAAAAATATCGTTTTTTTTCATATGGTGATGCGATGTTTTTAACGCGTAAAGATGCAAGTTAAAAACAAACTGACAAATTTGTAAGCAGCTAAATACTTGGACATTTCTGAGATTAGTTGAAATATTAATAATCACCTGTGGCCTGTTTTGCTACTTGGTAAGGAAAAATAAACAATGAAATATGAATTAATCAATAAAGATGGCAAAGCGCGTCGCGGTCGTCTTACCTTTGATAGAGGTGTTGTCGAAACACCTGCCTTTATGCCGGTAGGCACCTACGGTACCGTTAAGGGCATGAAAAGCGAAGAGGTTGAAGCAACCGGTGCGCATATCTTATTGGGTAACACCTTCCATTTAATGTTACGTCCAGGCACCGAAATTATCGAAAAGCACGGTGGTTTGCACGGTTTTATGAATTGGCACAAGCCTATTCTTACGGACTCGGGTGGTTTCCAGGTATTCAGCTTAGGCAAAATGCGTAAAATTACCGAGAAGGGTGTAGAGTTTCGCTCGCCGATAAATGGTGAAAAAATAATGCTCACGCCAGAGCGTTCAATGGAAGTGCAACGCAGCCTGGGCTCCGATGTAGTGATGATATTTGATGAATGCACGCCATATCCGGCCACTCACCAAGAAGCAAAAACCTCAATGGAATTATCGCTGCGCTGGGCAAAGCGATCAAAGGCGGCACACGCGGATAACCCTTCGGCATTGTTTGGTATTGTCCAGGGTGGAATGTATGAAGATTTGCGTGAAGTTTCTGCGGCAGGGCTGTTAGATATTGATTTCGATGGCTATGCTATTGGCGGTTTATCGGTAGGTGAACCAAAAGGTGAGATGATCAAAATATTAGATCATACCCCAGACTTGATCCCTGAAAATAAGCCCCGATATCTAATGGGAGTTGGTAAGCCCGAAGACCTGGTGGAAGGGGTACGTCGTGGTATCGATATGTTTGATTGTGTGATGCCAACCCGTAACGCCCGTAACGGTCACTTATTTGTGACTAATGGTGTAGTCAAACTCCGTAATGCTCGTCATAAAACCGATACCGGGCCATTAGATCCAGAGTGTGATTGTTATACCTGTAAAAATTATTCGCGTGCCTATTTGCATCATTTAGATAAATGTAATGAAATACTGGGCTCGCAATTGAACACCGTGCACAACTTGCGTTTTTATCAACGCATTATGCAAGGTTTGCGTGATGCAATTGAGCAAGGTACATTAGACCAATATGTGGAAGAATTTTATGCCTTACGGGAGTTACCTGTTCCACCTTTAGCAGCAAAAATTAATACAACAACAGAAGAATAATAATAAAACGTAGCAATGGATGTTTGTATAAACTGAATTATTTTTCATTTTTTTCAATTTTATAATAATAGTAGTAAGAGGATTTTATGGACTTTTTAATTAGCAAAGCATACGCAGCAGACGCCGGACAACAAGGCGGTGGTTTTGAAATGTTGATCATGTTGGGTGTGTTTGGTGTGGTATTTTACTTTATGATTTACCGCCCACAAGCTAAGCGTGTTAAAGAGCACAAAAGCCTAATGGAAGCCATTTCTAAAGGTGATGAAGTATTAACGCAAGGCGGTATCGTTGGTAAAGTAACCAAAGTATCAACTGAAAAAGATTTCGTCATTGTAAATGTTGCCGAAGGTATTGAATTAACGGTACAAAAAGGCGCTATTACAGCGGTATTACCAAAAGGGACTATGAAGTCTCTATAAGGACTAGTTGTGTTAAACAAATATCCATTATGGAAAACATTAATGGTGGTGTTTATCGTCGCCATTGGTGCTTTATACGCTTTACCCAACTATTACGGTGAAGATCCGGCGGTACAAATTTCGGGAACGAAAGGGGTACAAGCGGACCTTGCTACGTTAGATGCGGTAAAAGAAAATTTAGCCGCGGCTGATCTAACCTATCAAAGTGCCAGCCTTGCCAATGGGCAAGTGTTGGTTCGCTTTAACGATTATAAAAGCCAACAAATGGCGAATACTTTGTTATCAAAGAGTCTTGGTGACGAATATTCGGTGGCGCTTAACTTAACTCCGGCGACTCCAGACTGGCTTGCCAGCCTTGGTGGCGTACCAATGAAACTTGGTTTGGACTTAAGTGGTGGTGTGCATTTCTTAATGGAAGTGGACATGAAAACTGCCATGGGTCGTGCCCAGGAAAGCATGATCGGCGATTTTCGCACTAAATTACGAAGTGAAAACATTCGTTACCGCAGTGTTAAAGAAGCAGGTAACGGGGTTGAAGTGATTTTCCGTAACAGTGATGATTTAGCGAAAGCAGAATCTCTGTTAAAACGTACGTATGGTGATTATCTGTTTGTTGATAATGAAGATAAGTTATCATTAAAAATCACCATGACCGATGCCAAGTTAAAAGAAACTCGTGAATACGCACTGCAGCAAAATATTACCATTATTCGTAATCGGGTAAATGAGCTAGGTGTTGCTGAGCCACTGGTACAACGCCAGGGTTCTAAACACATTGTGGTTGAACTGCCTGGTGTACAAGATACGGCTCGCGCTAAAGAGATTTTAGGTGCCACCGCAACTTTGCAATTTCATATGGTTGATCAAGAACATGACATTCGTGATGCGATAAATGGCCGTGTACCTCCTGGGTCGTTTTTGGTCAATGATCAAGACGGTCGTCCGCAATTGTTGAAAAAACGCATTATGCTACGCGGTGAACACATCATTGGCGCAAAATCATCGCTAGATCAACAAACCAGCCAGCCACAGGTAAACATCGACCTTGATAACAAAGGCGGTAGTTTATTCTCTAATGCGACGAAAAATAACATTGGTAAGCCAATGGCTACTATGTTTATTGAAAGCAAAGCAACGGGTGAGAAAAACCCTGATGGCAGCTTGAAGTTTACCCAAGTGCAAGAAGTGATTAGTGTGGCAACCATTCAGGCGCGCCTTGGTAAAAGCTTCCGCATTACCGGACAAGACTCGCCAGCAGCGGCGCATAACTTAGCACTACTGCTGCGTGCCGGTGCATTAATAGCGCCAATTGCCATTGTCGAAGAGCGTACCGTTGGTCCATCGCTTGGCGCTGAAAACGTAGAGCTGGGCATGCAAGCGATCCTTTGGGGTTTTGCCCTAGTGTTACTCTTTATGATGGTTTACTATCGTGCGTTTGGTCTTGTTGCCAACTTGGCACTTGCCGCTAACTTGGTATTAATGGTTGGTGTAATGTCATTGATCCCCGGGGCGGCATTAACGCTTCCAGGTATGGCCGGAATTGTCCTGACGGTGGGTATGGCGGTTGATGCCAACGTACTTATTTTTGAGCGTATTCGTGAAGAAATCCGTGCAGGAAAAACCATGCAGCAATCTATCCATCAAGGCTATGATGCTGCGTTCTCAACCATTTTTGATGCCAACATTACCACCTTGATCGCCGCTCTTATATTATTTGCGGTGGGAACCGGCCCTGTTAAAGGTTTCGCGATTACCTTATCAATCGGTATTATTACCTCAATGTTTACGTCAATCATTGGTACTCGTGCAGTGGTTAACGCCCTGTGGGGTGGCAAGAAACTTGATAAGCTACCCATTTAGGCGAGGAAGAAATTATGCAATTTTTAAAAGTTAAAGACACCATAGCCTTTATGTCACATCGAAAAGTGGCGTCAATGATCAGCATTTTACTGGTTGTTGCATCCATTATTTCACTGGCAACCAATAAACTGAATTGGGGTCTGGATTTTACTGGCGGCACCTTGTTAGAAATTGGTTTTTCACAACCGGCTGACTTGGTAAAAGTTCGTGAAGTTCTCGAAGCTAGCGGTTATGACGATGCCGTAGTGCAGCTGTTTGGTAGCTCCGAAGATGTGTTAATTCGTTTGGGCCAGCGTGAAAACGTGAAAGCGGAAATGTTAGGCAACCAAGTTCTAAGCATTCTTGAGCAAGGTACCGGCCAGTTAATCGATATGCGTCGTATTGAGTTTGTTGGTGCTAACGTAGGTGATGAGCTAACGGAGCAAGGTGGTCTGGCAATGCTGACCGCGATGATCTGTATTTTGATGTACGTTGCCTTTCGTTTTGAATGGCGTTTTGCGCTAGGTTCAGTTACCGCTTTGGCGCACGATGTTATTTTAACCTTAGGTTTGTTCTCGGTATTGCAATTAGAGTTTGATTTAACCGTACTTGCCGCCATACTGGCGGTAATAGGTTACTCGTTAAACGATACCATTGTGGTCTCAGATCGTATTCGTGAGAATTTCAGAAAAGTCCGTAAGGGCACATCGGAAGAGATCATTAATATCTCGTTAACACAAACGCTAAGCCGTACCATGATCACCTCATTAACCACGTTTATCGTATTACTGGCCTTGTTCTTTAAAGGCGGTGCGCTAATTCACGGTTTCGCTACCGCATTATTATTTGGTATCATCGTAGGTACGTACTCATCAATTTACGTAGCTTCAACGGTTGCTTTGGCATTAGGTATTTCAAAAGAAGACTTAATTCCGGAAGTGATTGAAAAAGAAGGTGCTGATCAAGAAGAGTTAAAAATGTAACTCGAAGAGTTTAATATTTTAACGACAAAGGCAGCTTAATTAGCTGCCTTTTTTTGTTAAAAGGTACAGGGTACGGGGCTAACTCTCATACACAAGTTTTTGTTGACTTATAAGTACGGTGTGATCTAATCATTTTTTTTAAGTTAGGTCATACGAATGTTTAATGAAGATGCAGCTCTTTGGGCAAATTATATTTTTGGTAAAGCTCAGCTAGGTGATCCAAGACGAACTCAACGAGTTGTTCACATTGCC